>VAOW01011282.1_pt1 | contig 36758 bp, 34 predicted proteins | sample 3393921 | NCBI WGS metagenome assembly VAOW01 (sample SAMN08290428, study PRJNA428436) | hydrothermal vent metagenome | isolation source: Deep-sea hydrothermal vent chimney | place: Indian Ocean: Southwest Indian Ridge | depth 2742 m m | reverse complement strand
GGCAAGGCGGTTGCAGCACTGTTCGGTGATCGCGTCCCGTGCAGCTCCACTAAGGGGGCAACGGGACACACCCTAGGTGCCGCAGGTGGCCTGGAGGCCGTTATCTGTGCGTTGGCCCTGCAACATGGCTTTATGCCGGGCGGGGTCAATACCCGCAGGGCAGACCCTGCCATTCCTATCCAGTATCTCAGCGCAAATCGTGCAACTGCTCCGCGTCGCATATTGAGCAACTCGTTCGGTTTTGGTGGCACCAACTGCAGCATCGTTCTCGGCCGAGCGGATTGATATGACCATGACAGGTACCATGCTCAGCGCCTGGATTGATGGCATTGGCATACTTGGTCCGGCACTGTTCAACTGGCCCGATTCCAGACCCATCCTGACGGGTGTCTCCGCCTATGAGCCGCGACCTATCATTGTGCCGGCGCCACAGGGTTTGCCCCCTGCCGAGCGCCGCCGCACAGGCACGGTAGTAAAAGTGGCATTGGCCGTGGCGCAGCAGGCAATCGCGGCAGCACAACAGGATCCAAAGCAACTCGCCACAGTGTTTTCCTCCTCCGGGGCAGACGGCAACAATTGTGATGCCATCTGCGATGCACTGGCATCTGATGATCGGCTTATTTCACCTACGCGGTTTCACAATTCGGTGCATAATGCGCCAGCGGGTTATTGGGGTATTGCGTCCGGTGCTATGACCGCTACAACGGTACTCGGCGCGTATGACGGCAGTTTCGGCGCCGGCCTGGTAGAGGCGATGGCCCAAGTGGCTATTGAGGGAATGGGTTGTCTGTTGGTCACTTACGATGCGCCTTATCCGGGGGCGTTGAATGCCAAACGTCCACTTTCTACTTCGTTCGGACTCGCTCTGGTCCTCATGCCACAGCGCAGCAAGCACTCGGTCGCCCAGATACAGATGAGTATGGCAGACTCCCCCGGAGATACCATGGCTGATCATGAACTGGAGATATTACGCTTGAGTGTCCCTTCGGCACGTGGCCTGCCGTTGTTGCAATCGTTGGCGCGGGGAGAAAGTGACCGCGTGGTTCTAGAATACCTTGCGCCGTTGAGTCTGGAAGTCCTGGTCGCACCGTGTCGTTAGATTGCGCTTGGTTACAAAGTCATATCCCGCACCATGGTGACATGTGCCTGTTGGCGCAGGTCGATGAGTGGGACGAGCAACATATCCGTTGTCGCGCCAACAGTCACCGTCGTGTCGACAATCCATTGCGTATTAATGGCGTTCTGGGTATCGTCTGCGGCATCGAATATGCTGCACAAGCCATGGCCGCTCACGGTGCCTTGCTGGCGGCTACCGATCAGCCACCACGCAACGGTTACCTGACCAGCGTGCGTAGTGTGGAACTGTATGTCGCACGGCTGGACGATATTATCGCCGACCTTTCTATCGATGCAGAACGACTCTCCGGGGACAACAACAATATTCTCTACGGCTTCAGTATTACCGCTGACGGACATGTAGTGCTGAGTGGGCGGGCAGCGGTGGTGTTGGATGCCGATAAATTCGGGAAAAACATATGAAACGTGCACTCGTCACCGGTGGCAGCGGCGGCATTGGTTCGGCTATTTGTCGTCGTCTGGCCGCTGACGGCCTCTTTGTCTACATCCATGCCAATCGTAATCTGGCCAAGGCGGATGCCCTGGTGGATGAAATTCACCAGAGTGGAGGCATGGCTGAGTCCATCGCCTTTGATGTCACCGATACGGCGGCCAGTCGTGTGATATTGGAGGCGCTGGCGGACGATGCGCCAATCCAGGTGCTAGTGAATAACGCCGGCGTTCACGATGACGCCGTTCTCCCCGCAATGAGTGCTACGCAGTGGTTTCGGGTGTTGGACGTATCACTCAATGGATTCTTCAACGTGACCCAGCCGTTGTCGTTGCCTATGATCCGCAGTCGTTGGGGGCGCATCGTCAATATCACTTCGATCACGGGTCTCACGGGTAATCGCGGGCAAGTCAACTATGCGGCCGCTAAAGGTGCACTCCATGCTGCGACCAAATCGCTCTCTCTGGAACTTGCCAGTCGCGGTATCACGGTAAATGCGGTGGCGCCAGGCATCATCGCCACTGACATGATAGACGGCGTCTTCGACGCGAAGACTATCGAAAAAATGGTGCCAATGAAACGTGCGGGGCAACCGTCAGAGGTCGCCGATATGGTCGGGTTCCTCGCCTCCGAGCAGGCCAGCTATGTGACCGGTCAGGTCATTTCGGTTAACGGCGGCATTTTTTAGCCGAAAGTGGGCAGTGATTAGTTGGTAGGACTCAGGACTCAGGACTCAGGACTTGGCGATAGACTCATCCCTGGTTTTACTGCCCACTGTTCTTTTCTTACGTTACCCTCATGCGTCATGAACAGACCGAATCTGGATGATTTACCCATTGCCTTGCGCGGGCGCGTTGTGTCGTGGTGCGAGCAGTTCGAGGCGGCGGGGGGGGTATGGCCGGTTACGGCAGAGGTGGCTGGTGCCTTGCCGACGGTGTGGGCGGGCAGTGAGTTTGTTGCTCTGAGCTGTATCCGCCACCCGGCACTGTTGGCCGAGCTGGTGGCCAGTGGTGATCTGGTGCGGGATTACGCCGAGGGGGAGCTGGCCGGGCGCGTGGCTGCGCTCCTGGATGGGGTGGCCGATGAGAGGGCGTTGGCGGTGGCGCTGCGTCAGCTGCGTCGGCGCGAGATGGTGCGCATCATTTGGCGCGATCTGGCGGGCTGGGCGGAACTGATGAGGGTGACCGGGGAGATGACGGCCCTGGCCGAGGCCTGTCTGGATGGGGCACTGGGGCGGCTCTATACCTGGCAGTGTGAAGAACAGGGTGTGCCGCTCAGCGCCCTGGGCGAGGCACAGCGCCTAGTGGTGTTGGGCATGGGCAAACTGGGGGCCTGGGAGCTGAATGTCTCCTCCGATATCGATCTCATCTTCGCCTATCCCGAGGCCGGTCAGACCCGCAGGACGGATGGCGGGCCGGGGCGCGACATCTCAAACGAGGTGTTCTTCGCCCGCCTGGGTCGGCGCCTGATCAAGGCCATTGGCGAGATCAGCGCCGCGGGCTCTGTGTTTCGTGTCGACATGCGTCTGCGCCCCTTTGGTGACAGCGGTCCACTGGTCATGCACTTCGATGCCATGGAACAGTACTATCAGACTCACGGTCGCGAGTGGGAACGCTACGCGATGATCAAGGCCCGTGTAGTGGCCGGTGATCGCGTCGCTGGCGCCGCGCTGATGGATCGCCTGCACCCGTTTGTGTATCGGCGCTACCTCGATTTCGGTGTCTTTGAATCGCTGCGCGAGATGAAGCAAATGATTGCCCGCGCGGTTCGCCGTAAAGGCATGGAGCACAACATCAAACTCGGGGTCGGCGGCATTCGCGAGGTGGAATTCATTGCCCAGGTCTTTCAGTTGATCCGCGGTGGACGTGAGCGGGCCTTGCGGGAACGTCGTGTCCTGCGGGTCCTGGCACAGTTGGCCGTCGATGACTATCTGCCCGCCTATGTGGTGAATGAGCTGAGCGACGCCTACGTGTTTCTGCGTCGCACCGAGCATCGCCTGCAGGCTTGGGCCGATCAGCAGACCCACGTGTTGCCGGCGGACGAGGTGGGACGGCTGCGCCTGGCCTGGAGCATGGGCTGTGCGGACTGGGCGATCTTTTACCGGACACTGGAGCGCCACCGCCAGCGGGTGCACGGTCATTTCGAACAGGTCTTTGAGGCCCCGCAGACCCGCCATGCCGAGAGTGACGTCCTCGATCTCAAGGGCGTATGGCTGGGTCAGTTCCCCGCAGAGCAGGCCTGCCTGCTGCTGGAAAAGGCCGGGTATCGGGAACCGGCTGAGAGCCTGCGTTATATTGAAGTATTGCGCGATGGCCGCAGTTACCGGACCCTGAGTGCGCAGGGCCGCACGCGCATGGACCAGTTGATGCCGTTGCTCATCGGTGCGGCCGGTTCGGTTGCGACGGGTGGTGCGAAGAAGTCGGCGCAAAATGGAGGGAAAAACGCGGGCGACGTAGGCGAACCGGGGGCGATCAACACGGCCGAACCGGATGTCACGCTCAAGCGTGTGGTGGACCTGCTCGAGGCCATCGGCCGGCGCACGGCCTATCTGGCCCTGCTGGTGGAACACCCCATGGCGCTGTCGCAGTTGGTCCACTTGCTGGGCGCGAGCCCGTGGCTGGCCCGCTACCTGGGTCAACACCCCTTATTGCTCGACGAACTTCTCGACCCGCGCAGCCTGTACCGTACACGGGGTAAACCCGCCCTGTTCGACGCGTTGCGTGAACGCCTGGCGGATTTGCCCCCGGAGGATGAGGAGCTGGAGCAGTACATGGATGCCCTGCGCCACTTCAAACAGACCCAGGTCCTGCGTGTCGCCGCCGCGGATCTGGGCGGCGTGCTGCCAGTGATGAAGGTCAGCGACAACCTGACCTGGATTGCCGAGGCCGTGCTCGATGAGGTGCTGGAACTGGCCTGGCGCCACCTGGTAGCGCGCCACGGCCGGCCGGTATGCCGCGCCGATGGCACGCTGTGCGACAAGGGTTTCGCTATCGTCGCCTACGGCAAGCTGGGCGGGATCGAGTTGGGTTATGGCTCCGATCTGGACCTGGTCTTTATCCACGGTGCCGAGAATGAGCAGGTGGAGACCAGCGGTGAAAAACCGCTCGCCCTGCCGGTGTTCTTTGCCCGGCTTGGACAGCGCATTATCCACATCCTCAACACCCGTACGCCCGCGGGAGAGTTGTACGAGGTCGACATGCGCCTGCGCCCCAGCGGTGGGTCCGGTCTGCTGGTCAGCGCCTTGCGCAGCTTTGTGAGTTATCAGCGCGGGCAGGCCTGGACCTGGGAGCACCAGGCCCTGGTGCGGGCCCGGGTGGTGGCCGGTGATCCGGTGATTGCTGAGCACTTCGGGCAGCTGCGCCGTGAGGTTCTCGGGCAGATCCGTGACCGAGACGTGTTGCGCGAGGAGGTGCGGGACATGCGCCGGCGCATGCGCGAGGCCAATGACCAGGGCCGGATCGGGGCTGGCCGCTTCGACATCAAACAGGGGCGGGGAGGTATCGTAGATATCGAATTTATGGTCCAATATGGCGTACTCTCATGGGCCTGTGAGCACCCTGCGCTGTTGGACTATACCGACACCCTGCGTTTGCTGGAGACGCTGGCCGAGAGAGAGGTGTTCCCTGCATCCGAGGCTGCTATGCTCGCCGAGGCCTATCGGGCCTACCGGACGCGCCTGCACCGTTTGACCCTGCAGCAGCAATCCGGTGTGGTGGGTGATGAAGAATTCCAGTCCTACCGGGGTGAAGTCGGTCGTTTGTGGCGTCGACTGATGCACGATGCGTAAACGCCCGTTGATGCGATGATCGGATTATCATCAAGGCAATATTTAGAGGCAGGGTCGACCTTGGCGCCGCCCTGTCATGTCAGTGATTGTGAGGTCTGAGGAGTAAACGGCATGTCGATGGACGACCATGATGGTGTCATCTGGCTCGACGGTGAACTGGTGCCCTGGCGCGAGGCCAAGGTACATGTACTCACACATACATTGCATTACGGCATGGGCGTCTTCGAAGGCGTGCGTGCTTACAAGAACGCCACGGGTGCGGCCATTTTCCGGCTTCAGGACCATACCGATCGCCTGTTCCGCTCGGCGCACATCCTGAACATGCCTATGCCCTTCGACAAGGCCAGCATCAACGAGGCACACTGCGCCGTGGTGCACGACAACGGCCTGGAATCGGCCTATATCCGGCCGATGTGTTTCTACGGCCCGGAAGGCATGGGCCTGCGTGCGGATAACCTCAAGGTGCACGCGATGGTTGCCGCCTGGCCCTGGGGTGCCTATCTCGGTCCCGAGGCGTTGGAGAAGGGTATCCGTATCCGTACCTCCTCCTACACCCGCCATCACGTCAACATCACCATGTGCAAGGCCAAGGCCAACGGCAATTACATGAACTCCATGCTGGCGCTCAACGAGGCGCTGAGCTGCGGTTACGACGAGGCCCTGTTGCTGGATGTCGACGGTTATGTCACCGAGGGCAGCGGTGAGAACATCTTCATTGTGCGCAACGGTGTACTCTACACCCCCGAGCTGACCTCTGCGCTGGAGGGCATCACCCGCGAGACCATTATGACCCTGGCCGCCGAACTGGGTGTCAGTGTGAAGGAAAAACGCATCACCCGCGACGAGGTCTATGTCGCCGACGAGGCCTTCTTTACCGGCACCGCCGCCGAGGTGACCCCGATTCGTGAGTTGGACGGACGGAGCATCGGTGAGGGCAGGCGCGGGCCGATTACCGAACGCCTGCAGGGGATGTACTTTGATCTGGTACATGGCCGTGCCGGACACGAGGAATGGCTGACGCCAGCGGCCAATGCCCCCGCGGGCCTGAAGCAGTCCATGTAATCATTTCCATTGCGTTTGACGACGCAGGAGGCATTTAGACATGGCTGAGACAAACGGTGCCGGCGCCAAGCTCAGGGAGCCCAACGCGGCCAATCACTACGAGGTGACGCGGGCGGATCTGCCGCTGCATTGCCCGATGAATGGCATGAGTCTGTGGAACTCCCATCCCCGGGTCTATCTGCCCATTGAGGAGACTGGCCAGGCCAAGTGTCCCTATTGCGGCGCGGAGTATACCCTCAAGGATTGACTCTGCTCCAATTCATTCATTGTGCGACTGCTGGCAAATGCCCGTGTAAGGATATCCGCGTGACACGGATCGTGCCTGCATCACACGCAGCGAGAAGACACCCTTAATGCTATGATATACCGGTCACGTATAGGCCGGATGGCCGAAAATACTAAGGCATGATGAAACCGCACATTCCCGATTTTTCCTCTGCTCGTCTCCTGGTCATCGGCGATCTGATGCTCGACCGGTACTGGCACGGTGATACCTCGCGTATTTCTCCCGAGGCCCCGGTGCCTGTGGTGTTGGTCGGTCAGGCCGAGGAGCGCCCTGGTGGGGCGGGTAATGTCGCGCTCAATATCGCCCGTCTGGGGGCGCATGCAGCGCTGCTCGGTTTGACCGGCGAAGATGAAGCGGCCGATGCGTTGGAACAGCGCCTGAGTGCCGCGGGGGTGCAGTGCCGGTTCGAGCGCCTGTCGGGTTTCTCCACCGTGACCAAACTGCGTGTGCTCAGTCGCCACCAGCAGCTTATCCGGCTGGATTTCGAAGATGGCTTTCGTGGCCATGACGGGACCGGCTTGATGGCACGTTTCCATGCCGCCCTCGACGCAGTCGATGTGGTGGTGTGTTCGGATTATGGCAAGGGCAGTCTGCGCGCGGTCGAGATGCTCATCGATGCCGCACGCGCCGCCGGCAAGCCGGTCGTGGTCGACCCGAAGGGAAGTGATTTCAACCGTTATCGCGGCGCCATGGTGATTACCCCCAACCAGCATGAGTTCGAAGCGGTTGTCGGGCGGTGCGAGAATGATGAAGAATTGGTTGAACGGGGTCAGCGTCTGTGCCAGGAATTGGACCTGGATGCCCTGCTGATCACGCGCTCCGAACGGGGCATGACCCTGCTGCGTGTCGACCAGCCCGCCTTGCACGTGCCGACCCACGCCCGCGAGGTTTTTGACGTGACCGGCGCGGGTGATACCGTGGTCTCAGTGTTGGCCACCGCGCTGGCAGCGGGTCAACCGCTGGACGAGGCTATGGCACTGGCCAACCTCGCCGCGGGTGTGGTGGTCGGCAAACTGGGTACTGCCAGTGTCAGCGTGGCGGAGTTGCACCGCGCAATGCGCGAGATCGATGCCGTGCCGTGTGGCGCGGTGGACGAAGGACCGTTGCTCAGGCTGGTGCAGGACGCCCGCGCGCACGGCGAGACGGTAGTGATGACCAATGGCTGTTTCGATATTCTGCACGCCGGGCATGTCGCTTACCTGCGCCAGGCCCGTGAGCGCGGTGATCGGCTCATCGTCGCCGTCAACGACGATGCCTCCGTGGCGCGCCTCAAGGGGGAGCGTCGGCCGATCAATGATCTGGAAGGGCGCATGGCAGTACTCGCCGGGCTGGAGAGTGTGGACTGGGTTGTATCCTTTACTGAAGATACGCCCGAGCGGTTGATCTGTGCGGTGTTACCCGATGTCCTGGTCAAGGGCGGTGACTATCGTCCTGAACAGGTGGCAGGCGGGCGGTGCGTACAGGAAAATGGGGGTGAGGTGGTGATCCTCGACTTTATCGATGGTCGTTCGACGAGTCGTATTATCGACACTATTCGCGCCCAATCAGACTGAACAACAGACGACGGAAACCCCCTATGATCATAGTGACCGGAGGCGCCGGGTTTATCGGTAGCAATATTGTCAAGGCGCTCAACGAGCGTGGCCGCAATGACGTTCTCGTGGTGGACGATCTGGAAGACGGTGTGAAGTTTAAGAACATCGCCGACTGCGAGATCCACGATTACATGGACAAAGACGATTTCATCGAGCGCATTCGATCCGGGGGTTCTTTCGACGAACCGGTCGAGGCCGTTTTCCATGAAGGTGCCTGCTCCAGCACCACGGAATGGGATGGTCGCTTCATGATGCACAACAACTACGGCTACACCAAGGCTCTGTTGCACTATTGCCTGGATAACCGGGCGGCCTATCTCTATGCCTCATCGGCCTCGGTCTATGGCGGCGGCAGTGTGTTCAGTGAATCGCGGGAATTCGAAGAGCCGCTCAATGTCTACGGCTATTCCAAGTTTTTGTTCGACCAGTATGTGCGTCGGCATCTGCCCGGCGCGCAGAGCCAGATTGTCGGTTTCCGCTATTTCAACGTCTACGGTCCACGGGAAAGTCACAAGGGTTCGATGGCCAGCGTCGCCTTTCACCACTATAACCAGATCCGTGATACCGGAAAGGTACGGTTGTTTGAAGGCACCGATGGATATGGTAATGGCGAACAGCGCCGTGACTTCATCTATGTGGGTGATGCCGTGGCGGTGAACCTGTGGTTCATGGACCACCCCGAGAAGTCCGGTATTTTCAATCTCGGTACCGGGCGCAGCCAGGCGTTCAATGATATTGCCCATGCAGCCATTGCCCACCACGGTCGCGGTGAGATCGAATACATTGCCTTCCCCGATCACCTCAAGGGCCGCTACCAGAGTTTTACCGAGGCCGATATCAGCGCCCTGCGTAGCGTTGGTTACACCTCCTCCTTCAAGACCGTGGAAGAGGGTGTCACCGAGTATATGCAATGGCTGGACGCGCGGGCGTGAAGCTCAGCGCCAACCGGGGTGGGGGTGCGAAAACCGGTTATGACGCCGGGCGTGACGTTGGGGGCCACTCTGGGTACTGAACGTATCCTGGTCGTCGGTCCGGCCTGGGTCGGCGACATGGTCATGGCGCAGAGTCTGTTCATGCACTTGCGTCGCCAGGACGCCGACTGCGTTATCGATGTACTGGCTCCGTCCTGGTCGCAGCCCCTGCTGGCGCGCATGGACGAGGTGCGTGAGGCCATTGCATTGCCCGTTGCCCACGGTGAATTGGCGCTATCCAGACGCTATCGACTCGGGTGCTCGTTGCGCAAGCACTATGATCGTGCCATCGTCATTCCCCGTTCGTTCAAGGCCGCCCTGGTCCCCTTTTTTGCCCGCATCCCCCGGCGTGCGGGTTATCGTGGTGAGCTGCGCTATGGCCTGCTCAACGATATCCGTACACTGGACAAGCGGGTGTTGTGCCAGACGGTGCAGCGCTATGTGGCCCTCGGTGAATCCGGTGGCAACTTGCGGGCGCCGCCACACACACCGTTTCCACGCCTGCGTGTGGATACGACGAACCGCGAACGCATAGTGGGCCAACTCGGTCTGGACATGCGGCGCGATGTGGTGGCGCTGATGCCGGGTGCCGAGTATGGTCTGGCCAAATGCTGGCCACCCGCTCATTATGCGCAGCTTGCACGGTCCCTGGTCGCGGCCGGAAAACAGGTTTGGTTGTTTGGTTCGGACAAAGAGAAGGCAGTGGCAGAGGTGATCATTGGGGGTGCCGCTGGCCATCGGGGTGAGCGCCATGCCATGGTGAATCTGTGCGGGCGGACCCGGCTGGAGGATGTCGTTGACCTGCTCAGTCTGGCTCAGGTGGCGGTGAGCAACGACTCCGGTCTGATGCACGTCGCTGCCGCCGTCGGTATACCTCTGGTTGCTGTCTACGGTTCCTCCACGCCGGACTACACGCCACCGTTGAGTGCGCATGCCGAGATCGTTTACCGTGGACTCGAATGCAGTCCGTGTTTCAAACGTATCTGTCCATTGGGGCATACCGATTGCCTGAACGGGATTCCAGCGGATGCCGTATTGGAACGGATTAAGAAAGTGGTTAACGCTAGGCGGTAGACAGAAAAGACGGTGGGACGACAGGTATGGGGGATGAGTCAGGCGCGGGGGGTGGAGCGAGGATTCAAGTCTTTAGACTAAAACGGATACGAAAAAGTCCCGGTTTTAGACTTTCCTGATAACTGCTATATCGTGTGATCTGGAGGTCAGTTGAATGGCCAGAATTAGTGTCTGCATTATTTCATATAACGAAGAGGCGAAGATCGAGGACTGTCTGAAAAGCGTCCAGCGGGTAGCCGATGAGATCGTGGTGGTCGACTCACTGAGTGTAGATCGCACCCGTGAGATTGCCGCATGTTATACCGATAAAATTTTTGAACAACGATTTCTCGGACATGTCGAGCAGAAAAATCTTGCCGTGAACAAGGCCAGTCACGACTGGATACTGAGTCTGGACTGCGATGAACGACTGACCCCGGAACTGGAGGCATCGATCCTCGCCATCAAGGATAGGCTGGACGAGCACGATGCCTATTGTGTTGCACGCAGGACCTTCTATGTCTACCGTTGGCTCAATCACTGCTGGTACCCGGATCGCAAGATCCGCCTGTTCAATCGCAAGACCGCGCGCTGGGGTGGCGTCAATCCTCACGATCACATTGAGACCGAGGGTAGCGATATCGTTACGTTGCAAGGTGACCTGCAACACCATTCCTTTGACAGTATTTCCGCCCATCTCAAGACCATCGATAGCTTCACCGAGATTGCTGCCTGCGAGATCATCGCGCGGGGTAAACGCGTGAGTCTGCTCGCTCCGTTCACGCATGGCATGTGGACTTTCATCAAACTCTATTTCATCAAGCGTGGCTTCCTTGATGGTTTTGCCGGCTTCGTGGTGTCACTGCTCTCGTTTATGCATGTGTTCATCAAGTACAGTAAGGTGATCCTTCAGCGCAGACGGGCTGGTCGTGGAGATGTAGGGAGAGACGATAGTTAGTCTACCCACTAATTTTCCTGAAGATCCTAATCTTTCAATAAATCCTCTTTTTTTGCATGAGTCCATTTTCCTTGTGGTTTGTCTATGTACTGGAAATGCTCATTGGTAAAACTTCCTTGTACACAGGTGACTCTGTAGAATCTATAATTTATATGTTTCTCCCCAATGGCCTGATTAAGCACACTTGGCCCTGTTAACGCATAAACACCACCATCTACCTTTTTTCCTTCAATATTGTCAACTATAAGCTTCAGTGTCTCTCCTAAGATAGGATTATTCTTTTGAGTCGCTATAAAATAATTTGTGTAGTGTTGTTTGTTGAGTAAAAAAACCTCTTTATCCTCTGGTTGAATGATTTTTGAGAGCGGCCAGACGAGATGAGCATCAATGTCCATGTAGATACCACCATAAAAGTTAAGTACGAACAGTCTCCAAAAATCAGCCTGTGCGGCTCCATCTGTCAATTTTGAAAAAGCGTCAAAGAGCTCTTTTGATGCGTGCGCTTGTATGAACTCAAACCTCGCTTCAGTGCTGACATAGCGGTACTCATAATCTAAAGACATCAATCTATTGTAGAGGTAGTTTAAATAGACAGGAAGAGAGACTCTATTTGTATAGTTTGTTTGCCAAATTGTTTTTCTTATCTTTTGCTCTTTATTTGATTTTATAAGAGGTTCCGATCGTTCTGGAATGGTAAAACGTTTTTTTGGAAAGAGCATGTGAAAAGGGTAAGAAAGTAGTTTGCTGAAAGCCCCTAACATTTTAGAAAACCGGTTTGCAATAACGATAGGTAGAGACATTTTTTTTCCTACTTGTAAAGATTGTTGATAATATATCAGTTTAACCATAGGCTCTTCAGGAAAATAAGGCGTTATTATCAAATCTGGTGTTTAGCCAGTTGAATCAAGCGGCGGTCTGCTCATCTGCGCTTGCCCTGTGTGTCAACCTGATCCCATACACTCACTGTCTTGGATAACATAGATTTCGGAGCCATGGATACCGGACCTGTCGAGATGCCAAAATCTGCATCAGAACTACCTGAGAATCGGATGATCCTCACCCTCCGTCGAGGAATTGTGTGCTGATTTTGCGGGCGGCGATGTCGATGTCTATCTTGGTCATGTCTGATTCCCCCGCATCTTCTGGGGGACTGAAGGCCAGGCGCCGTTCGGGCGAGTTGAGCGTCTGCCAGCGCAAGGCGGTCGCGGAACGACGGCGCGGGTAGAAGGCGGCGGTTGGGACGTCGAGTGCACCAGCGATGTGCAGTGGGCCGGTTGAACCGCTGATAAAGAGATCGGCGCATTGGATGTGTTCGGCAAAGCGGCGCAGACCTGCGCGTGAAATAAACACAGTGTGTGAGCGGTCACTTAGCTTACCGGCAATGGTCCGTGCGGTGTCTTCCTCTCCGGGGCCGGCTGTGATCACCAGGCTGTGCCCCCCTTTCGAATGCAAGGCCAGGGACAGCGTGGCGTAGTGTTGTGGCGACAGATTATTGGCCGAGCCACCATGACCGGGGTGGACGAAGATCAGTTTGTGCGCCGGATTCAGTTCATGTGTGGCGCAGAAGTCCTTGCGCAAGGCCGTCGTTGTCTCCTCGGGGAAACGCAAAAAAGGTGGCCGAGGAAACTGTATGGCCTCAACGCCATGGTCATTGAGCAGACGCACGGCCAGATCCAGGTTATACATGAACTCGGGCTGGTTGCTGCGCGAGCGTCGTTGCACCAGTCGGTGGCTATAGAGGAACTGTGCGAGTTTTGTCGCTGGCGCCAGCCGATAGGGAATGCGCGCCAATTTAGCCGCAAGGGCGGTGCGGGTGGTCGAGAAGATCGCGATCATGGCGTCGAAGCCGTGCGGGCGCAGTAGTCGGCTCAATGCCCGCGCCCCGCCTCCACGGGCCTCTCCCGGGTCAATGATGATTTCATCGATCCAGGGGCAGGCCGCGGCCATTTCGGCGGTGTATCCGGGGACCAACACGGCAATATGTGTGTCGGGTAGGGTCTGCTTGAGCAGCGCGAAGCACGGCAAGGCAAGCATGAAGTCGCCGAGCTTGTCATTGCGCACCATCAATATTTTCATGCAGTATTACCGGGCTGAAGTAGCGTCGCCGAGTGCCAAATAACGCATTGCAATATGCGTAGGGTCAAACTTTTCAAGTTCGACCTCATCAAGGTTAATGCCTGTAGCCTTGATCTCTGCGATAGTCTTCTTCATCGCGGCTGCCAGGGACACAGCGTCTCCAACGGGGACAAGGAAACGTGACAGATTACCTGTTAGTATTTCGCTCGGTCCGGATAGGCAATCTGTACTGATGACCGGGACATTGAGGATCATTGATTCAATGATCACTGTGGGAAGCCCCTCATAATCAGAGCTCAGCACGCTCAGCATTGCACCCTTGATGATCGGGTAGGGGTTAGTATGGAACCCTGAAAATATTACCTTTCCAGATAATCCCAGTTCATTGGCTCTTTGTTCAATATTTCCACGCTCGGTTCCGTCGCCGAGCAAGACTAATTTCTCTTCGAGGCCTGACTTCGCATAGGCCTCTAGCAGCAAGTCATGGCGTTTCAATTTCACAAAACGTGCCGGGCATACAATGTAGGATATTCCCGCGTATAGATTGACCTCATCTGCCAAGGTGTCAATCTGGTTTCTGTCCACCGGATTATAAATGACGTCTATTGAGTGTGGTTTGATCCCTGCACGGTCAATGATGTCATCTGCCATGCCATTCGATATTGCGATGAGATGTTTGTTGTCAAAGATTCGTTTCAGTTTCCAGCGTTTGATAGAACGGCTCAGTCCGCGTCGGTGTGCCAGATTGCTGGCCGACAATGGTGAATGTATGCAGTAGTGTATATTGTTGATTCTTGCAAGGGCGCAGAGCCTGTTTGATACGATCAAGTGACTGAAAATGATGTCAAATTTACCATGTTCTTCCAGTTTTTGTATCATTTTTCGAAGTTTATGAGCATACCAATAATAGTAAGGTATCAGCCTTTTTTTCGAGAATCCCAGAGTCAATAGTTTGATTTTTCTGTTGATATCAAGCTCTCTTTCATTACGAATAGAGATGAGTACGATGTTGTGTCCCATTCCCAACAACGTATCTGCAAGGGTAAGGACAATACGCTCTGCCCCCCCTCCACCCAGAGAATCAATAATAAATAAAATATTTTTTTCCATCGTTAAATCATACAGAGATTAATTGAAGTATGATGCCAGCCAATACATAAAAGAGTATATTTCTGGGCCCGAGTACAGTGAATCTTGCATTGTTTATGTTATAGCGTCGCAGATTGATACTTACTAAGATTACCGTGGTCAGCATTGCGCCCAGACCGATGGTAAAGAGGTCTATGATGGAGAAAAAGGCCACTGCGATACCGACGATCCGCATCGTGTAGTGCTTTTCGGCATCGTCTTGCCGGTACCGCACCAGTTGAAAGATGATGTTCAGGAAAACGAGGAACCCTATAATACCGAATTGTGTTGCGGCGCTCAGGTACTCGTCATGCAGATGTTGTATTACCCCTTGCAGGGGGGCGGTCGAGGGTAATTTCGCCAGTTGTTGATTCAGTGCGCGGTGTTGATCTCCGGTGCCGACGCCCCATAGCCAGTTGTTTTTCACTATGGTGAGGCTGTCCCGGTAGATGACAGCGCGGACACCCAGCGATGAGTCATATTTCCCCTGGGTGATGGCCGCAATGGAGTGCAGGGTCAGGTTGAATCGTTGATGAAAGGTCGCGCTGAATTGATATGCGGAGAAAAAGGCGATGACACAGATCATGCTTGTCAAAATTGCGGGCTTTATGACCTTTTTGTTGTAGATCATGAACAGGGCGCTGAAAATCAATATGCCGTAGAGCACATATCCGGTTCGGCCTGCCGTGATGAAGAGGTTGATAGAGGCGGTGATGAAAAACAATGCCATGATGGCGCGTGTTATTTCCTGGTCATGTTTTTTAATCAAACGATACAGGATCATCGATAGCGTGACGGCCAGCATGAAACCGTAGTGCGTATGGTGGTACAGGGGCGTAGGGTCAAAGGGTGTGCCCTGATTACCATCGTGCACCATGGGCGGGATAATACTGAAGAATATCCCGTAGGACACGATTTCGCTGGTCATCATGCCTAAAAAGAAGGCCGTCAGCATTCTGGGGATATAGCGTCGATCGATGAAGGTCGCGAAGAGCAAGGGGTCCAACAGGAATGTCGCATTATGAATAGTATGTTCGCGCCAGACGGGATCCTGGCTACCTATGAGCCAGATGACAAACACGAGAAAATATAAGGAGAACGCAAATATGACCGGGTCACGCAAGGCGCGCCCGAAGTGGTAGATATACCGTCCCCTGATGATGAACAGAACCAGGAGAAGAAAGAAAGCCGTCCGCCGCATGGGTACGATAATAGGCATAGAAAATATGAACAGGACGATAAGGTGATTTGCCCAGGTGTTGAGGCGAGGATCGATGTTGGAATGGAATGTCTTTATGCTATTGTAAAATGTTGCTGTATTCATCGATTTCACGCCTTTGACTGAATAGGATTTGTGCGAGCAGGCTATTTTTCGCTGCTTTTTCGTTCCAGGTATCTATGTGTCCGATAATTTCTGTCAGTGTGTCTTGTAAATCCTGAAGGTTTTTGTCTTCGACGAGAAGGAACTGGAAGCCAAGTGCTCTGAGTTCAGGGAATGAGGTATTATTGTATGCGATACAGATGATACCGTGACTGAGTGCTTCTATGAAGGCGTTGCTTAGGCCTTCTCCCTTGCTTGGGAAGATAAAAATGTGCGCATGGCAATAGTATTCGTTAACCTTATCTGTGAAACCGACAAGATGAATCCTGTTTCTGTAATGGATGCCTTGCAGAAAGAATTCAAATTCTTTCCGGTAGTTTGGATCCATCTCCCCAACCAGCTCGAGTTCAAAATCGATATTTTTTTCCTGCAAGACTCTGCATGCCTGAACCGCCTCCTTCTGGCCTTTTCCCTGCGCGATCCGACCAGTATGGAGTAGCTTTATTGGGCCGGCATCCGGTTGTCGTGCAGAGCGCCTTTCGTTGTTATAATCTGGTAATGAAGGGTAGATGATCTTGAGACGAGATTGCTTGCCGAACGGTATAATAAAACTTACATTTTTCGCGAGATGTTCACATATCGCCACATGCCAGGCCACCCTGCTGTAAACCAGCTTGTGTAATGCATCTTTTTTGGAGTGGGTCTTGGTCGTGCCGTGCCTGACTATAAGATGGGTATCCAGGCCAATCAGTGCAAAGAATATCGAACGCATTTCTGATGCACCAAAAAATATGAGATTGACGATATTATTATTTTTTATAAATTTTCTTAGTTGTCGTATTAACGCGATGCTAAAATGTGTCTTGAACGCCATTCTTGCAATACGAATACCTTCTTTTTCAAGTTGGGGTGTGAATTGTGTATCGATGAATGAACCTTGCTTACATACCACAGTGATCGGTGTGACGAGTTTAAGTTTTATGGCGAGTTTGACGGCGTCTAACTCCATGCCGCCTTTGTAGGATGAGAGGCAGATAATAGCTGTTGCCTGCTTAGGGGATATGGTTTTCTGTGGTGAGGTATTCATTTATATTCGTGCCTGTTCTGGATGCTTTCGGCCACCTAGTGTTTGTGTATGCCAGGTGAAGGATGACAAACTCTATGCCCCCTCGTCGCTGTATGTCATGCATGCACTTCAATTGTCGGGCAGCGGCATGAGCTCGTCGAAATACTTCGCTTCGTTGGGGCCGCCGATGAGCACGATCCGGGCCGGGTGTTGAGCAAGTTGTGCGATCAGGCCGAAGCGTTGGCGTATTGCCTCAGGTGCGGGGCTTTGCAGTGAGGGGTCGGCCAGGGCGAGGGTGTCTGCATCCATGAAGCTGGCATAGATCAGATGCAGGTTCTCCACCGCATGGGTTTCGGCCGGTTCGGTGAAATGCCGGTAGGGCATGCCGACTTTGTGCTGCGCGCGCACCAAGCGCATCAGGCCGTTGAACAGGGTGCCGAGTTCGAGGTTCACGACCAGATCATAGGGCTGGCGCAGGGAAGTGGCGATAACGGCGAGTTTGGTGCGATTGAGCCAGAGAGGTAGTTTGCGGCTCTTGATGGCGAAGCCGCGGTGAATACGCGGGTCGGCGGCGAACAGGGTGTGCATGCCGGCCTTGGCGAGCCAATCGATCGCCACGTCCCCGCCGTAGAGGCGGCGCAGGGGTTCGATGATGCTAGAGGCGATCACGGTGTCACCCAGTTGGCCGGCACGAATGACGAGAACCCGCGTGCTCATCGACCTGTTGCCATGGCTCGCACAACAGGTCTGATAATGATTTTGGCCAGACTCATGTCGGCTATTCTACAATAGGATACATGAAGATCCTCGAATTGTGTCTCTCCGATGGTCACGGTGGTCTGGAACTGTATGTCGATCGCGCCGTGCGTTACTTCCACACCCTGCACCAACCTTGTCTGGCCGTGGTTGCCCCGGGGACCCTGCTTGCCCGGCGCCTGGGTGAGGCAGGCATGGCCTACGCCACGTTGAAACGTCCCCCCCGGCTCTTGCCCCATCTGGCCGCCCGCTGGCTGGCCAGACTGATGGAGCGTGAGGGGATCGATGTCATGCACATACACTGGGGCAAGGATCTCTACCTGGCGGTGTTGGCCAAGCGCTTGTGTCGACGCTCAGTCAAGCTGATCTACAGTCGACAGATGGCGCTGACCCGCGCGAAGAAGGACTTCTACCACCGTCGCTTGTACCGACAGGTGGATCGCTACGTGGTGATTTCACAACGCCTGTTCGATGAGGCGGCGCGTTTTCTGCCGTTGGCGCGTGAGCGCCTGTACCTGTTGTATTACGGTGTGAAGGCGCCACCAGGGCGGGTGGCAGCACACTGTGAGGGATTCCTGCAACAGGCGGGGCTGGATGCGGCTGGGTTTCGTATCGGGCTGTTCGGTCGGATTGAGCACGGCAAGGGCCAGCATGTACTGGTCGAGGCCCTGGCGGAGCTGGTGCGCCAGGGCGAGGATGTTGCCGCAGTGCTGGTTGGGCACATCATGGATCAGGCGTACTTCGATGCGCTGATGGCCTCGGTGCAGGTGCTGGGTCTGGAAGGGCGGGTGCACTATTTCGGTTTCCACGAAGACCCGCCTGCGGTGATGGCTTGTCTCGATGCGGTGGTGCTGGCGACGTATGCTGAGACCTTTGGTCTGGTGCTCATCGAGGCCATGCGTGCGGGTACCGCCGTGCTGGGTACGGATGCCGGCGGGGTGCCGGAGATCATCAAGAATGACAGGACGGGGTTGCTGTTTGCACCCGGTGACAGTTCGGCCCTGGCGAGCGGACTGCGACGCTTGGTGCGCGATCCCGTCTTGCGTGAACGTCTGGCCGAGGCGGGGCGGACCGACGCCAATGCGCGTTTCGATGAGGCGCAGCATTTCCAGGCCTTGCTGGCGATCTTTGCGCAGTGAGTGCCGGTTGCTCCGGGTTGGGCTGGCACGTGTGTGCTTTGGCCCTCAGATCCGGCCCCCAGCAGGTCCGACCCTCAAGTCTGGCCGTCGCGTACCATCTTGTCGAAATAGGTGATGGTGTGTTTGAGACCTTCCTCAAGTTTGATCGCCGGTTCCCAGTCCAGAACGTCTCGCGCCAGGTGGATGTCGGGTCTGCGCTGCCGGGGGTCGTCCTGTGGCAGCGGTGTGTTGATCAGCCTGGATTTTGAACCGGTCAGCGCGATGATCTTCTCGGCTAACTCACGAATGGTAAACTCGTCCGGGTTGCCCAGATTCATCGGACCCGTGAAGTCATCCGGAGTGGCCATGAGCCGGATCAGGGCCTCGATGAGATCATCGACATAGCAAAATGAGCGGGTCTGCTGGCCGTCACCGTAAAGGGTGATATCCTCGCCCTTGAGTGCCTGGACGATGAAATTGGACACCACGCGCCCGTCATGGGGGTGCATGTGTGGGCCGTAGGTGTTGAACAGGCGCGCAACCTTGATATTCAGATTGTGCTGACGGCGATAATCGAAGAACAGCGTCTCCGCACAGCGTTTGCCCTCATCGTAGCAGGAACGAAACCCGATCGGGTTGACGTGCCCCCAGTAGCTTTCCGGTTGCGGGTGCACCTCGGGATCGCCGTAGACCTCGCTGGTCGAGGCCTGCAGGATGGATGCGCGGGTCCGTTTGGCCAGTCCCAGCATGTTGATGGCGCCGTGCACACTGGTCTTGGTGGTCTGCACCGGGTCGTGTTGATAATGAATGGGTGAGGCCGGGCAGGCCAGGTTGTAGATCTCGTCAACCTCTACATACAGTGGAAAGGTTACATCGTGGCGCATCAACTCGAAGCGATGATGATCGAGCAGGTGGGTGATGTTGTCGCGGGTGCCGGTGAAGAAATTGTCCAGACACAGCACCTCGTGACCGGCGTCGAGCAAGCGCTCGCACAGGTGAGAGCCCAGGAAGCCGGCGCCGCCGGTGATCAGGATACGTTTGCGGTGATAGTTTCTCATGCGTGACCGTCCGTTCGGTGGCTGGCATTGTGGTCCCTGCGCTGGTGTGGCGCCACGAGACTCAACGGCCGATGCCGGTGTAGGTGAAGCCGAGTTCGCGCAGCTTCTCGGGCTCGTACTGGTTACGGCCATCGAAGACTACCGCTTGTCTCATCAGCGTTTTCAGTTTGCAAAAATCCGGATTGCGGAACGGTTTCCACTCCGTGATCAGCACCAGGGCATCGGCCCCTTCGATCGCCTCGTCCTGGTGTTGCGTCAGGGACAGATGATCGTGTTCAAACCAGTCGGCGGGCAGGTCGCGGCGGGCGACCTTCATGGCCACCGGATCATAGGCGCGGACCCGCGCACCGGCACCAATCAGGGCGCGTAGCAGGACCTCAGCCGGGGCCTCGCGTATGTCGTCGGTGCCGGGTTTGAAGGCTAGCCCCCAGAGGCCGAAGGTCAGGCCGGAGAGGTCCTTGCCGAAGTGTGCGGTGATCTTTTCGAACAGGCGGTGTTTTTGTGCCTCGTTGCGTGCCTCCACGGCCTTGAGCACGATCGGCTCATAGTCGTTTTCGATCGCGGTGCGCACCAGAGCCTTGACGTCTTTGGGAAAACAGGAGCCGCCGTAGCCGCAGCCGGGGTAGATGAAGGAGAAGCCGATGCGCGTGTCCGAGCCGATGCCCCTGCGCACGTTTTCCACGTCGACGCCAAGCCGGTCGCAGAGGTTGGCGATCTCGTTCATGAAAGATATCTTGGTCGCCAGCATGGCGTTGGCGGTGTACTTGGTCATCTCGGCGTCACGGATGCCCATGAGCAGGGTGCGTTCGTGATTGCGTGTGAACGGGGCGTAGAGTTCGCGCATCATCTCGCCGGCGCGTTCGCTGTCCGTGCCGATGACCACGCGATCGGGGTGCATGAAGTCATCGACCGCGGCACCCTCCTTGAGGAATTCGGGATTGCTGATCACGTCGAATTCGACGTGTGCATCGCGTTTGTCCAGTTCGCCCTGCAGGGCGGTGTGTACCTTGTCGGCGGTGCCGACCGGTACGGTGGACTTGTCCACGACCACGGCATAGTCGTTGAGGTGCCGGCCAATCTCGCGTGCCACAGCGAGCACGTACTGCAAATCGGCCGAACCGTCCTCGCCCGGTGGCGTACCAACGGCGATAAAATACACAGAGGTGTCGGCCATGGCCTCGGGCAGCGAAGTGGTGAAACGCAGCCGGCCTTCCCGATGGTTGTTGATGACAATGTCGTCGAGGCCGGGCTCATAGATTGGCAGGACACCGTTTCGCAGGCCCTCGATCTTCGTCTCGTCGATATCGACACAGGTGACCGTATTGCCCATCTCGGCAAAACAGGCCCCGGTAACCAGTCCGACATACCCTGTTCCGACTATCGCGATATTCATGCCTTGTTCCCGATTCGATGGGGAGAGAAAATGTGAGGCGCTACGGTCGCACCCCTGGCGGAGCGGCCACAAACAGGCCGCATGGTAGCATACTCGGCGGTTTGCGGCGCGACGCTAACCTGTTGGTCTGTGTGCCGCAAGCACACGATCGAGCATGGTGGTGACCTCCTCGACGGTGATGCGCTCCATGGTCCCCGGCGTGCGCACCCGTATACCCCAGGGCAATTGTTCGAGAGACTTGGCGTAGTTGGCCTGCACCGCCTGCGGATAGCGGTTGACGACATACTCCGCACTCAGGTAGGGTCGGGCGCGGTCCGGGTTGGTGGCGGCGTACAGGCCGATGACCGGCGTGGCGACTGCGGTGGCCAGATGGGCCGGGCCGGCATCAGGCGAGACCACCACCGTGGCGCGTGCGAGTACGGCGAGCAGGACCTTGAGGCTGGTCTGGCCGATCAGATTGAGCGGCGGGTGCCGGGCGGCACGACAGATGCCCTCGCCATAGTCGTGTTCGATGGTACTGGGGCCACCAGTGAGTACCACCCGCAGGCCATGGTGCCCGGCGGCGTAGTCGGCCAGCGCCGCGTAGCCGGCGATGTGCCAGTTGCGATAGGCCATGGTGGAGCAGGGGCTGATGACGAGTGTGGGTTGATCACCGGGGAGTACCTGCAGGGCGTAGTCCTGTGCCTGCCGGGGGAGGGGGATGTCCCAGCGCAGCACATTGTCGGTGATCCCCAGTGCCCGGGTGAAGCCGAGCAGGCTGTCGATGACATGCTCGTGGTCGCCGGGCGCGATGCGCGCGTTGGTAAACAACCACTGCAGGTCCTTGGCGCGTGCGCGGTCGAAGCCCAGCCGGAGATCGGCGCGTACCAGCAGGCTGGCGAGACTGGCACGCAACGACATCTGCATGTGGAGCAGCACGTCGAAGCGCCGCCCGCGCAGGGCGCGGTGCAGCGCGACATAGGCCGCCCATCGTGTCGTCTTGTCAAAGGTGATAAATTCAACGCCCGGAATATCGTACACCAGCCCGTGTTCGGTCTTGCCGATGATCCAGGTGATACGGGTTTGCGGCCAGGCGTTTTGCAGCGTGCGCAGCACCGGCAGGGTATGGCTGATATCCCCCGTCGCGGAGAGTCGCAGCAGACACACGCTCTTGGGTGGGGAGACAAGCGGCAATGGCATGCAGGTAATGATTCCGTGACGATGACGCAGGACAAAGTCCATATCCTATACGACGAGACCCGTGGCGGCAAAGCCGAGGCCGGGTGGTTCTCGCCCGATTACTGGCAGGCCCGCGGTGCCATCAGCGGCCGGGCCTTTGGCCGTGGCACGACCTGGTTTATTCGCAGCGGTGTTGGCGACGGCGATTGGGTGTTGCGCCATTATCGGCGTGGGGGTCTGATCGCGCGGTTGGTGCGCGAGCGCTATGTCTGGCTGGGTCTGGAACGCACCCGTGCCTGGCGGGAATGGCGCCTGCTTGCCGAGTTGCACGCCACCGGTCTGGCGGTACCCAGACCGGTGGCCGCGCGGGTCTGTCGTGTGGGCCTGTGGTACACGGCTGACATCCTGATTGAGCGCATCGATGGCAGCTACTCCCTGGCACAGCGTTTGTCACACCACCCCCTGGTGCCGGCGCTGTGGCGGGCCATCGGTGCGAGCATCCAGCGCCTGCACGCTGCTGGTGTGTACCATGCCGATCTCAATGCGCACAATATCCTGCTCGACCGACAGAATCGGGTGTATATCGTGGATTTCGATCGGGCGCGTCGGCGTGGTCCCGGCACCTGGCAGGTGGATAATCTGGCGCGCCTGGGGCGTTCGTTGAAGAAACTGCAAGCCCACCGGGTGAATTTCGCCTTCCATGCCGCTGATTGGCAGACCCTGCTCGACGGCTATCGTCAGGCCTCGTCGTCGGACTGACGGGCGGGGGGGCAGGCCTCGGCGAGCGCCGTCAGATAGGCGTCGAGCACGTACTGTTGTTGGGCCAGCGTCGCCTGTGCCCGCTGGCCCAGATGGCGCAGTGTGTCCGGTTGGGAAAACAGGGTGGGCAGGGCCTGGCCCAGTGCCGGTGCAGTGTCAAATTGCAGCGCGGCGTGCGCTGCGAGCAGGAGTTGCGCCTCCTCATCGAAATTGTGCATGTGGGGACCGAACAGCACCGCTTTGCCTTGCCGTGCGACTTCCAGGATATTGTGTCCGCCTACCGGCACCAGCGATCCCCCCATGAACACCAGTCGCGCACCGGCAATAAAACCCTCCAGCTCACCGAAGGTATCCGCGAGGTAGACGCGTGTGCGCTGGGTCACCGGCTCGCCCCGGCTGCGCCGCGCTATCCGATCAGAGTGCCCGGACAACGCAGGGAGTGTAGACAGCTGGCGCAGAATGGCCGGGGCACGCCCGGGGTGGCGCGGTGCCAGCACCAGCAGGCTGTCGGCAGGGGCGTGTGTCAGCCACTGCGCGGCGAGTTGTTGCTCCTCGTTGTCATGGGTGGAGGCGGCCAAGTCATAGGGGCGGCCAAGGGTCAGGGGCACGATGCGCTGCGCGCTGAGCGCAGCAGCAAACTTGAGATTGCCCGTGATGTGCACCCGTGCGGTGGCGGCACCCAGGGCAACAAAGCGCGCCTGGTCGGTTGCGTTGCGCGCCAGTACCGTGTGCACCCGGCCGAGGGTTTCGGCATAGCGCGCCCGCAGCCAGCGCCCGGCACGCAGCGTGCGCGGTGAGAGTCGGCCATTGATCACGGTGATTGGTATTCCCGCGCGTTCACAGGCCGCGTAGAGTTGTGGCCAGATCTCGGTCTCCATAATCAGCGCGCAGGCTGGGCGGGTGCGGCGAAGAAAGCGCCGGACCGCACCGGGCCAGTCCAACGGCAGATAGGCGTGAATGACGCCGGTGGTGGCACCCAGGCGGCGCTCGGCGGCCTGGGCACCGGTGGGCGTGACCGTGGTCAGCAGCATGGGCCGTGCGGGATCGCGTTGGCGCAGTGCCATCATCAACGGCACGACGGTATGTACCTCACCGACCGACGCGGCATGCACCCACAACGCCCCCGCCGGTATCCGCGTGCGGTGCAGACCCAGGCGCTCGGTCAGATAACGCCGACCACCGTGTCGCGCCGCCTGCCAGAGCGTGAGCAGCAACAAGGGCAGCGCCAGCACGCGCAGTAAAAGGGTGTATTGCCACATGGGAAAGTCAGTTATCAGTGCACAGTGGGCAGTATAGAGGTTGTGAGGGATGAGGAGGGCTTTATTCATATAACCCGGGTTCACCGTCGGGACGGGTCTTGAAACGCCGGTGTAGCCACAGATATTGCCCGGGGGTGCGGCGCACCTGGGCCTCGATAGCGGCGTTGACCTGTGTGGCGGCAGCGATGTCATCGTCGCCGGGGAAACCTTTCAGCGCCGGGGCGAGACGCAGCAGATAGCCTCGGGCACCGGGCAGGCGCTCGAAGTACAGCGGTACGACGGGCACGCCAGCACGGCGGGCGAGGCGGGCGGTGATAGTGAGAGTGGCGGTGGGGATGCCGAAAAAGGGCGCGAACACCGAGCGCTCGCGGCCGAAGTCCTGGTCGGGGGCATACCAGCAGACCTTGCCGTCCTTGAGACTGTGTAGCAGGGCGCGCAGGTCGGTGCTGTTGATCAGGTCATCGAACAGGCGGCACCGGGCACGCACGACCACCGCACCGAATAGCCGGTTGTGTGCCGGTTTGTAGGTGGGGCGTAGCGTGGGCACATGAAAGGCGAGAAACCGTCCGCTGATCTCCATGGCGGTGAAATGTCCGCCGAGCAGGATGATCCCCTGGGGGCGGGACGGGTCGGGTCCGCTGCGTTGTGCGGCCTGTAGATGTTCCAGCCCCTCGACACGATAGAGTCGACGTATGCGCCGGTCCGGGGCCCACCAAGATAAGGCACCCTCGAACAGGGCGATGCCCGAGGAGCGGAAGGTCTCGTGCACCAGGGCATTGCGTGCCTGGTCATCAAGTTCGGGCATGCATAGACGCAGGTTGCATTCGGCGATACGCCTGCGCGCGGGCATCAGGTGATAGCTGAGTCGGCCCAGTCCTCCCCCTAGCAATAGCAGCACACGGTAGGGAAGCAGGGCGCTGAGGCGTAACAGTCCCAGCCCGATCCATGTTGGCCAGTAGCGAGGAGCGAGAAACGCAAGGGGAGTGAAACGTGCCGGTTGATTCATCGGGGACGTATCGGTCAAAGGCGGCGCGCGATAACGGTGAGCCTCACAGCCTTAGCGCAGGGATGTTGCCGGGGTCGACGTTGCGGCGTTCGGCCATGGCCCGGCCGATCTGTTTGAGCACATCGCTGCTTAGCAGATGCTGGGCCTTATCAGTGAAAAACGTGTTTTCAACCACGATGTGTGCGCGATACAAGGTACTGAAGCGTTGGCACAGGGCGGCGAAACTGTCGATGTCCGCGATGTCCCCGGGTCGTGCCAGTAAGGGTTCGAGCGCAGACCAGGCCGACTCCATGTGCGTGTGGTCCTGGCGCAGGTGGTGAATTGTCTCGGCGATCTTTAGCGAAGTACGCACCAGGCGCGGGAATACATCTTTTTCCTCGTCCTCGTGGTGCAGCTTTCCGGCCGTAGAAAAGTAATGATGAATACGTTTCATCGCCTGCCTGGCATCATCGTCGCAGCCCTGCGCGGTGAGATGCGCAGGTAATTTATCCAGAGTGTCGCAAAAACCGAGCATACGCCCATGACAGGCCCGCAGCAGTCCCAACGGATCGGCAAAATCTGGCGCGGATGCGGGTTGAAGATTCAGGTCGGTAATCATAGATAAAAGTCATCAGTAGGTAGTGAAGCTTTGGGGCGTTAGGCAAAAGCCTTACCCCTCACATTTCATTTGAGCCAGATGTTAATCATGTTCAGGTCGGTTTCATTCAATGAGCCGGAGGCCTGTTTCAGACTCAGTGTGTTGAGGATATAGGCGTACCGGGCCTGGGCGTAATCGCGTTTTGCACCATAGAGGTTTTGTTGTGCATTGAGTACGTCAACGGCGGTGCGGGTGCCGACCTTGTAGCCGGTCTCGGTGGCCTCCAGTGCGGTCTCGCTGGATTTCAGTGCCTGTTGTCGGGCCTTCACCTCGCTGATGCCGGAGAGCACATTCAGGAAGGCGCTGCGCGTCTCGCGCTCGGTGGCACGGCGGGTGCGCTCCATATTGTCCTGCGCCTGCTGGTAGAGGTAGGTTGCCTGGCGTACGCGCGCGGTGATGCTGCCGCCCTGGTAGAGCGGAACATTGAGCTGAAGGCCCACAGTGTTATCGGTCTGGGTGCGCGAGAATAGTCCGCCAGTGTCGCTATAGCTGTGTGCGGCGACCAGGTTCAGGGTCGGATAACGACCGCTGCGGGTGCGTTCCACATTATCGCGGGCCACGTCCATGGCACGGGTGGCGCTGAGCAGCGTGAAGTTGTCGCTTAGCGCCTTTCGCACCCAGTCTTTCATGTTATCGGGCTGCGGGGTGATCAGCGGCATGCGCTCGGTCAGTGTGGCCAGTACGGGATAGGGTTGGCCGGTGAGTTCACGCAGGCTTTCCTGGCTGACGGCAAGCTGGTTCCTGGCGGCGATTTCCTGGGCCACCGACAGATCGTAGCTCGCCTTCGACTCGCGCACATCGGTGATCGCCGTCAGGCCGACCTTGAAGCGTTGCTGGGCCTGATTGAGCTGATGGGCGATGGCGATCTTCTCGGCGCGGGCGAAGTCGAGGTCGTCCTGCGCGGCGAGCACCGCGAAGTAGCGTTGGGCGACGCGCAGGATCAGGGCCTGGCGCGCACTCTGGAACTGACTCTCGGCCTGAGCGACCTGGGCATCAGCCTGGCGCAACCGGATGAAGTAGCTGCGGTTGTACAGGACCTGGTTCAGGTTCAGCGAATAGACCTTGTTGGTGAAGGTCAGTGTCTGTGGACCACCAAATCTGGGGTTGATTTTGGAAATATCTGAGCGGTCGTGGGTGTAGCTGCCGCTCAGGCTGGCCGAGGGCAAGAGTAAGGAACGGGCCAGAGGTTTGGCCTCCAGGGCGGCCTGGCGCACGGCCTCGGCGGCCATGAACTGAGGATCGGACTGCCGGGCCTGGTCGAAAATGTGCACCAGATCGGTGGCGTGGGCCAGTGTGGCCCCGCTCATACAAAACACGAGACTCAGCGCAACGGTCAGCTTTCGCATGTTTGGCCTCAATAGCGTTTGATGGATGGGTCGACGTCGCGTGCCCAGGCGTCGATACCGCCTTCGAGGTTGATGACGTGGGCAAATCCGATGGATTCCAGGTAACAGGCTATCCGATAGCTGCGTACGCCGTGATGACAGATAAGCACCACGTCGCGCTCGGGGTCCAGCGTGTTTGCGATGCCGGGGATCTTGCCCATCGGGACCAGTTCGGACTCCGCTATATTACAGTATTCATACTCCCATGGCTCGCGCACATCGAGCAACAGCGGCGTATCGTCAGCGTGCCCCGCAGCGGCCTGGGCCAGATAGGCCTTGAGGTGTTGCGCATTCAGACGTTGCATGCGGACTCGTTGGTTGGAGCCGGTGTCCGTGGGGGGACTGCCGGGCAATCCGGGGTTTGTCGGATTCGGGTATAAGCCCGAGCGCCTCCTAGAATTTGAAGCGTTGCGGTTGTGAGGCGTTGAGCAGTGGCACCAGGTCGGTCTCGAACAGGTCGTCCTCGGTCCACTCGTTTTCGCCGATACGGGTGATGAGCATCGCCTCCATCACCGGCGAGTCGCCGACGATAGCGAATAGTCGGCCACCCATGTTCAGGGACCGTTTGAAGTGGCCGGTCAGCATGGGCAGGGAGCCAGTGACGACGATTACGTCATACGGCCCATGGCGATCAAAACCGTTTGCCGCATCGGCAACCTCCAGGCTCACATTGGTAATATCATGACTGGCCAGCGCTTGCGCGGCCTTCAGCTTGAATTCGGGAATGATGTCCGTACTGTAGACATGACGGGCCTGGTTGGCTAACAGGGCGGTCAGGTAGCCGCTACCGCTGCCGACCTCCAGCACCGTCTCATCGGGGCGGATATCCAGGGCCTGCAATAGGCGCGCCTCGATCTTCGGCGCCATCATGACCTGACCGCGGCCCAGTGGAATGCTCATGTCGGTAAAGGCCGCGTTGCGGTAGGCTGCGGGTACGAAATCCTCGCGCGGCACGCGGGCAATGAGGTCGAGCACCCGTTGATCCAGCACATCCCAGGGGCGGATCTGCTGTTCAATCATATTGAATCTGGCCTGTTCAAAGTTTATGTCGGTCATGGCCTGGCTCTGTTCCGTCTCACAATCAAAATTCAAGGCCATAAAGGGTAAGCGCTTTGCAGGGGTGAGGCAAGCCATGCCCAGCGACGTGATTCGAGTGTACTGGTTCGATCTGCACGCAGGTCACATTGTGAAGGTATATTAATTTAAATCAATAAGTTATGCAGTTATGCCCACGCTTTGGCTTGAAATACGCCGTCTTATCGGCTAACGTGAGTCTGTCGCTGGGGGTGCCGCGCGCGATAAAGCTTGGAGCTGCGTGGCTGAGAAACACCCTTTGAACCTGAACCGGGTAATGCCGGCGTAGGGAAGCGGGTCTGCCGAGTCAATCTCCCGCGCCTTCCCGCACTACACGCTATTATAGAGGATGACGTCATGAGTGCGATTCCAGAAGAATTTATCCGCAATACGGCCCGGCTCTCCGAAGAGGCCACCCGTACCTTACCGAATTCAAAGAAGATTTACGTCGAGGGTTCACGCCCCGATCTCCGGGTGGGTATGCGCGAGATCAGCCAGGACCCGACCTCGGCCAGTATCGGTGCTGAGGAAAACCCGCCCATTACCGTCTACGATACCTCCGGTCCCTATACTGACCCGGATGTGGATATCGACCTGCTCACGGGGCTACCCGCCCTGCGCATGGCCTGGATAGAGGAGCGTGACGATACCGAAGAGCTCAGGGGTCCCAGCTCCGAGTTTGGCCATGCCCGTCAGAGTGATCCTGCTCTGGCCCATCTGCGCTTCGAGCATATTCGCACCCCCCTGCGCGCAAGGTTGGGCCGCAACGTCACCCAGATGCACTACGCCCGTCAGGGCACTATCACGCCGGAGATGGAATACGTCGCCATTCGTGAAAACCTGCGCCTGCAAGAGTTGCGCATCGATCAGCGCTATAAAAAACTGCTGCGCCAGCATCCCGGTGAGCCACTGGGCGCGAACATCCCCGACGAGATCACGCCCGAGTTTGTGCGCGAGGAGATCGCCTGCGGTCGCGCCATCATCCCCGCCAACATCAATCACCCCGAGCTGGAGCCGATGATCATCGGGCGTAACTTTCGCGTGAAGATCAACACCAACATCGGCAACTCTGCCGTCACCTCCTCGATTGAAGAAGAAGTCGAGAAGATGGTGTGGTCCGCGCGTTGGGGTGGTGACACACTCATGGACCTGTCTACCGGCAAGAACATCCACGAGACCCGCGAGTGGATCTTGCGCAACGCACCGATGCCCATCGGTACAGTGCCCATCTATCAGGCGCTGGAAAAGGTCGACGGCAAGTCCGAAGACCTCACCTGGGAACTGTTCCGCGACACCCTCATCGAGCAGGCCGAACAGGGCGTGGACTACTTCACCATCCACGCTGGTGTACGCCTGCAATACGTACCGCTCACCGCCGATCGTATCACCGGCATCGTCAGCCGTGGCGGTTCCATCATGGCCAAGTGGTGTCTCGCCCACCATCAGGAAAACTTCCTTTACACGCACTTCGAAGACATCTGCGCGATTATGAAGGCATACGATGTCGCCTTCAGTCTCGGTGACGGCCTGCGCCCCGGTTGTCTGGCCGATGCCAACGATGCCGCCCAGTTCGGCGAACTGGAGACCTTGGGCGAACTGACCCGGATGGCCTGGGAACACGACGTACAGGTGATGATCGAGGGCCCTGGGCACGTCCCCATGCAGATGATCAAGGAGAACATGGACAAGGAACTGAGCGACTGCTTCGAGGCCCCATTCTACACCCTCGGCCCACTTACCACCGATATCGCCCCCGGTTACGACCACATCACCTCTGGTATTGGCGCCGCCAACATAGGCTGGTACGGTACTGCCATGCTCTGCTACGTCACGCCCAAGGAACACCTGGGGTTGCCCAACAAACAGGACGTGCGCGAGGGCATCATCACCTACAAGATCGCCGCTCACGTCGCCGATCTCGCCAAGGGCTTCCCCGGTGTGCAGATCCGCGACAACGCCTTGTCCAAGGCGCGTTTCGAATTCCGATGGGACGACCAGTTCAACCTTGGTCTCGACCCGGGAAAGGCCCGTGGATTTCACGATGAGACCCTGCCCAAGGACTCCGCCAAGGTTGCACATTTTTGCTCCATGTGCGGGCCGCATTTCTGCTCGATGAAGATTACGCAAGATGTGCGGGAGTACGCGGCGAAACAGGGGGTGTCGGAGCAGGAGGCCTTAAAGAAGGGCATGGAAGAAAAGGCGGTTGAGTTCGTAGAATCCGGCAGCGAAATCTATAAAGAAGTATGATTTTCATGCGCTTTACGGGTTTTGTCATCTTCAGTTCACCTTATGGATAAATTGAAGATGAGGTTATAACGGCGTTTTTCAAGACAGTGAAGTGAACCCCAATCGTTAGACAGTATCAGGGGAAAAAGTAAGTAAAGAATTGGCACCTGTAAAAGCACGATCAGACCTGCTCAGGCAGGGATGATCAGTGCACCTCGACCGGTGCTCGGCCATCCGAAGGTAAGCGTTCATTCCAAGACGTACTTTCCGAACCACTGAATCCCAGCTACCGTTGATCTTCATTCTTCTTACCGGAGATCAATGAGAATAAATAGGGTCAGTTCTCGCATTGTAACATCTCTACAATCGACGCAGACGGAGAATTGTCCATGGAGCAGCAGATGTGAGTAAATGTAAATAAAGTCATGTCGTGATTAATACATTTGGAAGCCGTGCTTTTTATATGATGCAGTCTTTACGCATACAAATAGGTCGATCCATCTTATAAAAGGTAAAGATATGTGTCTATGGGCCTCCTCGAGTTTTGAAAGATGAAACCTCCATGCAGATATTGCCTTGATTTGTCGGTAATGATTTACACCCATAGACGTTAGTGCATAGCGTCTATGGTGGCGCAGGGTTCTGGTTAAGATGACCGGTACACTCGTGTACAAGAGCTGCAAATTGTCGTGAACATATACGCGCGGGTATGTGGATTGTGGAGTTTGAGCTAGGAATCTTTCCCCGATATGCATGTGTTGAGGTGTATAATGCATTTCTGCATTACACTGCCCTGCCCATTTTTAATATCAACAGGAAATTGACATGATAAAATTTTCGACCGCACCGGCGGCGTTAAAGATTATTCTTATGCTCCTGGTGTTGATGTTCCTGATGAATGTCTTGGCGGTATTTATTACGCGATACAGTACTCTTGATATTGTTCGCACGATAATATCCAGTATCATTTTATTGAGTATTTTTTATAGAAGAATGGCCGCGTACTATGTGTTCTGTACACTTATCACAGTATCTCTCTATGGTACGTTCGCCCTGATGCTTATTCGGCTGGCCGAAACACAAGGCGGGGCATTCGCCCTGGTTTCTTTCTGGATCGCAACGTTATTGATATTTGTACCGCTTGTCATTGTATATAGGCTTATGGGTAGGAATGAGGTGGAGGCATCCTATGCAAGCAAGGAAAATGTGCAGTAGGCCCGGACACACTATCTCGACAAAAGCATTAATCAGCGCACCGGAAATATATGAAGATTCATGGGAATGTCTCAGGCCTTGATACCGTAACCCGCTCTCTGGCGCGCCGCGTGCATGCGGTCTTTGCCTCGGGTCCGGTTTGGCGCCGCGGGTTTCTGCCACTGCCCGCTGCACACCCGCGCGGGCAGGTAGAAGTGAAGGCTCTAGTTGGCGCTGTGCGGGCGCTTCGTTGCTTTCGGTGGGTGGCAGTCCTGCTGGTGGTGCCGGCGGTGGCCGTGGCGGCGGCCGGTTCGGCTGCGCTGCCGGCGCTGGATGCGCTTCGGGCGCGGCTCGGGGTTGCGGAGAGCGCGATGGTTGTGCGCCTCGACACGCCGCGCACGCTGGCGGCGATCGATCCGCAGATGCGTTTGAACCCGGCATCGTTGACCAAGCTCTACACGGCAGCTGCCGCGCTGCATCGCTGGGGGCCCGACTACCGCTTCGTGACGCGCCTGGCGTATCGCGGTCGGATCGAGGCAGGTGTCTTGCACGGCGATCTGGTGTTCGTGGGTGCCGGTGACCCGGGCCTGACGCAGGATCAGCTCTGGGAGCTGGCCGTGGCGGCGGCCGACCAGGGAGGACTACATCGCGTCACCGGTGATCTCGTGATCGATCAGTCGCTGCTTGGCGTGGTTGCCTGTGCGACTGCGGCCCGGTGTCAGGCATTGCAGGCCTCTGATCATGCCTACAATGCCTCCCTCTCCTCGGCGGGCGTCAACTACGGGACATGGTGCGTCTGGGCGCGCTCGGCATCGCAGCCGGGACATCCGGCCGCCGTGGGTCTCTGCCCGCCGGCACTTCCGGGGATCGCATTGTCAGGGACAGTGCGCACGGTCGCGCGCGGGAGCGGTGTGCATGTGCAGCTATGGCGGACCACGAAGGGTGGCGTGGATACCCTGCACGTTGGCGGGACCGTGGCGGCGGGTCTGTCGATGGGGCGCTACTATGTCTCGGCGTCCGATCCGGCGCGTCTAACCGGTGCGCTTCTGCGTTCGTTGCTTGCTGCCCAGGGTATCCGGGTCGATGCCCGGGTGCGGGTGGTCTCCCAGCCGCTCACGGGTCTCACGCCGCTGGTCTCCGTGAAAGGTCCGGTGCTCGGGCACGAACTTAGCGTCATGTTGCACTACAGCAATGACTTCATGGCCGACGTTCTGGCGCTGGATCTGGCCCGTGATCGCATCCAAGGGAGCGATCCGCCGCAACTTGCAGAGGCTGGCGCGGCGCTTGGGCGTTTCGCCGCCGAGGTGACGCGTGCCGCGCAACGCCCGGGTCGTGCGCGGCACGCGGCGCTGGTGATTGCCAGTGGCAGTGGACTCACGCCGTCCAACCGGTTATCGGCCGGGGACGTGGTGGCGTTGCTCACGCGCATGTATCATCGCCCAGCCCTGTTCCCCGCCTATCTTGCAGGGCTGTCGGTCCCGCGCGGGGCGCCGATGCGGATGATCCGTGGTGGTGGTCACGCCTGGTTGACGCAGACTGCCGTCAAAACCGGATCGATGAATGATCCGGTATCGGTCCTCGGCGTGGCCGGTTATTTTCGCACCCGTGCCGGAGGATGGGGGGCCTTCGCTGTCCTCGTCAACGGCACTCGCAGTCACCCGCACTTCCCCTGGTATGAGGCCATGGCCGCGATCGAACATGATATCGGGCATCTGGCTGCGCAACGCTCCCCATAGCGTAAAGGGCCACATCCGCTGTTTCGCCTCATCAGCCCACCGCCCTGGAGAGCCTACGGCTGGCCCTGGCAATGGTGATGACCGTCGGTGGTCAGGACATCAAGGGCAGCAGTTGTTTAGCTTGCACCGGTATGTCTGCCCGCAAGCACCCGTGTTCCCTCATGAGGCACACCCTATTTCATATAACTCTAATATAAAAGGTTCAGCCTATGAAGGCACACGTCTGAATCGTCGCCGAAATAGTCCGGCACCGGATAAATCCAGATAGATTCGACTAAATTCAGCCTTTACACCGTACAGGTGTAACAGGCAATCTGGGAAACACGATAAAGTATTCGGGGATAGCAGCATTTATTTTCCGGGCACAACAGGAGGCATCATGAAAGCCACACAAAAACTACACGATCTTGGTCAGAGTCTCTGGCTCGACAACATCACCCGCGGGTTGTTGACGAGTGGCACGCTGGGCCGTTACATCAGCGAACTTTCCGTGACAGGGTTGACCTCCAATCCCACGATCTTCGATCAGGCCATCAAGAATACCGATTTCTACGATGAGGCCATTCGCAAAAAAGCACTTGCTGGCAAGTCAGGTGAGGCGCTCTTTTTCGAACTGGCACTGGAGGACCTGACTCAGGCTGCCGATCTCTTTCGTCCGGTCCACGACAGCACCGGGGGTGTGGATGGCTGGGTATCGCTGGAGGTGTCCCCCCTGTTGGCGGATGACACGCCCGGCACCATCGAGGCGGCGGTGCAACTCCATGCACAGGCACAGCGCCCCAATCTTTTCATCAAGATACCCGGTACCCGCGCCGGTATAGCCGCGATCGAGGAGACGATCTACGCCGGTGTGCCGGTGAATGTCACGTTACTGTTTTCCCGCGAGCACTATATTGCTGCCGCCGAGGCATATATGCGTGGTATCGAGCGACGCATTGCCGCTGGCCTTGATGCCGGGGTTGCTTGCGTAGCATCACTTTTCGTCAGCCGTTGGGACGTCGCCATCAAGGACAAGGTGCCACAGGCGCTGCGCAACCGTCTCGGTATCGCCATCGCCCAACGCGCCTACCAGTCCTACCGCACGCTGCTGGCCTCGCCCCGCTGGCAGAAACTTGCCGGTGCGGGTGCTCAGGCGCAGCGCCTGTTGTGGGCCAGCACTGGCAGCAAAGACCCCGCCGCTTCAGATACCCTCTATCTTGAAGCGCTTGCGGCGGCGGATACCGTCAACACCATCCCGGAGAAGACCTTGCTCGCCTTCGCCGAACATGGTGACGTGAAGAACACCCTGTCGCCCGATGCGGCCGGCGCCGAAGCACTGCTTGATGAGTTTACACGCGCCGGGGTCGACAATGGCGCACTCGCCAGCGATCTCCAGCGTGTGGGTACCCAGTCTTTTATAGACTCTTGGCGCGACTTGATAGAGTGCATCGCATCAAAAAGTGCCGCGCTCGCACAGGCGGATAAACCGTGATCGGTGGCACATAAAAAGACTGCCTCAGGAAAATTGGGGGGAGGAGTTTGCTACTGTTAATGCAAGACTGACACTATGCTGTGTCATCGGCTGAGGGTGGTGGTGTCCGCTGCCAGTGCAGGTTTGATTTGAGCATAGAGGGCTTTAGGGGTAATGCCGTAGAGTGCCATGGCTGGTGCGCGCGGTTGGATACGCAACTGGGTGACCGGGTAGGCATCCCAAGCGGGCGCAGAAGGATCTGGAGGCCCGATGGACCAAGAAGCACGGAAGAGCTATTTTGGCTACAAGGCGTATGTGAGCGCCGATGTGCGCCATAAGCTGGTGCGTAAGAGTGTCCCCGTCATCATGAGAATCGGATGGTAGACACTGGTTAGACCTTTTATCTTGCAATACCTAAGGTGGTTCATCTGTGACCCCATGACTCTGCACCTCGCACATTTTCACGAGGTAGTGGTACCCTTGATGGTCCTGACCCTTCAGTTGCGGTGACCGGGCAGACCGCAGCCGCAGCTCAATGCGGTCACACTCCGCAAGGAGCGCATCGCTTCTTCTCTCCCCCGAGCCCGTTCACCGTGCACCACCGGGGCGCTAATCAATCGTCTGACATCAGCCTGACAGTGAGGACAGGTGGGGGTCGGTTCGGCAAGCCCGTGCAGTTTCTCGAATTGATGACCGCAGGCGGGACATTCATATTCATAGATCGGCATGTCGTTCTCCACTCCATTTGGACAAAGTGCTATCTGCGATGCCCCGGAGTCAGTGATTGGAAAACCGTTTAGATGGCTCCCATCACCTTGCTGCTATTGACCTTCTCACCCACCCGATCATGGGGCGGGCGCAGGTGGCCGGTCTCAACCTCCCAGATCCACCCACTGACGGTCACGTGATCGGGAATCAGGGGATGGTTGCGCACGTATTCGATCTGCTTTGCACAGATCCCGTCGATATCGACGTCGTCATACATCTTGATCCATTTCCCGAACGCACCCTTACCGAGCTTGAGTTCTGGTAGGTCCGGATCGAGCTGCAGATTTTCCATGTTGATTCCCTTGTCCTTGAATGCACTCACCAAACTCTCCGTGCGGGCTGACATCATGCCACACTCGGTATGGTTGATGATCACGATCTCCTCGGTTCCGAAGAAATGACAGGTGAGCATCGCGGAACGGATCGCATCATCCGTAATCACTCCCCCCGCGTTGCGGAACACGTGCGCATCGCCACGATCGCCGCGGATCCCTAGAGCCTCATCGACCGGCAGGCGCTCGTCCATGCAGGCACAAACCCAAAGCCGCCGGTTATTGGGAATTTTTAGTTGTCGCCGCAGGGCCCAGCGCTTCCGGCCTTCGAAATCAGTTTCCAGTTGATGTTTCAAAGTCATAATGGTTACTCCTTTTCATTATAGGGTGGGGCATCACAGATAGTGAATAGGTGTATGCGAGGACTGTGCCAACCAGATAAATGTATTTAAAACAATAGGTTGAATTTCAAGATATCACTGGAGTGAGAAGCGACATTTCCCTCGGTGTGGCCAAGGTGGGAACCATTAGTTCGTGACCCCTGTGTGTCAACCTGAGCCCATACACTGAGTGTCTGGGATAGCATAGATTTCAGGGCTATGAATACAGGATCCATGGTGATGCCAAAATCTACATTAG
>VAOW01014884.1_pt1 | contig 36858 bp, 34 predicted proteins | sample 3393921 | NCBI WGS metagenome assembly VAOW01 (sample SAMN08290428, study PRJNA428436) | hydrothermal vent metagenome | isolation source: Deep-sea hydrothermal vent chimney | place: Indian Ocean: Southwest Indian Ridge | depth 2742 m m | reverse complement strand
GCAGCCAGATGACGATCGCCACGCCGATCGCCGCGGCGATCGCGCTGAGCAGCCACCGCTGCCACCCGGATGCACCGCTCAGAAAGCTGAAGGCCGCACCGGTATTGTGCACGAGCGTGAGATCGAGGAACGGAAGTACCGGGACCGGCGTCGCGTAGACCAGGTAGTGCGCCGCCAGTTGCTTGGTGACTTGGTCGATCACCAGCACCGCGGCGGACAGCCACAGCCAGCGCAGGTGACCGCGCGGCGTGCTCGACGGCACGGCGCCCGGTGCCCCGCTCATGCGTATCGCCGCGTCTCGCCGGCGCCCGTCACGTTCTCTACGCAACGCCCGCACAGCTCCGGGTGTTCGGCGTGGCGGCCGACGTCCTCGCGGTGGTGCCAGCAGCGCACGCACTTGGGGTGCGCGGAGGGTGTGGTATGCATCCAGACCGCCCCCTCGGGGACCTCGGCGGCGAGCGCCTCGGGCGGGCGTTCTTCCAACGGATGCACGCGCGCATAGGAGGTGATGAGTACGAAGCGCAGTTCGTCGCCCAGGCGCGAGAGATCCTCGCACCAGCGCGCGTCGCAGTAGAGGTCGACCTCCGCGTCCAGGGAGGAGCCGATCGCGCCCGCAACGCGCAGCGCCTCGAGCCGCTTGCCCACCGCTTCGCGCACCTGGATCACGCGTTCCCACCACGCCGGTCCCATCCCCTCGGGGAAGGCGACCGCGGGCGGCTCGTACCAGGTCTCCAGCAGCACCGACGGGCCGCGCTCGCCGGGCAGGTGCTGCCAGATCTCGTCCGCGGTGAAGCTCAACACCGGCGCGAGCCAGCGCACCAGCGCCTCGGCCAGGTGGTACATCGCACTCTGTGCGGAGCGCCGCGCGAGGCTGTCGCGTTGGGTCGTGTACTGGCGGTCCTTGATGATGTCCAGATAGAAACCGCCCAGCGTCACCACGCAGAAGTTGTGCACGCGCTGGTAGATGACGTGGAACTCGAAGGCCTCGTAGGCGCGGCGTACTTCGTGGTGCAGCGTGCGCGCCTGCTCCAGCACCCATCGATCGAGTGCCAGCATCGCTTCGGGTTCCAGCCGGTCGCGCGCGGGATCGAAGCCGTTCAGGTTTCCCAGCAGGAAGCGCGCGGTATTGCGCAGCCGCCGGTAGGCGTCGGCCATGCGCTTGAGGATCTCGCCGGAGACCGCCATCTCGCTGCGGTAGTCCGCCGCCGCCACCCACAGGCGCAGGACGTCGGCACCGAGGTGCTGCATGACCTCCTGGGGTGAGACCACGTTGCCCAGGGACTTGGACATCTTGCGACCGGCGGCGTCCACGGTGAAGCCGTGCGTGAGGACGCCGCGGTAGGGCGGCGCGCCCTCGTTCATCGCGACCGAGGTCAGCAGCGAGGACTGGAACCAGCCGCGGTGCTGGTCGGAGCCCTCCAGGTACAGGTCCGCGGGAAATCCCAGCTCCGCGCGCCGGCGCAGCACGCAGGCGTGGGTCACGCCGGAGTCGAACCATACGTCGAGGGTGTCGGTGACCTTTTCGTACTCGGCCGAGTCCTCGCCCAGCAGTTCCCGGGGGTCGAGGTCGAACCAGGCGTCGATCCCCCCCTCTTCCATGCGCCGCGCCACCTCTTCGATGAGTTCCGGCGTGCGCGGGTGCGGCGTGCCGCGCTCGCGGTGCACGAACAGTGCAATCGGCGTTCCCCAGGCGCGCTGGCGCGAGATGCACCAGTCCGGGCGGTTCCCGACCATGCCCGCGATGCGTGCACGGCCCCATTGAGGGGTCCAGCGCACCGTATCGATCGCGGCGAGGGCCCGGGCGCGCAGGCCGCGCCGGTCCATGCTGATGAACCACTGCGGGGTGGCGCGGAAGATGATCGGCGTCTTGTGGCGCCAGCAGTGCGGGTAGCTGTGGCTCAGGGTGTCGGCGTGGACCAGGTTGCCGTACTTTGCGAGCACCTCGATGACGTCGTCGTTGGCGGCCAGGACTTCCTTGCCCGCGAACAGCGGTGTCCCGGGCAGGAAGCGTCCGTTGCCCCCGACCGGGTTGTCGACCGGCAGGTCGTAGCGGGCGCCCACCACGTAGTCCTCCAGCCCGTGCCCGGGGGCGGTGTGGACCGCGCCGGTGCCGGCCTCGAGGGTCACGTGTTCGCCCAGGATCAGCGGCACCTCGCGCTCGTAGAAGGGGTGACGCACGCGCAGACCCTCGAGCGCCGCGCCGCGCGCCCGGGCGACGATCCCGAGGTTGCGCAGGCCGCTGCGGGCGATCACGGCCTCGGCCAGCGCCTCGGCCATCAGCACTCGCCCGGCCCGCCCCTCGGGGTCCTCCACCTGCACCAGCGCGTAGTCGATCTGCGGGTGCAGCGCCACGGCTTGGTTGGCGGGCAGGGTCCAGGGGGTCGTGGTCCAGATCACCACCGCCACCAGGCCGAGCCCGGGACCCGCATCGCCGACTTCCATGCGTGCCAGGAACGCCGCCTCGTCGGCCGCCGGGAAGCGCACGTCGATGGCCGGGGAGTTGCGCTCCTGGTATTCCACTTCGGCCTCCGCCAGCGCCGAGCCGCAGTCCACGCACCAGTGCACCGGCTTGTAGCCCCGCTCGACGTGCCCGGCCGCGATGATGCGCCCCAGGGCGCGCACGATGTCCGCCTCGAACCGGAAGTCCATGGTGAGGTAGGGGTGCGCCCAGTCGCCGAGTACGCCGAGGCGCTGGAAATCCCGGCTTTGGCGCTCGACTTGGCGCCGGGCGTACTCGCGGCAGGCGCGGCGGAACCCGGCGGCGCTTACTTTGCGCCCGGGCTTGCCGATCTTTTTCTCCACCTGCAGCTCGATCGGCAGCCCGTGGCAGTCCCAGCCCGGCACGTAGGCGGCGTCGTAACCCTCCAGCGAGCGCGCCTTCACGATGATATCTTTGAGGATTTTGTTCACGGCGTGCCCGATGTGGAGGTCGCCGTTGGCATAGGGCGGGCCGTCGTGGAGCACGAAGCGCTTGCGCCCGGCACGGGCCGTGCGCAGACGGCGGTAGAGATCGAGCGAACGCCAACGCTCGAGCATCTCCGGCTCCCGCCGGGCGAGGCCCGCCTTCATGGGGAAATCGGTCTTCGGGAGGTTCAGGGTGTCTTTGTAGTTTGTCATCGCTCTGGAGGGGGTCGATCGTCAGTGCCGCCCGGGCCGCGCGCCCGGATGATTCCCCGGCACTTTACACGGGGTGCGCCGCGGCGGCTACCGGCGCGTCCCGGAGTCGGTGCTGATCCCCGGGTCGGTCTCGTGCTGCGCGAAGAGTCGCCGTGCCTGCGCGACGTCGTCTTCGATCTGCCGGGTCAGGGCCTCCAGCGAGGCGAAGCGCCGCTCGTCACGGATGTGGTGCAGGAAGTCCACGGCCACGTGGTGCCCGTAGAGGTCGCCCTGGTAGTCGAGCAGGTGCACCTCCAGCAGGACGCGCTCGCCGTCCACGGTGGGCCGGTTGCCGATGTTGGCCACGCCCGGGAGCGGTTCGCCTTCGACGCCGAACATCTGTACCGCGAACACCCCGCGCAGCGGACTGGCGTGCCGGTGCAGATGCAGGTTGGCGGTGGGGAAACCGATGTCGCGGCCGCGGCGCTCGCCGTGCGCCACCCGTCCGCGCATCCGGTAGGGGCGCCCCAGGAGTTTTTCGGCACCTGCCAAGTCGCCGTTCGCGAGTGCCGCGCGGATGCGCGTACTGCTCACGCGCTCACCGTCGATGGGGAAGGTGGGCAGGTGGACCACCGGGAATCCGTGGCGGTGCCCGGTCGCCTCGAGCATCGCGAAGTCGCCGCGACGGTTGGCGCCGAAGCGGAAGTCGTCGCCGACCACCAGGTAGCGGACCGCGAGCCCGTCCAGGAGGACGCGGCGGATGAATTCCTCCGGTTCGAGCGCGGCGAGGTGGGCGTCGAAGCGCAGGCACAGCACGCGCGCCACGGCGAAGCGCTGCAACGCCAGCACCTTCTCGCGGAAGCGGGTGAGCCGCGGCGGCGCGGCGGCGCCGGCGAAGAACTCCTGCGGATGGGGCTCGAAGGTCACCACCGCCATGGGCAGGCCGAACTCCGCGGCCTTCTCCGCGAGCTGGCCGAGCACCGCCTGGTGCCCGAGATGCACGCCGTCGAAGTTGCCGATGGTGGCCACGCACCCGCGGTGTCGGGGGCGCAGGTTGTGCAGACCGCGAATCAGTTCCATGCGTTCGGCTCCATCGGGCCGTGCCGCCGCGGCGCGGTGTGGGAGTAAGCGGCGCATCGCGTGACCGAATTGTGTTCGGACGCGGAACCCGCCGGGCCGACCCGCCGGAACCGGCGCCCGGCTCCAGGGGCCGGATGGGCCCGGGATCGGGTAGTGTAATCGACCGTGTCGGCCAAGACGAAACCGAGCCGGCGGCCTGGCGCCGAGGAGGGTGTGGCCGGCTAAAAATCCTGCCTTGTCCAGTCCCGACTTTGACGGCGCCGATTAGTAACGCTTGACAATATTAACGCAGTGCGTTACTACCATATCCTCATGATCGAATCCTTTCACGACAAGGATGCCGAGAGGATATTCAAGAGACGGCGAGTCAAGCGGTTTTCTTTGTCGCTTCAAAAGGTTGCCCAACGAAAATTGGATCTGATCGATGGTGCCGATCTAATCGAGGACCTTCGAATACCGCCGGGGAATCGTCTGGAAAGGCTTTCGGGAAACCGTAAAGGTCAGTACGGCGTTCGTGTGAATGACCAGTGGCGAATATGTTTTCGATGGAAATCAGGCCAAGCCACGGATGTTGAGATGGTTGACTATCATTAGGTGATTAACAATGAGAGACAAAAGATTACCTCCGATTCATCCAGGCGAAATTCTACTGGAAGAATTTCTTAAGCCTATGGGTATAAGCCAGTACCGGCTTGCCAAGGCTACGAGTGTACCGGCACGACGTATCAATGAGATTGTTCATGGCAAGCGCTCAATTACTGCTGATACCGCCCTTCGCCTTTCGAAGTTTTTTGGAATGTCAGACCGTTTTTGGATGAATCTGCAGACACGTTATGATCTTGAATTAGAAAAAGATCGATTAGGCTCCCGGCTTGATAAAGAAGTTGAATTGTATAAAGAAGCCAGTTAAGCAGGACTTTGATCGGGTAACCGGGGGCCTCAGGCCGCGTTAGCAATTGAGGGTAAACTATGGTTTCAACTCTGTGACTGAGTGGGGGTTGACGCCAGGGCGCGACCTGCCTGCCGGCAGATACGGCACCCAAGCCCCGGCGTTGCTTGCGTAAGCGCGCGGGTGGGCCGCGGTGATCGCCGACAAGGGCTACGAAGGGAGCTTACCCGGCGGCTGGGTAGGGCGAAGTCCCTTCCTCGGTTCGTTCCAGGCCGCCGCCGGGCTCGACGCGGCTCGCCGGACACTCAGTCCGCGGGCGCCTCCAGAAGGTGCGCCGGGCGCATGCCGAGCACTGCCAGGGTGACCACGTAGGTGATCCCCGCCGCCGTCACCCACAATGCGAGGTGGGCGGCCCGCTGGGCCGCGCCCCAGGCGAGCCAAGTGGCCAGGTCGCCGCGCCCATAGCCGAGCACCAGCCCCATGGCCAGGCAGGCCCCGCCCACCTGGAGTGCGAAACGGCCCCAGCCGCGCTCGGCCCGGTATACGCCGGAGCGGAGTAGCGCGCGGAGCAGCAGGCCGCTGTTGACGTAGGCGGCCAGTGAGGTCGCCAGCGCGACGCCGGCGTGTTTCAGGGGTACCACCAGCAGCAGATTGAAGACGATGTTGGCGGCCATCGCCATCGCCGCGATGCGCACCGGCGTGGCGGTGTCCTGGCGCGCGTAGAACCCGGGCGCCAGCACCTTGATCATGATGAATCCGGTGATCCCCATCGAGAAGGTGATCAGGCTGCGGCTCGCCATGACGACGTCCCGGGGGCTGAAGGCGTGGTACTGGAACATCGTGGTGAGCAGCGGCCCGGCGAGCAGGATCAGGCCCACGGTGGCGGGGGCGGCGATGAGCACCACCCAGCGCAGCCCCCAGTCGAGGGAGCGCCGGAAGGACTCGGGATCGGCCTGGGCGTGGCGTTGCGACAGGTGCGGGAGGATCACGGTCCCGAGCGCCACGCCGAACACCCCGACCGGGAACTCCATGAGACGATCCGAGTAGTAGAGCCAGGTGATGCTCCCGCTCGCCAGGAACGAGGCGATGAGGGTGTCCACCAGCAGGTTGACCTGGGTGACCGAGACGCCGAACAGCGCCGGGCCCATGAGCCGCAGGATGCGCCGCACCCCGGGGTCGTGCCAGTCGAACCGCGGACGCGGCAGCAGCCGCAGGCGCGCCAGGAACGGGAGTTGGAAGGCGAGTTGCAGGATACCCGCCGCAAGCACCGCCCAGGCCAGGGCGGTGATCGGGTGGGCGAGGTGCGGGGCGAGCCACACCGCCGCCCCGATCAGCGACAGGTTGAGCAGCACCGGCGTGATCGCCGGGACGCTGAAGCGCCCGTAGGTATTGAGGATCCCGCCGGCCAGCGCGGTCAGCGAGATGAACAGGATGTACGGGAAGGTGATGCGCAGCATGTACTCGGTGAGTTGGAACTTGCCGGGGTCGGTGTGGAAGCCCGGTGCGAACAGGTAGACCAGCAGCGGCGCGGCGACCACGCCGATCAGGGTGACCAGGAACAGGATTCCGCCCAAGGCGGCGCTCACGTGGTCGGTGAGCCGGCGCACCTCGGCGTGATCGTGGTGCGCCTTGTACTCGGCCAGCACCGGCACGAAGGCCTGTGAGAAGGCGCCCTCGCCGAACAGGCGGCGCAGGAAGTTGGGGATTTTGAAGGCGACGAAGAAGGCGTCGGTCGCCGCACCGGCACCGAAGCGGGCGATCACGATGTCGCGCGCCAGGCCCAGGATCCGGGAGATCAGGGTCATGGCGCCGACGGTGGCGGTCGATTTCAGCAGGCGCAGGCTCATGGCGGCGGGTATGGGCCCGGTTGCGGTAAATTCGAGCGAGTGTACCCGCTTGGCGGAGCGGGTGTCAGCCTGCCGCAGATGCCCGGGATTGACAAACAGGCGAAAAATTCGCATAGTACGCCGCCTTTCCACCGGATTCTGCGCATCGGGAGTTCCCGTTTTGGCCAATACCCCACAAGCAAGAAAACGCGCCCGTCAGGCGGGCAAGCGCCGCAACGCGAATGTCAGTCAGCGCTCCATGATGCGCACCTACCTCAAGAAGACCCTCAAGGCGCTCGACGCCGGTGATCGGGCTCAGGCCGAGGTCGCATTCAAGGCCGCCGAGCCGATACTCGACCGCATGGCGCGCAAGGGCTTCATCCACAAGAACAAGGCGGCGCGCCACAAGAGCCGCCTGCAGGCGCGCATTCGGAGCCTGCCGCTGGCGTCCGCCGAAACCCCCTCAGTTTAGAATCCGTATCAGGGAAAAGATGGCCACGGAACCCGCGGACGAAGACGCGACCTTCCCGGGCGTTCTGTAGCTCGACGCACACGGCTCGGGCCGTCTTCAACGCTTGAAGCCCAGGTAACCTGGATGTAGGCCGAAGGCCGAAATCCAGGGGGCCTTCCCCTAAAAAGAAAGCCAATCCCCGGATTTCGCTCCATCCCATCCAGGCTACGGAAGCGGCACGGGGACCGACCCTTGGGCCCTACCGTAAAAAGGCCCCCGAATACCCATATGTCAAGCCTGACCCCGCGGTTTGGGTTTATAGGACTACCAGATTGTCGCGGTGGATGAGTTCCGGTTCGTCTACGTAGCCGAGCAGGGCCTCGATGCGGTGGCTCGGTTGTCCGGCGATTCGCCGCGCCTCGGCGGCGTCGTAGTTCGCAAGGCCCCGGGCCACGGGGGTTCCGTGCGCGTCGACGCAGGCCACCAGTTCGCCGCGCGCGAACTCGCCCTCGACGCTCGTCACTCCCACCGGCAACAGGCTGCGGCCGGATTCGCGCAGCACCCGTACGGCCCCGTCATCGAGGCTCAGCCGCCCGCGCACCTGGAGCTGGCCGGCCAGCCACTGTTTGCGGGCCGCCAGCGGTTCGTGCCCGGGCAGCAGCAGGGTGCCCAGTGCCTCGCCGCCGGCGATGCGTTTCAGGACCCCGGGGGCGCGCCCGTGGGCGATCAGGGTCGCGCAGCCGGAACGCGCCGCCCGTGCCGCCGCCTGCACTTTGGTGCGCATGCCGCCACGTCCCAGGCGCCCGGATCCGGTCCCCGCCAGGGTCTCCAGGGCCGGGTCGCCGGCGCGCCCCTCCGGGATCAGCCGCGCGTCCGGATGGATTCGCGGGTCGCGGTCGAACAGCCCGTCCTGGTCGGTGAGGATCACCAGCAGTTGCGCCTCCACTAAGTTGGCGACCAGGGCTGCAAGCGTGTCGTTGTCGCCGAAGCGGATCTCCTCGTCGGCCACCGTGTCGTTCTCGTTGACTACCGGGATTGCGCCGATCCGCAATAGCGTGCGCAGGGTGCTGCGTGCGTTCAGATATCGCTTGCGGTCCACCAGGTCGTCGTGGGTGAGCAGGACCTGCGCGGTGTGCATGCCGAAGCGCTGGAAACGGGCCTCGTAGGCCTGCACCATCCCCATCTGCCCCACCGCCGCCGCCGCCTGGAGTTCATAGAGAGGGCGCGGGCGCTCGTGCCAGCCGAGCCGCGCCATGCCCTCTGCGACCGCCCCCGAGGAGACCAGCACCAGATCACGGCCCGTCCCGTGCAGGTCGGCGAGTTGAGTGACCCAGGCGTCCAGATTGGTCTCGTCCAGACCGCGGCCGTCCGCGGTCACCAGGGAACTGCCGATCTTGATCACCCAGCGCGGGCTGCGGGCGAGTTCTTCTCGGGATTTCATGGCTTGGGGTTTCCGGCACCGACGGTCTCCAGGGCCGGCGCTCGTTCGGCAAGACTGTACACTCCCGGTTCAGGCCGGGCCAGCGGCGGGCGGTTCGGCCAGGTGCCGTAGTACGGCGCCGACCAGTTCCCGGGTCCCCGCACCGGTGGCCGCGGAGACCGCGAACCACGGGCCGCTCCAGCCGAGTCGGTCCACAATCTCCCGGCAGTGCCCCTCCCGCGCCTCGGGTGCGAGCAGGTCGGTCTTGTTGAGCACCAGCCAGCGCTCGCGTCGTGCAAGCTCCGGGTTGAATCGCTCCAACTCGGCGGCGATGGTGCGCACCGCGACGACGGGGTCGGAACTGTCGGCGGGCAGGAGGTCGATGACCTGCAGGAGCAGGCGGGTGCGGGCCACGTGCCGGAGGAAGCGGAGGCCGAGCCCCGCCCCCTCGGCTGCACCCTCGATGAGGCCGGGGATGTCCGCCATCACGAATCCCTGCTCTCCGATGCGCACCACGCCCAGGTGCGGGTACAGGGTCGTGAAGGGGTAGTCGGCGATCTTGGGTCGGGCTGCCGACACCGCTCGCAACAGGGTCGACTTGCCGGCGTTCGGCAGGCCGAGCAGGCCCACGTCGGCGAGCATCTTGAGTTCCAGGCGCAGGTCGCGTGCCTCGCCTTCGGTGCCCTGGGTCGTGCGGCGCGGGGCGCGGTTGGTGGAACTCTTGAAGCGCGTGTTGCCGAGCCCGTGGCGCCCGCCGTTCGCCACTTTCAGCCGTTGTCCCGGCTCCACCAGGTCGCCCAGGATCTCCTCGGTGCCCGCTTCCGTGACCACGGTGCCCACCGGGACGCGGATCTCCAGATCCGTGCCGCTGCGTCCGGTGCAGTTGGCGCCCATCCCGTCCTGTCCACGCCGTGCGCGGAACAGCCGCTTGTAGCGAAAATCCACCAGGGTGGTCAGGGCCGGGTCCGCCACGAGGTAGACGGTGGCGCCGTTCCCCCCGTCGCCGCCGTCCGGGCCGCCGAAGGGGATGAATTTCTCGCGTCGGAAGCTCAGGCAACCGTGACCGCCCCGGCCCGCTTCCACGCGAATGATGGCTTCATCGACGAATTTCATGGTGCCCGCCCGATTTTACACCGACCTTCCGCCGCCTGCGCCGCGGGAAGGCGTCGCCCGGCCGCGCTGCTCATCGGCCTTCACCGCTGGGGGGTCGGCAGGCTGCCGGCCTACCCTGCCTGGATGTGCCCGGAGGGGGGTGCGCCCCTCCGGGCGAGTGCATCGGCGGCCGCGGCGGGGATCGGTGAGAAAGTACGGGCGGGTGGGAGGCCGTGCAGGGCGAACGCCTCAGGCGGTCACGACGCTCACGTAGGTGCGGCTCTTCGGACCCTTGACCTCAAAGCGTACTTGGCCGGAGGCGCGTGCGAACAGCGTGTGATCGCGCCCGCAGCCGACGTTGGCTCCCGGGTGCATGTGGGTTCCGCGCTGGCGCACCAGGATGTTGCCGGCGCACACGGCCTCGCCCCCGTAGCGCTTCACGCCGAGGCGCTTGGACTGGGAATCGCGTCCGTTGCGGGTGCTGCCACCCGCTTTTTTGTGTGCCATGGAACTGAACCTCGCTGCGCGGCTAGCCGGAGATGCCGGTGATGCGCACTTCCGTGAACGGCTGGCGGTGCCCCGCCTGTTTGCGGTGATGCTTGCGGCGCCGGAACTTGACGATCTCTATGGTGCGCCTCTTGCCCTGGGCGCTGATCGTGGCCGTAACCTTGCCGCCCTCCAGATAGGGGCTGCCGCAACGGATGTGCTCGCCGTCGGAGATCAGCAGCACCCGGTCGAATTCCACGGGGGCGCCGGTCTCGGCAGCCAGTTTTTCGACCCGCAGTACGGCGCCTTCCTGCACGCGATACTGCTTGCCGCCGGTCTTGATCACGGCGTACATGCTTGAGACTCTCCAAACCGCCTGGAATGTGCTAACGTTATCGAAGGTGCGCAATTGTATCGGTTGCTTTGATCAGGGTCAAACCGTAAGCTTTGCGGCAGTGCCATGCTCTTGGCCCGCCTCACGGCCACGAGCCGCGGCGATCCGAATCCGTTCCGCGGGAGGTCGCCGCCGAACGGGCGGCGGCAGCCCACAGACCGCGAGACTCATGCAGACAACGGTCCCCATCGAGCGCCCCCCCTCCCTCGAGGCGACCCGGCTCCTGGTCGCCGAGGACATGCGGGCGGTGGACGCGCTGATCCGCCGTCGCCTGCACTCCGACGTGGCCCTCGTCGATCAGCTTTCCCATTATATCGTCAACAGCGGGGGCAAGCGCCTGCGCCCGGCCCTGCTGCTGCTCTCGGCGCGGGCCTGCGGCTACCAGGGGACCCGCCACATCGACTTGGCGGCGGTCGTCGAGTTCATCCATACCGCCACGCTGCTGCACGACGACGTGGTCGACGACTCGGAGCTGCGCCGCGGGCGGGAGACCGCCAACGCGCTGTGGGGCAACGAGGCCAGCGTGCTGGTCGGCGATTTCCTGTACTCGCGCGCCTTCGAGATGATGGTCGACGTCCAGAATGTGCGCGTCATGGAGCTGATGGCCCACGCCACCAACACCATCGCCGAGGGCGAGGTCATGCAGTTGATGAACTGCCGCGATCCGGAAACCACCGAGGCGCGCTACCTCGAGGTCATCCGCTGCAAGACCGCCAAGCTGTTCGAGGCGGCCGCGCAACTCGGCGCCGTGCTCGGCGCGATGGCGCCCGCGGAGGAACACGCCTTGGCGGGGTTCGGACGCCACTTGGGTAATGCCTTCCAGTTGGTGGACGACGTGCTGGACTATAGCGGCACGGCGCACGAGATCGGCAAGAACGTCGGTGACGACCTGGCCGAGGGCAAGCCCACGCTGCCGCTGATCTACGCCCTGCGCGAGGGCGACCCCGAACAGACCGCGGTGTTGCGCCGGGCGATCCACGAGGGCGGCCGGGAGTACATCGATGCGGTTCTCGATACCGTTGAGTCGACCGGGGCCATCGCGTACACTGAACGTCTTGCGCGGCGCGAGGCCGATCGGGCCAAGGCGGCACTGTCGGGGATCCCTCCCTCGGTGTACCGCGACGGGCTGGACGCCCTGGCGGACTTCTCGGTCGATCGCAACTACTGATTACTTTCCACGCATACTCGGGGTGTAGCTCAGCTTGGTAGAGCACTGCCTTCGGGAGGCAGGGGCCGGAGGTTCGAATCCTCTCACCCCGACCAATCGTCGCTCACGGGCGGCGAAAGACCCCGGGTCCGGATCCCGGGGCCCGAGAGCGTTTCAATCGACCGCCGTGAGAACTCCGGGGAGGCGGCGCGGGGCATGGAGTCCGGCGCCGGGTCGTTCGGGGATCGCACCCGCCGTTTTTCTCCCGGCGGATCTCACCGGGAGGGGTCCATGTGGCGCGACCGGCAGCTCGTCGCGGCCCTCGCCGCCGGCCCGCTCTTCTGGCTGTCGCTGTTTGCCCTGGGCGCCCGCCCGGAGGATCTCGGCTGGCCGTTGCGCGCGCCGCTCGACTTCGTGCTCCCGGCGCTGGTCTTCCCGCTGCTCGAGGAGTTCATCTTCCGCGGCGGGGTGCAGCAGTTGCTGCGCGACGTTCTGGGCACGCGCGGCATCGGATCGCTGAGTGCCGCGAATCTTCTCACCAGCGTCCTGTTCGCCGCGTTGCACTTCATCCACCACCCGCCGCTGTGGGCCGCGCTGACCTTTTTCCCGTCCCTGGTGTTCGGTTACTTCATGGACCGCGACCGGCGCCTGCGCCTGCCCATGCTCCTGCACGTCTTCTACAATTTCGGTTATTACTGGTTGTTCGGTACACCGCCCGCGGGCTGACGACTGTCGCTTGCGGCGCCGTTGCGGGGAATTGCGGGGCTTCGAGCCGAAAAAAAAGCCGGCGAGGGGGTCGCCGGCCGGAATCCTGGACTGTGTCCAAGAGGAGGTTCCCGCTCCGAGCACTTGGGGACCGAGAACGGGGGTAGTATGGTGGCCGGGTCGGCCGGGATTCTGAGAAACCGCGCACACTGAGGATGTGAGGCGCGTCACACTTTCCGCCCCGGCGCCGGCGTCCCACCCACGGCCTTCAGGAAGCAACGGATATGAGCGAGCCCTTGCTGCGTCTCTATCCCGGACCGCCGACCCCGGTGGCCCTCGCCGGTGCCTACCTTGCCCACGGGCTGCACCGCGCCGACGCCGCAAAACCGGTGGTCTACAGCAACTTCATCACCAGCCTCGACGGGCGCATCGCCCTGGTCGAGCCCGGCACGCGCCGCCACCGTGTGCCCGCGGCCATCGCCAATCCGCGGGATTGGCGGCTGTTCCAGGAACTCGCCGCACAGGCTCATGTGCTCATCACGAGTGCCCGCTATCTCCGGGACTTGGCGCAGGGACAGGCGCAGGACTACCTCCCGGTGAGTACCCGGGCGCCGTACGCGGACCTGCTGGACTGGCGCAAGGCGCAGGGGTTGGCGCCGCAGCCGGCGGTGGCGGTGGTGAGCGCCAGCCTGGATCTGCCGGTCCCGGCCGGACTCGACCTGCACCAACGGGCCTTCTATGTCGTGACCGGGGAAGGCGCCGATCCGGGGCGGGTCGATGCCCTGGAGCGCCTCGGGCTGCGCGTGCTGTTCGCCGGAAACGGGCGCCGCGTCGAGGGCCGGCGCCTCGTCGACGCCCTCGTGGAGCAGGGCTATTACAGTCTGTGCGCCGTCGCCGGACCCCGGTTGCTCTACACGCTGGTCTCGGCCGGGGTTCTCGACCGGCTCTATCTGACCCAGGCCCACCGGCTCCTCGGCGGTTCCGAATATGATTCGATCCTCGAGGGGCCGATGCTCGACCCGAGTGTGGACCTGCGGCTCACTTCCCTGTATTACGACGCGCACGCGCCGGGCAGTACGGGCCAACTCTTCGGCGCCTATGAGTGCCGCGCCGGGGGGGGCGGTTCGGGCCGATAACGAACCGCCGGGGTTACCGGTCCCCGGGTTCCCCTGCGGTCGGCGGGCGGGTCGCCGGCCCGGCCTCCTCAGCCTTTGCTTCCCGCCACAGCGCGTCGAGTTCCTCCTGCGGCGCTTGCTCCGGAACCCGGCCCTGTTCCCGCAGCCGTGACTCGATGTGGCGGAAGCGACGCTCGAAGCGCGCATTGGCGCCGCGTAGTGCGGCCTCCGGGTCCACGCCGGCATGGCGGGCCAGGTTCACACACGTAAACAGTACGTCGCCGAGTTCTTCCGCGACCCGTTCCGGGGCCTCGTTCGGGCCGAACGCCGCGCGCAGTTCCCCGACTTCCTCCTCGAGCTTCTCCAGCACCGGTTCCGCGCGGGGCCGGTCGAGGCCCACCCGGGCGGTACGTTTCTGGAGCTTGAGGGCGCGCATCAGCGCCGGCAGCGCACGGCCGATGTCGGCGAGCAGGCTGGGGTCGGCGTCCGGTCCGGCGTCGCGCGCGCGGCGCTCGCGGATCTTGTGCCCCTCCCACGCCCCGGGCCCGGGGGCGGCCCGTCCCCGCGGGCTCCCGCCGAGCACCTGCGGGTGTCGGTGTACCAGTTTGTCGGTGATCGCGTGCACCACGTCGCGAAAGTCGAACGCCCCCGCCTCCTCGGCGAGGCGCGCGTGGTAGACCACTTGGAAGAGCAGATCGCCCAGTTCTCCGCGCAGTGCTTCGAGATCACCGCGCTCGATGGCGTCCGCGACCTCATGGGCTTCCTCGATGGTGTAGGGCGCGATGGTCGCGAAGGTCTGCCGGCGGTCCCATGGGGCGCCGTGCTCGGGGTCGCGCAGGCGCGCCATGATCGCCAGCAGGCGCGCTATGGGTTCCGGGGCCGGGGTTTGTGTCATGGTCTTAGACTTCGCCGCAACTCCACGCACCGCGCTATCATAGCGCGCTGTTGCACCCGCATGGGCGGTCAACGCCGCCTTGACCGCCCCGGCGACGCGTCGCCAATCTGCCGGGACCGTTCTCGCGGGGCGGAGGAGACGCAATGGCGGATCGCACGCCGGTATACCGGGGGCGGGTGGTGGACCTCGGGATCGAGATCGCTCACTTGCCCGACGGACGGAGCTTCCCGCTCGAGGTCGTCCGCCATCCGGGCGGGGCGGCGGTGCTCGCCGTGGACGACGAGGATCGTGTGTATCTGCTGCGCCAGTACCGGCATGCGGCCAGCGGCTGGCTATGGGAGGCGCCAGCCGGCCGGATCGAGCCGGGCGAGGCGCCCGAGGATACGGCGCGGCGCGAGTTGGCCGAGGAGGCGGGGATCCGGGCCTCGCGCTGGATTTCGCTGGGCTCGATTCTCACCACGCCGGGGTTTTGCGACGAGGTCATTTATCTGTTCCTGGCGCACGGACTCGCGTTCGATGCGCCGTGCACCGAGGCCCACGAGTTGATCGAGGTCCACCCGATGGCCTTCTCGCAGGCACTCGAGTGGGTATGCGACGGGCACATCACCGATGCCAAGACGGTGGTCGCATTGCTGCGCGCGGGCGCCCGGTCCGGTCGGTGAGCGAGGGGGAATGTAAAGGGAACCTTTAGGGGCGGCGGTCGCAAATTCGATAAATATCGAAGAAATACAACGATCAATCGAGCCCGTCCCCATGGGTTTCCCGGCCGTTGAAGCGTGCCCGCAACGTTGGCAGCATCCCGCCCAGGGCTAGTCCCAGGTGCCGGTCGGCGTACTCGAGCAGCGGCAGCAACCGCGCCAGCAGGATGGGCAGGTGCGGGTCGAGGCTCGCGCCCTGACCGTGGGCCAGAAGGTCGAGCGCGGCGTCCAGCGTCGGGGGCGGCGGCACCGGCACTAATGCCGTCACCGGCACTGATACTGATATTGGCACCGGCGTGGGTACTGGCGCGGGCGTGGGTACTGGCGCGGGCGCGGGTACCGGTGCCGGCGTGGGCGCCGGGCGTTCGCCGAGCAGCAGGCGGTCGCCGCCCGCGGCGCGCGCCGCGGCCACCTGCCTGCGGGCCCACTCGAGGTGCAGTTCGAACGACTCGGTGTGCTCGCGCCCCGGGTTCGCGAGCGCCAAGCTGACGGTGACCGGCATCGGACCCTCCGGCCCGCGGAACGGCGGGTCGCGGAGGGCGACCTGCAGGCGCTTGCACAGTATCGCGGCCTGGAGCCGGTTGGTGGCCGGAGCCAGCACGGCGAACTCGTCCTCGGCGATACGCGCTACGGTGTCTTCGGTGCGCATGCGCCTGCGCAGAATCCCCGCAGTCCATTCCAGGAGGGCGCGCGAGGCGGCCGCGCCGTGGCGCTCACGTAGCGCCCCGAACCCGTCGACGGCGAACACGATCAGCGCCAGGGGCCTGTAGTGGCGGCGCGCGAAGGAGAGTTCCTGCGCCCCGTGCTCGAGCAGATGCCGGCGATTGCTCAGCCCGGTGATCGGGTCGACCGCGCCTTGGGCCTCGAGGGCCTCGGCGGTGGCGGCCAACTCGCGTTGTGTGCGGTCCAGGCGCGCGTGGGCGCGGATCCGGGCGCGCAGTTGGATGGGGTCGAGAGGCTTGGTGACGAAGTCCGTCGTGCCCGTCGCCAGGGCACGCTCGCGCGTCGCCGCGTCGTCCGCGCCGGTGACCATGATCACCGGCAGGGCCCGCAGGCGCGGATCGGCAGAGCCGCGGATGCGCGCGATCAGCCCGTAGCCGTCGAGGCGCGGCATGTCCGCGTCGGTGATCACCACCCGGATGTCGGGGTCTTCCCCCAGGGCTTCCCAGCCCTGCTCCCCGTCGGCGGCGTGCGCCAAGTCGAATTCTCCACCCAGGATCTTGGCGAACGCGGCGTGCATCAGCCGCGAGTCATCGACCACCAGGATTCGTGCGGACGTGCCGTCGTCGTCGGTCTCGCGGGTCATGGGACTTCCCCGTCGCGGGCAGCGATGCCCGGGTCTATGTGGGGTTATCGGTTATTCGTCGAAGACTTTTAGCGCCGCCAGGGCCGCTTCGATCCGTGTACGCGGGACGGCGGGGCCCCGGCCGATCCCCTCGCAGCGCCGGCGCTCCTTTTGCCAAGCGGTCTTGCGTGCGACCAGTTCCGGCCAAAAGGGGTAGGTTCGGCACTGTGCGGGGCGTGCCGGGTAGACCCGGCAGCGGCCCTGCTCGTCGAGGAGCGCACAGGATCCGTCCGACCGGGAGGCGAGCACCCGCTCGCCGGTATTGCCCCAGGTGAGGTAGCGGCGCCGGAACCAGGACCTCGACAGCTCCAGGTGGCGGCGAATCGTCTCGGCCTCCCCGGGGCCGAGAAAGACGTAATAATCCCCGCCTGCGGTGCAGCAGCGCCCGCATCGGGTGCATTCGAAGTGCAGATCCTCGTTCCGGTAGAACATTTCCGTTGCCCGCCGGGGTTTGCCCGGGGTCCTTGTGTGTAAGCGAAATCCCGATTACGATAATGTGGTTATGGGGCACGGAGGCCGTGGCGGCCACGCGACGGTCGCTTCGTGGACGCCGGGTCGCGACCGACCCTTAAAAGGGTAGTGGGTTTGCACCGCGACCTCAAAAGCGCCGTTCGCTGCGGCGCTATTCCGAACGTCCTCCGCGAATTTGCAGTTGCGCCGTTTAATGTTGACGGGTTCACTCGGACATTGCATACTAAATCCTTAGTGAGTTACTCGGGATTTGGCGCTCGTGGACGGGTTGGACCGAATTTCAACGGGTGGTGGGCAATATGAAACTCTCGACCAAGGGACGCTACGCGGTCACGGCGATGCTGGATCTGGCCTTGCACAACCATGCGAGGCCGGTGCCGCTGACTGAGATCGCCAACGGCCAGGGTCTGTCCCTGTCCTACCTCGAACAACTCTTCGCGCGCCTGCGCAGGCGCGGCTTGGTGGAGGGTGTGCGCGGGCCCGGGGGCGGCTACCGGCTGGCGCGCCCGGCCACCGAGATCTCGGTGGCCGATATCATCACCGCCGTGGACGAGAACGTGGACGTCACACGCTGTGCGGGGCGCGCGGATTGTCAGGGCGGCGAGCGCTGCCTCACCCACGATCTGTGGACGGATCTGAGTCGCCAGCTCTACGAGTTCCTCGATTCGATCACCCTGGAGCGGCTGGTGCGCCGCCCGGCGGTCCAGGAGGTCGCGGGGCGCCAGGAGCCGCGACCTCTGCACGCCGAAGCGGGCGCCGGAAAGACCGTGGCCTGACGGCGAATCACTATACGAATCGCAACGGGGATCGGCGCGCGCTCGCGTCGGCCGGGACCCGCGACATCTCAGGCGAGAGTGGACGGTCATGGGCACGAGCAAGCAAAACCTGGACGAACTCATCCGCAAGGACTACGAGCACGGTTTCGTCACCGACGTCGAAGCCGACACCGTGCCGCCGGGCCTGGGCGAGGACGTCGTTCGCGTGATCTCCGCCAAGAAGGGCGAGCCGGAGTTCATGTTGGAGTGGCGGCTGCGGGCCTATCGGCACTGGACCACGATGCGTGAGCCGCAATGGGCGCACGTGCATTATCCGCCGCTCGACCTCCAGGCGATCAGCTATTATTCGGCGCCGAAGGCCAAGGGCGAGCGCCCCAAGAGTCTGGACGAGGTCGATCCGAAGCTGCTGGAGACCTACAACAAGCTCGGTATTCCGCTCAAGGAGCAGGAACTGCTCGCGGGAGTGGCGGTCGATGCGGTCTTCGACAGCGTCTCCGTAGCCACCACCTTCAAGGACAAGCTGGCGGGGATGGGCATCATTTTCTGCTCGTTCTCCGAGGCGGTACATGAGCACCCGGACCTGGTCCGGAAGTACCTGGGCTCGGTGGTGCCGCATACCGACAACTTCTACGCGAGTCTCAACTCCGCGGTGTTCTCCGACGGGTCGTTCGTGTACGTACCCAAGGGGGTGCGCTGCCCGATGGAGCTGTCCACTTACTTTCGGATCAACGCCAAGAACACCGGCCAGTTCGAGCGCACCCTGATCATCGCCGACGAAGGGGCCTATGTCAGCTATCTCGAGGGATGCACGGCGCCGCAGCGCGACGAGAATCAGCTCCACGCCGCGGTCGTCGAACTGATCGCGCTGAAGGACGCCCGGATCAAGTACTCGACGGTGCAAAACTGGTACCCCGGCGACGAGGAGGGGCGCGGCGGCATCTACAACTTCGTCACTAAACGCGGTGCCTGTCGCGGCGCCAACTCCAAGATCTCGTGGACCCAGGTCGAGACCGGTTCGGCCATCACCTGGAAGTATCCGAGCGTGCTGCTGGAGGGCGACCATTCGGTGGGCGAGTTCTACTCCGTGGCCCTCACCAACAACCGCCAGCAGGCCGACACCGGCACCAAGATGATCCACATCGGCCGCAACACCCGCAGCACGATCGTCTCCAAGGGGATCTCGGCGGGGCGCGGGCAGAACACCTATCGCGGTCTGGTGAAGGTGCTCAAGGGCGCGCGCGACGCGCGCAACTATACCCGGTGCGATTCGCTGCTGATCGGCCGTCGCTGCGGCGCGCACACTTTTCCCTATATTGAAGTCAGGAATCCGACCGCCCAGGTCGAGCACGAGGCGACGACCTCGAAGATCAGCGAGGACCAGCTCTACTATTGCATGCAGCGCGGCATCTCGGCGGAGGATGCGGTCTCGATGATCGTCAACGGGTTCTGCAAGGAGGTCTTCAAGGAGTTGCCGATGGAATTCGCCGTCGAGGCCCAGAAACTGCTTGGGATCAGCCTCGAGGGCAGCGTGGGTTGACGCGCCCCGATTCGGGAAGGAGAGGAACGGCATTATGTTGAGTATCAGGAATCTGGAGGCGGGCATCGACGGCAAGCCGATCCTGCGCGGCTTGAGCCTGGAGATCGGCAAGGGGGAGGTGCATGCGATCATGGGGCCGAACGGCTCCGGAAAGAGTACGCTCGCGCACATCCTGACCGGACGCGACGGTTATGAGATCACCGGCGGGGAGGTCCTCTATGAGGGCCGCAACCTGTTGGAGATGCCCACCGAGGAGCGCGCCCGCGAAGGGGTGTTCCTGGCGTTCCAGTACCCGGTCGAGATCCCCGGAGTGAGCAACATCTATCTGCTCAAGGCCGCGTTGAACGCGGTGCGCAAACACCGCGGCGAGAGCGAACTCGATGCGATGGATTTCCTCAAGCTCGTCAAGGACCGGATGAAGCTGGTCGAGATGGACGAGCAGTTTCTCTATCGGCCCGTAAACGAGGGATTCTCCGGAGGCGAAAAGAAGCGCAACGAGATCCTTCAGATGGCCGTGCTGCAGCCCAAGCTCGGGATCCTCGACGAAACCGACTCGGGGCTCGACATCGACGCCCTGCGGGTGGTCGCCGACGGAGTCAACGCCCTGCGCGGTCCGGAACGCTCGCTGATGGTGGTCACGCACTATCAGCGCCTGCTCGACTACATCGTCCCGGACTACGTGCACGTGCTCGCGGGCGGGCGGATCGTCAAGTCCGGCGATCGCGGATTGGCGCTGGAGCTGGAGAAGCGCGGTTACGGTTGGATCGAGGAAGAACTGCGGGCGGGGGCCTGAATCCGATGAGTGCCGCGATGGAATCCGGGGAACACTATCGCATCGATTTCGACCGCCTGCGCGGGGATCTGCCCGGCGCTCGTGCGCCGTGGGTCCGGCGCCGTCGTGAGGCGGCCCTGGCGCGGTTCGCCGAACGCGGATTTCCGACGACCCGGGACGAGGCGTGGAAATACACCGACACGGGCGCGATCACGCGGCGGGCGTTCGCGCCTGCGCCGGCCGCGGCGCCCGTGCCCGCGCCGCAGGCCCTCGAACCGTTCCGGATCGAGGGGCTGGACTGCCATCGGCTGGTGTTCCTGGACGGGCGCCTCGCCCCGGAGCTGTCCGACGTGGGCACGCTGCCGCCCGGTGTGGTCGCGGGCGGCCTGGCACGGATCCTGGAGGAGGCGCCGGATTCGATCGAGGACCGGCTCGGGCGCTGCGCGGGCGACGAGGACAACGGCTTCGCGGCGCTCAATACCGCCTTCATGGCCGACGGTGTCCATCTTTACCTGCCGGCCGGTGTGGTGCTCGATCGCCCCGTGCACGTGCTGCACCTCTCCACCGGCGCCGGGGACGGGGCCGTGATCCACCCCCGCAATCTGGTGGTCGCCGAGGCGGGCAGCCGCGCGGTCCTCATCGAGACCTACGCCGGTCTGCACGAGGCGGTCGGTCTCACCAACGTGCAGACCGAGGTGCTTCTGGGCGAGGGGGCGCAGGTCGAGCACTACAAGTTGCAGCAGGAGGGCGGCAAGGCCTTCCATATCGCGAATACCGGGGTGTACCTGCCCGCGCGCGCACGCTATCGGTCGCATGGGATCGACGCCGGCGGTCGCTTGGTGCGCAATGAAATCCGGGTGCGGCTCGACGGCGCGGGCAGCGAGTGCGTGTTGAACGGACTGTATCTGCTGGGCGCCCGTCAGCATGTGGACAACCATACCGTGATCGACCACCTGGCCCCGGAGGGTGCCAGCCGGGAATACTACAAGGGCGTGCTCGAAGGCCATGCCCGTTCGGTCTTCAGCGGAAAGGTCATCGTCCACCCGGGCGCGCAGCACACCGACGCGCTGCAGACCAACCACAATCTGCTGCTCTCGGAGAACGCCGAGGCCGATATCCGCCCGCAGCTCGAGATCTACGCCGATGACGTGAAGTGCGCGCACGGCGCCACCGTCGGCCAACTCGACCCCGACGCCCTCTACTATCTGAAGTCGCGCGCGATCGACGAGGACGCCGCGCGCAGCCTGCTGATCTACGCCTTCGCCAACGACGTGCTCGCCCGCCTGCCCCTGGAGCCGGTGCGGGCGTACCTGGAACGGACCCTGACCGCACGCCTGTTGCACGGGCGCAAGGTCGAGGAGCTGATATGAGCAGCGCCAAGGGGCCGGTCGAGCGGCGACTCCAGGGCGAGGCCGTACCGGCCCTGGACGTGGCGCGCATTCGCGCGGACTTTCCGATATTGGACCAGCAGGTCTACGGAAAACCGCTGGTGTACCTGGACAACGCCGCCACCACGCAGAAGCCGCGCGCGGTGATCGACGCCGTGACGCGCTACTACGAGCACGACAACGCCAATGTACATCGTGGCGTGCACGCCCTGAGCCAGCGCGCCACCGAGGAGTACGAAGGGGTCCGCGAGAAGGTGCGCGCGTTTCTCAACGCGCGCTCGGTGCGCGAACTGGTGTTCGTGCGCGGCGCCACCGAGGCCATCAATCTGGTGGCGGCCACCTTCGGGCGCATGCGGGTCCGGGAAGGCGGGGAGATCCTGCTCACGGAGATGGAACACCACTCCAACATCGTCCCCTGGCAACTGCTGGCCGAGCAGACCGGCGCGGTGCTGAAAGTGGTGCCCATCACCGACAGCGGCGAACTCGTCATGGAGGAGTTCGAGCGCCTCCTGGGGCCGCGAACGCGGCTGGTCGCGGTCGCGCATCTGTCCAACGCCCTGGGGACCATCAACCCGGTCCGCCGCATCATCGAGCTGGCCCATGAGCAGGGCGTTCCGGTGCTGCTGGACGGGGCGCAGGCGGCGCCGCATATCCGGGTCGACGTGCGGGATCTGGACTGCGACTTCTATGCCTTCTCCGGGCACAAGCTCTATGGGCCGACCGGCATCGGCGTCCTTTACGGCAAGGAGAAGTGGCTGGAGGCCATGCCCCCCTATCAGGGCGGCGGTGAGATGATCCGCCAAGTCAGCTTCAAGCGCAGCACCTACGGCGATATTCCCGCCAAGTTCGAGGCCGGCACCCCCAACATCGCCGGCGCCATCGGCCTGGGCGCGGCCATCGATTATATCCAGGCGATCGGCCTCGACGCGATCGCCGCCCACGAGCACGCGGTCCTGGAATATGCGCTCGCCGCCGCCGAAGAAGTGCCGGGCATGCGCGTCGTGGGGTGCGCGCGCGCGAAGGCCAGCATCCTGTCCTTCGTGCTGGAGAGGATCCACCCGCACGATATCGGCACGATCCTCGACCGCCAGGGGCTGGCGGTGCGTGCCGGCCACCATTGCGCGATGCCGGTGATGGAGCACTACTGCCTGCCCGCGACGGCGCGCGCGTCGTTCGCCGTCTACAACACCCGGGAGGAGGTGGATGCGCTCATGGCGGGGATCCGCAAGGTTCGGGAGGTATTCGGTCAATGAGCGATCTGCGCGACCTCTATCAGGAGGTCATCTTCGACCACAACCGCAATCCGAGGAACTGCTATTGCATGAAGGGCGCCAACCGCACCGCCGAGGGTTTCAACCCGCTGTGCGGCGACCGCCTGACGCTGTACCTCAAGGTGGAGGACGGCAGGATCGCCGAGGCGAGCTTCCAGGGGTCCGGGTGTGCGATCTCCACCGCCTCGGCCTCCTTGATGACCGAGGCCCTCAAGGGCAAGAGCCTCGAGGAGGCGGAACGGTTGTTCCAGGCATTCCACGGCCGGATCACCCGGGATACCGGCGCCGCCGCACCGGTCGATCTCGGCAAGCTCGAGGTGCTCTCCGGGGTCAGTGAGTTCCCGACCCGCGTCAAGTGTGCGACCCTCGCCTGGCATACCCTGAACGCCGCGCTGGAGGACAAGGGCGAACCGGTCACCACCGAGTGACCGCGTGCGCCGATGCCGGAGACCGTCGCCTGATATGAACCCCGTGACCGACGAAGACGAGACCTCCCCCCGGCGCCTGCTCGAGGAGCGGGTGATCGAGGTGCTCAAGCAGGTCTATGACCCGGAGATCCCGGTCAACATATACGACCTGGGCCTGATCTATCGCATCGACGCCGACCCCGACAAGGGCGAGGTCCATATCGATATGACCCTGACGGCGCCCGGCTGCCCGGTGGCGCAGACCTTCCCGTGCATGGTGGAGGGCGCGGTGGGCGAAATCCCCGGGGTGCGCGAGGCCAAGGTGGAACTGGTCTGGGATCCGCCGTGGTCGCAGGAGCATATGTCGGAGGCCGCGCGCCTGCAGCTCGGCATGCTCTGACCGGGTCGCGAGCGAAGGGAGACCCCATGAGCGACTGGATCGATGTGGCGCCGGCATCCGAGTTCGCCGAGGGTACCTGTAGAAAACTGGATGTCGACGGCGTACTGGTCGCCGTGTTCGATGTCGACGGCGAGTTCTTCGCGCTGGAGGATGTGTGCACCCACGACGGCGGGGAACTGACCGGCGGGCGCTTCGAGGGTGAGGTGATCGAGTGCCCGCGGCACGGGGCGCAGTTCAACGTCAAGACCGGCGAGGTGCTGGCACCTCCCGCCTACGAGCCCGTCCCGACGCTGCCGGTGCGCGTCCACGAAGGGATCGTGCAGGTACGCGACGAGCGTTGGAATTGACCGCGGTCGTCAGCTTCGGGCCCGGGTCAGGGTCCGGATCAGTCGGTCCTCGAGGTCGATGCGCTCGGCGAGGGCTTCACCGAGCTGTGACAGATCCCGGCTCAGGCGCTCCAGGTCTATGTCTTTGCACGGCTGGGTCGGGTCGTAGCGGTCGTTGAATTCGAGGATCACCTCGGTGGTGTGCAGTACCCGCGGGTAGATCTTCCCCGCCAAGCGCAGTACCGGGGTTCGGCGCTCGGTGTTCTCCTCGATCCGGCGGTAGAACTGGAAGTGGGTCCCGGCGGCGTAGTCCACCAGCGCCTGGCAGAAGCGGTCGAGGGTGTCCTGCACCGTCTGCTCCGGCCCGAAGGGCCGCATCGAGGCGAGTTGTTGGTAGAGCGATAGGGTCTCGGTGCGCGCCAGCACCACTTCCCGGATGCTCTGGTGGGATTGGGCCCGGCGTTCCACGTGCTGCGCGCTGCTGGCCATCGAGTTTGCCCTCGTGGGGGGTTATTTTTATATCGGTCTCCCGGGATTGTACCACGGCCCGTCGGGGGGGGGCCGAACCACCATCCACCGCCCGCGCCCGGAACCGCGCGAATCCCGCTACTCTCCGAGTACCGTGACCGTTATCCGACGACGATGGGCCGCCGTGCGGTGCTCCCACAGATAGAGGCCCTGCCACGTCCCCAGGGCGCAGCGCCGATCGTGTACCGGCAATGTCAGACCGGTCCCGCTCAGCACCGCGCGCACGTGTGCCGGCATGTCATCGGGCCCCTCCAGGTCGTGCCGGAACAGCGGGTCGCCGTCCGGCACGAGCCGCGCCATGAACGCCTCCAGGTCGGCGCGCACCTGGGGGTCGGCGTTCTCGCACAGCAACAGCGAGGCGCTGGTGTGGTGACAGAACACGTGGCACAGGCCGACGTGTACGCCGGAGCGATTCACCACCTCCTGCACGGATCCGGTGAGGTTATAGGTCCCGCGCCCGCGGGTGTCCACCTCGATGCTCTGCTGCCGGGTCATAGCGGAGGCCCCCTCGAATGAGCGTGTCGCGGTCGGTGCGAGTCGACCGCGGCGCTCAGAATAGCACGGGGATCAGGGCGCCTCGGCCCCTGCCGCCCATCAGCCCGCGTTCGGTGCCAGCAGCAGGTCGGCCGCCGCGTGCGCCGCGTCGCGGAACGGCAGCAGGACTTCGTCGGCGCCGGCCGCGCGCAGCGCCTCGGCCTGCCAGGGGTGATGGGCGGTCATGGCGACGCGACCCGTGTAGCCCTGCTGGCGCGCGCCGTGCAGCAGGCTCAGGTTGATCTGCGGGTCCGGGATGCTGCTGACTATCCACCCGGCCTCGCGCAACGGCAGCGCCGCGGCGAACTCGGGGTCCTCGGCGTCGCCGTAGTGCGCGGGCCAGCCGCGTGCACGCCACGCACTCACCGTCTGCGGATCGAAGTCGATCCCATAGACGTGCAGGCCTCGCGCGCGCAGTTCCGCGGCAAGCTGGTTGCCGTAACGGCCCAGGCCGAACAGGATCACGTCGATGCGCCGCGGCGGCGCGGTCCCGTCGCCGATGGCCTGCTCTCGGTGCGGGACCCGCCGCTCCAGCACGCCGAGCGCGGGGGCGAGCCAGGTGTAGAGCCGGTGGGAGTAGAGGCTCAGGTAGCTGGACAGCCCGATGGTGATGAGTCCCACGAGGGTGATGAGCGCCCGATTGGCGGCGTCGATCTGGCCCAGGCTCACGCCGAGCGCGGCCAGGATGAACGAGAATTCGCTGATCTGCGCGAGCGACAGACCCGTGAGAAACGAGGTTCGCTTGTGGTAGCCCATCGCGCCCATGATCGCCATGACGATGAGCGGTTTGCCGAACAGGACGAACAGCGAGAGCGCGAGCGCCGGCCCGAGTTGGGCCCCGAGTTGGTGCAGGCCCAGCCCGGAGCCGAGTTCGATGAAGAAAAACAGCAACAGGAAGTCGCGCAGGCTCACCAGGCGCGCGCCGATCGCCGCCCGGTAGTGGGTCGAGGCGAGCGATACTCCGGCCAGGAAGGCGCCGACCTCCATGGTCAATCCCAGGTAGTCGCCGATCGCCGCAAGCGCTATCGCCCAGGCGATGGCGAACAGCACCAACAGCTCGTGCGAGGCGGCGAGCCGGTGCAGCAGCCGCGGCAGGACGTAGCGCGTCAGCAGGCCCAGCAGTGCCAGGAACGCCAGACCCTTCGCCGCGGTGAGCAGCATCGCCGTACCGACGCCGCCGTGGCTCCCGGAGGTGGCGTAGGAGGAGAGCAGGATCATCACCAGGATCACCACCATGTCCTGGACGATGAGTACCCCGAGCGCGATGCGCCCGTGCAGGGCGTCGATCTCGCGCCGGTCCGAGAGCAGTTTGACGACGATGATGGTGCTGGAGAAGGTCAGCGCGCTGGCCGTGTACAACGCGGCCAGCGGAGTCAGTCCCAGCGCCAGTGCGATCAGGAGGCCGAGTACGCCCGTGAACAGTACTTGTCCGAACCCCGCGACGAGCGCCACCGGGCCCATGCTGCGCACCAGGTTCAGATCCAGCCGCAGGCCCACCACGAACAACAGCAGTGAGACGCCGAGTTTGCCGAGCAGCGTGACCGGGTCGCTGGGATGTACCCAACCGAGCGCCGCCGGACCCACCAGGATGCCGACCGCGATGAAAGTGATGATCAGGGGTTGGCGCAGGCGCAGGCCGAGTGCGCCGAGGGCCGCCGCGAGCAGCAGCAGCGCCGCGATCTGATAGAACACGTTATCGAAAGGCATCCCCACCGCGCGCCGCCCCTCACGCCACACACCGTTCATGGTGGTCCGGCGTTGTCTTCGGGGCCATGATAGCGGTCAACCCTGTGTCGGTCGCGTGCGGCGGGATTCGGCGCTCGGATCCGTCCGGCGCGATGCGGTCCGGGGCTGTGGTAGAGTGAAGCGCCGGGCGGTTCGCACCGTGTTCGTCGCGCGTGCCCGCACGGCGCGACGGGGAGACGCGATCTTCATGGAGGTGTCGGACGAACTCCTCCGCCGGCTCTGGCCCTATCTGGCCGCGGGGTTCACGATCATGGCCGCGGCGCTCGCCTCCGGCCACGCCATTTTGTACAAGCGCGACCCGCGCGCCGCGGTCCTGTGGGTGGGCTTCATCTGGGTGGCCCCGGTCCTTGGCCCGGCGCTGTACCTGATTATCGGTATCAACCGTATCCAGCGCCGCGCCCGCGCACTGCGCGGCGACCGCGCGCGCTATCGCGCCCCGGATACGAGTGCCGCCGGTGCGAGCGCCGAGGCGGCGCAGATCCTCTCCGATGCCGGTCGCCACCTCGCCACGCTGGCGCGGTTCGTGGATCGCATCGTGGTGAGACCGCTGAGGGCCGGGAACCGGATCACGCCGCTCATCGACGGCGATCAGGCCTACCCGGCGATGCTGGAGGCGATCGAACGCGCCGAGCATTCCGTGGGATTGGCCACCTATATCTTCGCCAACGACCGGGTGGGTGCGCGCTTCGCCGCCGCACTGGAGCGCGCGTGCGCGCGCGGCGTGGCGGTGCGGGTCCTGGTCGATGACGCCGGCGCCCGCTACTCGTGGCCGCCGATCACCGGGCGGCTGCGTCGCGCCGGAGTACCGACGGCGCGCTTCCTCTCGACCCTGGCGCTGTGGCGGCTCACCTCCATGAACCTGCGCAACCATCGCAAGGTCCTGGTGGTGGACGGGCGCATCGGCTTCACCGGCGGTATGAACCTGCGTGCCGGGCACCTGCTCGTCGAGCAGCCGCGCCGCCCGGTGCGCGATCTGCACTTCCGCGTCGAGGGCCCGGTCGTGGCGCAGCTCCAGGAGGTGTTCGTCGACGATTGGCTGTTCGCCACGGGCGAGGAGTTGCGCGGCGCGGACTGGTTCCCGCCGCTGAGCGCCGCCGGCGGGTTGCTGGCGCGCGGTATCGCCGAGGGGCCCGATCAGGACATCGACAAGCTGCGTTGGACCATCCTCGGCGCGCTGGCCGCCGCGCGCCGCTCGGTCCGTATCCTGACGCCGTATTTCGTGCCGGACCTGCCGCTCATCGTCGCGCTCAACGTCGCCGCTCTGCGTGGGGTGGAGGTCGACATCCTGCTGCCCTCGCGCAACAACCTCCCCTTCGTGGGGTGGGCCTCCATGGCGCTGCTGCCGCTGCTGGTCGAGCACGGCTGCCGGGTGTGGCTGACGCCGCCGCCCTTCGACCATTCCAAGCTGATGCTGGTGGACGGGCACTGGACCCTGTTGGGCTCGGCCAACTGGGACGCGCGCAGCCTGCGCCTGAACTTCGAGTTCGACCTGGAGTGCTACGGCGACGTCTTGGCCGGGATCCTGGAGCGGGAAGTATGCGCGCGTCGGGCCGGCGCCCAGGCCGTCACCCGCGAGTTGCTGGCGCAGCGCTCGCTCGGCGTGCGGCTGCGTGACGGCACCGCGCGGCTGCTGTCGCCGTATCTGTAAGTACGCCACCTCTGTCCGGTCCCGTGGCGGGGGGGTGGATCGGCGCAGTGGTGCGCCCGGGGTGGACACGCCTACGGATACCGGGGGCGCCCCTTCGGGGAGTCCCTGCACGGTTCGGATGAGGGATGGCGGATCGTAGCGGCGCAGTCGGGTCCGCGATCAGTGCGCGCCGGGGCGTGCGTCGACCAGCATCGGGAAGATCATCAGGTTGGCGCCCATCAGGTGCAGGCGCCGCTGCAGGGCCTGGGCGGTGTAGTTGTGCAGCATGCGGGTCAGCCAGTTCTCGTTCTTGAACGTGAGGCTCCCGGCGAAGAACACGCTGCCCGGGAACTTCTCCAGGATCTGCGTCGCGAGTTGCACGGCCCCGTCCACGGTGTCCGTGGCGACGCTGGCATAGCCTGCGGCGGCCAATCCGTTGGCGTGGCAGAAGTCCACGTACTTCTGCAGATCGGCCTGGACCGCCTCCTGCAGGTTGCTTACCCCCGCATCGCCCTTCATGGCGTTGCTGTCGACCTCGGCGACGCTGACGAACAGGTAGTTCCGGAAATGGCCGGGGAACAGCCGTTGTACGTTGAGCAGGGTGTGCATGCCCACGCCGCGGTGGCGCGAGACGAAGAACACCGCGGCCGGCTCGCCTTCGTAGAGTTCCGGCGCCGCGCCCGGCGGGGACTCCGGCAACTGGGTCAGGATCTCGTCGAGCGCCGCCAGTTGACGCTTGACCTGCTCGTAGTGGCGGCGCACGACCAGGCAGAACGCGATCAGGGAACCGGTGACCACCGCGGTCACCCAGCCGCCCTCGTCGAATTTCTCCAGTACCACCGCAACCAGGATCCCGGCGGCGGTCATCAGGCCGACCGCCGAGAGCAGCAGCCGCCACGGCCAACCCGGTTCCACCCCGCGGTTGCGCCACCAGTAGACGCACATCCCCAGCAGCGACAACGAAAAGGTGAGAAACACGTTCATGCTGTAGAGCACCACCAGCGTGGCGACCCTCCCGTCGGTCCATATCAGGATGATGAAGGCGGCCACGGCCATGAGCAGGACCCCGTTCTTGGTGACCAGCCGCTCCGAGAGATAAGAGAAGCGGGTCGGCAGCCAGTTGTCCACCGCCATGTTGGCCAGCACCATCGGGCCGGCCAGGAATCCGGTGTTGGCCGCCACCAGCAGCAGGCCGGCCTCGAGGATCAGAACCAGCGTAACGAACAGGGTCCCCAGGTCCCAGCCGCCCCACTGCCAGTGGGAGGTGATGGTCGCGAACACGACGGCGTTGAGCGTCTTGTCGGGAACGGAATGGGCGTTCCACAGCAGGTAGAGCAGGATGATCCCCCCGGCGATGAACGAAAGCGACAACGCCATGTAGAACATAGTCCACTTGCCGGTGGTGACGCGCGGCTCTTTCAACAGGTGCACGCTGTTGGAGACCGCCTCGATCCCGGTATAGGTGCCCCCGCCCAGAGCGTAGGCGCGCAGGAACAATGCGATTACGCCGAACAGGCCGATCGACCCGGACAGGCGCGAGACGTCCGCCGTACTTGCAGGGTAGAGCGTGTCCAGGTGCCGCCAGTGCAGACCGATCCCATAGAGGATCAGGAAGGCGTGAGTGAGCACGAACCCGATAAATATAGGCATGAGGATCTTGATGGATTCCTTCATGCCGCGCAGGTTGAGCAGTGTGAGGACCGCCAGCAATAACACGATGGTGCCGACGCGCAGTCCGGTCGTGTCCACCGGCAGAAAGCTGAATACCGCGTCGACCGCCGCGGAGATGGAGATCGCCACGGTCAGCACGTAGTCCACGACCAGCGCCGCCCCGGAGACCAGCCCGGCATGGCGGCCGAGCAGTTTGGTGGCGACCTTGTAGCCGCCGCCGCCGCTCGGGAATAACTCGATGACCTGGTTGTAGCCGATCGCGATGATGAACACGGTCGCCGCCGTGGCCAGGGCCAGGTAGAGTCCGAGCGCCGTGTTGTTGCCGAGTGCCTTGAAGGCCTCTTCCGGACCGTAGCAGGCCGAGGACAGCCCGTCCGCACCGAGACCGATCCAGGCGAGAAAGGCGATCAGTGTGATGTGATGGCGGGTCTCCGGGGCGGTGGGATCACGCGGCGGGCCGAACACACGGCGTCGCAGCCGGTCCCAGGCACTGTCCCCGGAAGGTTGTGCAGGGGCGACGGACAGGTCCGCGTGGGGATCGGGCATAGGCGCCGGCTGCGGTTGGAAGTCAGAGATGCGCCGGGGCGTCTGGCTGCGCGCCGTGCGGCGGGGTCGAGGCGGTTGGTATCGGCATGCCCTTCACGATTCAGATTGCTCGCGGTCCGTGCCGCTCCGGCCGGCTCCCGGCGCTTGTCACGCGGCGCCGGGTGCGGAAACGGAGCCGATTGTGCCACAAGCACACCGACGACGCACCCGCACGCGGCATAGCCACCTCGCCGGGTCGGGAAACGGCCCCTTCCCCGACCGGGACCATCGAACCCCACGGCCCGGCCACCGCCCCGATCGGGCGTCGTCGGCGGGGCGCGCCCCGCCCTACCGGGGGATGCCCTGGCCCCGGCGGGGCCAAGTGCCGCCCTGATCGAGGGTTTCTGCGCGCTCCGGTATTCCTGTAGGGCCGGGCGCGCCCGGCCGACGTCGTTGATCTTCGCGATGGCGTTCAAGGGGTCAGAGTACTTGAAATCACCAGCGGCGCCTTAAGAGGTCGGCATGGTTTCGATTTCAAGTACTCTGACCCCTTGAACTCAGTACGTGCGCCAGCACCACGGCACTGTTGTGGGTCTCGTCGCGCGCCGCATAGACGAGAGTCAGGGTCGCGTCGCGCGCGAGCCGGCGCAGTTGTGCAAGTTCCTCGTCGTGCCCGCGCAGTTCCGTGGTATAGCGGTGCTCGAACTCCTCCCAGCGCGCCGGGTCATGTCCGAACCATTTGCGCAGTTCGGTGCTCGGCGCGATCTCCTTCATCCACTGATCGATATGCGCGTCCTCCTTGCGCAGGCCGCGCGGCCAGAGCCGTTCGACGAGAATCCGGACGCCGTCGGAGCGTGCCGGTTTTTCGTAGACCCGTTTGAGGTTGATCATAGTGTGAATCCCTCGCCGCGTGCCGCGAGTTCAAGGGGTCAGAGTACTTGAAATCACCAGCGGCGGCTTACGAGGTCAGCATGGTTTCGATTTCAATGACCCCTTGAACTCTCAAATCCCGGTCGGGCTGCCGGTCCGGCAGCCGGAGCAGCGCCTGCGCCAGCCGCATCGGCGCCGCGGCGGGGTCGCTCACCCATCCGAGGTCGATCTCCACCAGGCAGTGCATCGCGTCGCGGTCTTTCGCTGCCGCAGGGGCGCTCGTGTCCATACTACAGCGGCATGCGCACAGGGACGCCGGGTGGTGCGCCGCCGGGTGCGGTGGGAGGGAGGCTATACTGAAATAGGGTCCGAGGCGGTGTCCCGCGTGGATCGGGACGGGAGCGCGGGCGGGCGGTCGGAACGATCCGCGCGAGGTGACGGGTGAGAGCCCGGGATCGGCGATAGGGGAGGGTTCATCATGGGTATGGCGGCGACACTGCAGCGTTACCTGATCCGCCAGGGTGTGGACTATGACGTGGTGGCGCATCCGCAGACCGGATGCAGCCTGGAGACCGCGCAGGCCGCCCACATCCCGGGCGGGCGGCTCGCCAAGGGCGTGATTCTCGAGGACGAGGCGGGATACCTGATGGCGGTGGTCCCGGCCGATCACCACCTGCGTCTCGGCGCCGTGCGCGCACTCCTCCATCGCAACGTCGATCTGGCCACGGAACCGGAATTGGAGGCGTTGTTCGAGGATTGCGCCCCCGGAGCGGTGCCCCCGTTGGGTCCGGCCTACGGGCTCGAGACGGTGGTGGACGAGGGCCTCGCCGAGCAGCCGGAACTGTACTTCGAGGCGGGGGATCACGAGGAACTCGTGCACGTTCCCACGGAACGGTTTTTCGAGCTGCTCGGGTCTGCGCACCGCGGGGCGATCGCCGGACTGCCCTGAGACGGACTGCTCTCGTGCCGGAAGGAGGACGCGCCTGCGGGAGACCCCGCAGGCGCGTTGTGTTGCGCGTGTCCGACGGTGCCGAACGTACGGCGGGCGAGCACCGTGCGGGGAGGCGCAACCGGTGCGGCGGGAACCGCATCGCGGATCGCGCGCTCGCGCGCGGGCGTTTGGCGGTGGTGTATGATCCGGCAAGGCACGCGTGTCCGACGGTGCCGATCCCCGGAGCGGGCGGCCCCCGTCCCCGTCGGCGGATTGCATGGTGGGCGCTCGTGCCCCGCACGGCGGAGTCGGAGGGAGGCGCGGCATGGGAGCGGATGTGGCCGGCGGACTGCGCCGACTCATGGCGCATCGGAAGGACAGTCCGGTGCTCGCCCGTGGTGCGCTGGAGATCGCCCGCCTGGAATACCCGGACCTCGATCCCGATGCGTATCTGCGGCGCCTGGACGACTACGCGGAGCGGGTGCGCGCGGCCGGCGGTACCGGGCTCACCGACCAAGTGCTCGCCCTGAACCGGATCCTGTTTCGTGAAGAGGGTTATGCCGGCAACCTCGAAGAGTACTACGACCCGCGCAACAGCTTTCTCAACGAGGTGATGGACCGCAGGCTCGGCCTGCCCATCACGCTCTCGATCGTCTATCTGGAGGTCGGCCGACGCGTGGGACTGCCGGTCGAGGGGGTCTCGTTTCCGGGTCACTTCCTAGTCAAACTGCCGGTGCAGGGCGGGGCGCTGGTGCTCGATCCGTTCGACGCCGGACGTTCGCTGGATGAGGAGGATCTGCAGGAACAACTCGCGCAGGTCTATGGCGATGATCCGGTGCCGCCCGTGGCCGGGCTCCTGAATGCCGCCTCGCCGCGGGAAATCCTGGTGCGGTTGCTGCGTAACCTGAAGGGCGTGTATCTGCAGCGCAATCAGTTGGAGAAGGTCCTCGAGGTGATGAACTGTGTGCTCGCAATCGCCCCGGAACTGGCCCCCGAGGTCCGCGATCGCGGGCGGCTGCTGGAACGGCTGGAGTGCTTGCGCCCGGCGCTCGAGGACTACCATCGCTACCTCGAACTGGTGCCGGACGCGGCGGATTCCGATCAGGTGCGCAGCGACCTGATACGGATCCAACAGGACGCCCAACGTATCCACTGAGGACCCGCAGACCCATGAGTGATCGCGGCGGGGCCCCGCGACGTCGTCGGCGGGCCTCGGCCCGCCTCGCCGGGATTCGCGCATCCCCTACATCCTGGGTTCGGACCCGGCCGTGGCGAGGTGGTGTTGCAGGATATTCCGGTAGTTGCGGATCCGATTGACGTACTGTACCGGCTCGCCGCCGCGGGCGTAACCGTGCTTCAGGGTACGGTAATAGCGCTCGCGCGCGAGCAGCGGCAGCACCTGTGCCAAGCTGCTCCAGCGATTCGGATTCCGGCCCAGGCGGCGCGCCAGCACGCGGGCATCGCGGATGTGGCCCAGGCCGATGTTGTACGCGGCGAGGGCGAACCACGTGCGGTCCGGTTCGCGGATGGCCTTCGGCAGGCGCGCACGCAGTTGCGCAAGGTAGCGGGCCCCGCCGAGGATGCTCTGGCGCGCGTTGAGCCGGCTCTTGACGTTCATCTCGCGCGCGGTGTGCAGGGTGAGCATCATCATGCCCCGCACGCCGGTGGGACTCGCGGCGCGCGGGTTCCAGTGCGATTCCTGGTAGGACTGCGCGGCGAGCAGGGCCCAGCCCAGCTTCACGCCGCGTGCCGCGCGCTCGAAGGTCGCTCGGAACCGGGGCAGGCGTGTGCGGATGCGGCGCAGGAAGACGCGCGTGTCGACGTAGTTGAAAAGCTGTATATAGCCATAGTACTTGTTCAGGGTCTGCGCCAGAGCGCCGCTGCGGCGATATCCGACGAACCACTTGTCGACTGCGCGCTGCAGGGCGCGGGCGGTGCGCGGCATGGCCCAAGCCAGCGATTGCGGTTTGGTGAGGTCGAAGGCGACAATGAGTTCGGGGTAGTAGCGTCGGTTGATGGCGACGATGCTCGAGTCCGCGACCGTGCACTCGATACTGCGCCGCCAGACCGCCGCCAGCAGCTCTTCACTACTGCGATCCGGATCGGTGCGCCAGTGCAGCTTCGGGTACGAGCGCTTGAGTGCCGTCAACCGCTCCACGTAGCTGCTGTCCGCCGCGACCACCAGTTGCGCGTCGGCGAGGTCCGCCACCGAGCGCGGGTGCTTGCCGCCGCGCCGGCATACCACCTGCTGGCGGACCTGCTGGTAGGTCGGGCCGAAGAGGAAGTCGGCGCGCCGCGCGCGGGTGCGGGTGAGGCCCGCGGCCGCCACGTCCCCGCGCCCGGCGCGCAGCGCCTGCAGGATCTCCGCGGTGCTGTCGAGCACGACGAATTTCGCCTTGACGCCCAGATACCGGGCGAAGGCCCGGGCCATGTCATACTCCGGGCCGGTCGGCTCGTCGTGCTCCTCATAGTAGCTGGTCGGGGCATTGCGGGTGAGGATCACAAGCTCGCCGCGCGCGCGGATCGCCGTGGGCGAATGGCCGGCGAGTCCGGCGCTGCAGCCGACGAGCCCGGCGAGCGCGACGACACAGGCGGCGAAGCGCAGAGTACGCCGCAACCCCCGCGCCCCGACCGCCGGTCCTTCCCCCCACGCGTCGAGGGCCGGCCGGGTGTCGTTGGGTTTCGTTCGCGGTCGCACGACCCCGAGTCTATAGCAACGGCCCCGGGATGCCACGCCCGGCGGGATCTAACCAGCGGGGTCAGGCTTGACATATGGGTATTCGCGGGCCTCTTTACGATACGGACACTCCCGGTTGGGCTTCACGCCACTGCGGCGAGGCCGTGCTCGACGTGCGGAAGAGTGGCGAAGAGACTGCGGTCGTGGAGGCGAGGAGAGCAGGCCGAAGATAAACGGGTCCTTCCAAGCCACGCCCCCGGGAGCCGCTGGTAGTTTGCCATGCCCGGCTCTCTTGTTTAGACTTAGCCGCATAAGTATGAATATCCGCGCTCGCTATTTAATGTTCCTGAGCCCGGAGGCCCAATCGGAGTGAAACGCGGAGAAACCGGCAGGTATGAGGAGACCCTCCTCGGCGGTGAGCGGGTCCGTGCCTTCGTCCCCGCTCCGCTGCCACCCATCCCGCGGTTGGCGATGGAGGGGGCGCTCCAGCCGCTGCTCGAAGCCGCGGTGCTCGCCATCGGCCGGCTCGACGGAGTCTCGTCGCTGCTGCCGGACAAGGCACTCTTCCTCTATGCCTATGTCCGCAAGGAAGCGGTGCTGTCCTCCCAGATCGAGGGGACGCAATCCTCGCTCTCCGACCTGCTGCTCTTCGAACTCGATGAAACGTCCGGCGTGCCGCTCGACGACGTTGTGGAGGTGTCCAACTACGTCGCCGCGCTCGACCGCGGTCTGGCCCGGCTGCGCGATGGATTCCCCCTTTCGAACCGCCTGATCCGCGAGATCCATGGCGTGCTGCTCTCGCGCGGCCGCGGTAGCGGCAAGGATCCCGGCGAGTTCCGCCGCTCGCAGAACTGGATCGGCGGCAGCCGTCCGGGCAACGCGGCATTCGTGCCGGCGCCGCACCCGGCCGTGCCCGATTGCATGGCGGCGCTCGAGCGATTCCTGCATGCTGAAGACGACGGCCTGCCGGTGCTGGTGCGGGCCGGGCTCGCGCATGTGCAGTTCGAGACGATCCATCCGTTCCTCGACGGTAATGGCCGCGTCGGCCGGCTGCTCATTACCTTCCTGCTCTGCCATGCCGGCGTGCTGCGGGAACCCCTTCTGTACCTGAGCCTCTACTTCAAGCAGCATCGCTCCATCTACTATGAGCTGCTCGACCGCGTGCGTTGGGATGGTGACTGGGAGGCGTGGCTGAAGTTCTTCCTGGAAGGGGTGAAGCAGGTCGCGGAGGGTGCGGTGTCCACCGCGGAACGGCTTGGGGAGATGTTCCGGACCGACCGGTCGCGGGTCGAAGCGACCGGTCGCCGTGCGGGGTCGGCATTGCGCGTGCACGAGGCGCTCAAGGCGCGACCGGTCGTGTCCATGCCGGCCCTGCGCGATACGACCGGCCTCTCGTTTCCCGCGGTCTCCTCGGCGATGGATTTGCTGGTCGAGCGTGGGATTGCACGCGAGCTAACCGGCAAGCGCCGCAACCGGCTGTTCGTCTACGATCGCTACCTCGCCATCCTGAATGAGGGAACGGAGCGCCCGTGAGCACCGCAGTCTCCGTTGCCCGTAGCCTGGATGAAGCGTAGCGGAATCCCGGGAGCGATCTTCCATACTAAGGCTCCTCGGCAGAATTTGTGGGAAAATGTGCCGTATTTTGGTCGAGAAGCGGAGAGACGGGAAGCTCTGAAAGTGGTTCCAGGGGGGCATCCCGGTGTTTCTGATGCACGCCCTGCGCAGGGTGGCCTGTTCGGCGTGTGGGGGGGTGGAGGCGACG
>VAOW01019914.1_pt1 | contig 37292 bp, 34 predicted proteins | sample 3393921 | NCBI WGS metagenome assembly VAOW01 (sample SAMN08290428, study PRJNA428436) | hydrothermal vent metagenome | isolation source: Deep-sea hydrothermal vent chimney | place: Indian Ocean: Southwest Indian Ridge | depth 2742 m m | reverse complement strand
TTGAATTTCGCTCCATGGAACCACCATGCAGCTCATTCAATCCCGAAAATGGTCTCAAAGTGGGATTGCCGCTCATCCACCCCGAGTTTTGCAAGAGGCTCCCCTGAATGATCCTTTCATTTCGGTGTCCAATGTTACATTCGTCCAGTATTCAGTCCACTCAATGCCCGCGCCCAGGATAACCAGACTTCAACAACCATCACTGTCCGGTAACCCGGTATAAATATCTGATACGCCCTGCGGTTCGCATGCCAGCAATACGTCACACCCTGCGTCCAACGCTTTTCTCACGGCATTCCAGATACCTTCACCCGCGCCTTTCATGCATAAATCATCGCTCCAGATATATCCCGCAAAGCCAAACTGCTGGCGCAGCACATCCTTAAGCCAGAAAGGTGAAAGTGTTGCAACCCGCGGTTCCACCTGTTTGTAGACCACATGTGCCGTCATGATGTTCTGGATGCCCTTTTCTATCAGATCGGCAAAAGGACGCGCTTCGGCCAGTAGCCTATCCAGTGGCGCATCCACCTCCGGCACCGCAAGATGGGAATCGGCATTAGCCCGCCCATGGCCGGGGAAATGTTTGCCGACCGCTTCGATGCCCGCATCCGATAACCCCCGCATGCAGGCCGTACCGAGTTCGCTGACAATATCGGTCTCGGCGGCATAGGCTCTCTCACCGATAATGCCATGTCCTTCCGTGTGGAAGACATCCAGCACCGGCACACAATTATGCGTAAATCCCAGTTTTTTAAGCGCCTCGCCGATTGAGAGGCTGTCCGAATAGACTTTCTTCCTGGCTGACCCGGAATCGATCCGCATCAATCGGCCATATTCGGCCGCGGAACGACGATGCGAAAACGGCGCCCATGGAATACGGTTTACCCGGCCACCTTCCTCGTCAATCACCGCCCATGTCGCTTCCTCCGTGCAACTGCGTACGTCCATCAACAGGGCGTGGACCTGCTCCGGACTCTCAATATTCCGTCCAAAGAGGATTACGCCCAATGGCGGCCTTTCACTTAGCCGGTAGCGCTCCCGAGGACTCAATGAGACCCCCTTCAGACCAATAATCAGACGTTTATGCATTCGATTTCATCCGCACATCCAGAAAATCACGCAAGGCATCGCCCATCAGGTTGACGGCCATCACCATCAGGAACAGGACCAGACCCGGCCAGACCACCAGCAGGGGAGACACCAGCATCAAACGCGTGCCCTCACGAATCATCGTGCCAAGTGAAGCATCCGGCGGCTGTACGCCCACGCCGAGGAAGGACAGTCCTGCTTCACCAATAATGACGGCTGCCAAACCGAAACTGGCTTCCACCAGCAAAGGCGCGGCGATATTGGGTAACAAATGCCGCCAGCCAATATAGCGAATGCCTGAACCGCATCCGATCGAGGCCTCGATAAACGGTGCGGCTCTGAGCGATAACACCTGAGTACGGGACAGTCTCGCGAATCCCACCCATCCTACGGCGACCAGGGCAATAATCAGCTTGTCCACGCCGGGACCAAGCATCGCCGCCAGTGCAATCGCCAATAGAATCCCAGGAAAAGAAAGTACGATGTCCGCCAGCCGCATCAATACATTGTCCACCCAGCCGCCAACCCAGCCGGATATAATCCCGAATGTGATGCCTATCATGGCCCCCAACATCACCACGACAATGCCGATGCCTATCGACAAACGTAATCCCTCAGCGACGCGCGCCAGCACATCGCGTCCCAGCGCGTCGCAACCCAGCGGATGCGCCGCACTCATCCCGGCCAGCACGGCATCAAGATCGACCTGATGTCCGTCCGCGCCATGGACGCCCGCGGCCAACAGCAAAAGCAATGGAATCAATAAACATATCAGTGCGATCTGAACTGCCCGATGTTGCCAAAACGGTTTCCGATTCATGGACGGCTACGGCTTTCTCTGTCGCGGGTCGAGTAGCATGCCCAATACGTCCGCCAGCAAATTGGCCAGCACATAAAACACAGCAATCAGCAGCACGCAACCCTGCACCAGCGGGTAATCCCGGCGCTGGATGGCTTCAATGGTCAATTGCCCCATACCTGGCCAGTCAAACACCGTTTCCGTAATCACCGCGCCACCCAGCACCGCCCCCATTTGCAATGCGAACATGGTCACCACCGGAATCGCGGCAAGTCGGGCTGCATGCCGCCACCACAACATAGGCTCGCTGACTCCCATGGCGCGCCCGGTACGAATTGCGTCCGTACTCATCGCCTCCATCCAACTGGACCGGGCCATGCGTGAAAGAACTGCGGCAAGCGCCGTGCCTAAAGTAATCGCTGGCAGCACCATGCTGCCGGGTTGACTCATGCCTGAAACCGGAAGCCAGCCCAGGCCGATCGAGAAGATCAGCATCAGGATAGGTCCCAGCCAGAAATTCGGGATGGAAACACCGAACAACGAGAAGCCCATCGCGGCCATGTCCTGTGCTTGTCCCGCGTGTCGCGCGGCCCAGAAACCGAGCGGCAGCGCAAGCGCCAATGCCAACACAAGGCTACATCCCGCCAGCTCGGCGGTGGCCGGAAGACGTTCGAGAATCAGGGAAAGAACAGGGCGGCCATCCATCAAACTATGGCCCCAGTTGCCGGAAACCAGGCCTCCCATAAAATGTATATATTGAGTTACAAGCGGTTCATCCAGATGCATGGCATGACGCAAGGCCTCACGATCCGTCGCTAATGCCGTTTCCCCCAATAAGGCGTCCACCGGATCGCCTGGCACCATATGCAACAAGAAAAAAACCAGCGTAGCCACGCCCAGCAATACCGGCGCAGCTTGCAGAATGCGGCTTGCAACCATACGCATCAACATGAAACGAGCCTGGCCCTGCCCTTTACCCGGATGATTCATGAATCGCCGTGATGATCACGCAGGGCCTTTGTTCGTAAGGGATTCTTGCGAGGAAGGGCGTAACGCGTTTACGAACGCCTGAGTAAGGATTCGTTGTGGACAAAGGAACAAGTGAGGGCACGGCAGCATTCATGAATAACCCAGGCTAGAAGGCTGTCAGGCTTAAGGGAAGCATCAGGAGCCTCTTGCAAAACTCATGAGCGGCGATCGGCTTCCCCACTTTGGCCCATTTCCGAGCTGGAATTTCGCTACATGGAACCACCATGCAGCTCATCCCATCCCGAAAATGGACTCAAAGCGGGATTGCCGCTCATCCATCCAGAGTTTTGCAAGAGGCTCTCAGGCATGAGAAATCATTTGCATATATTCGTCCACCCAATGTAGCGCACGGGTATAAATACTCGCCAAATCCCCACAGTTGATACCCATATTGCGACAAGCTTCATCCAGCAGCGCCCAATCATCATTTTCAAGCGCCTTAGCCAGACCAAGTATTTTCCCTTTGGCGCTTTCAGGATCGATCAAGCCTTCACGGATGTCCTCCGGCAAATAGAGGTTCTCCAAAGCATCCTGTATCGAGATCCCCAACAAGGCATCCAAAAGAGAAAATAATCCAAGAATGAAATAGTCCGCTTTGCGATCCGGCTCCCGAAGTTCGGCAATACCCTCCAGCACGCGCCCGCGTAACAAGGTAATTTTCATCAATTCCCGAGGTTTTTCCGATCCCATGGAAGCCAGTAACATCACGGAAAGCCATTGCTGAATATTGGTAAGCCCTAAAAGACTCAATGCCTGCTGAACCGACTCGATTTTGCGGCGCATACCAAAAGCAGCTGAATTGATGTACTTCAATAAACGGTAGGACAATGTGACATCATGAAGAATAATCTCTTCAACATCGGATATGGCTTTCGCCGTCATCACCTGACGCATCGCCTGCAACATCGATAATTTGGAATCCGGCAGGGTCTTTCCCTCCACCACCTGGGGTTTACAGAAGAAATGACCTTGAAACCTGGAGCATCCCATGCTCGTGGCGCGTTCATGGTCCTCCATGGTTTCAACCTTTCCTGCCACCAGATGAAGGGAGTGAGTACGCGACCTCGCCATGATTCCGGAGAAATCCGCATTACTTTGCATATCCAGTTTCACGGAATCAACCACATGTAGCAGCGCCTCCTTTTCGGGAGACTCCGGAAACCCGTTCAACATGAGGGAGCGGCCCTGTTGACGCATTTCACGGCAAACCAGTAAAACTTCATCATCCGAATCCATATCGGGTGGCAACTGTATGCCGAGTATTTCGGGCGGAAATTCCGAAAGCATGCCGTTCAGCAAAATGCCACGCGATGCTTTGATATAAACCGGCAGGTTTCCGGAAAGCCTGCCAACACCCAAATCCATGAGACCGCCCACCAACACCTGCGCCGTCATCTCTTCATCGGAAACATTGTTCCGCGCGGGCTTGGCTGTCCGGAACAACAGTTCGTAAGCAACCGTTTTATATTGTCGATCCAGAATGGGTTGGCGCCCCACATAATAATGCTCCATGATCTTCTCCTGTTTTATGCCATGGCTAATACGTTTGATGAAGTCGTAAAAAGTCCGTCCATGGCCTTTTTACTCCACGGAAAGTGAAACGTGCGATTCTCACTTTCCTTACCAATCGACAGCCTGCGCTGCAAGCCCCTGATTCCGAGCAGCAATTTTTATGCCATAAAAAGTCTCAATTTAGCAATTTACGCTGAATACAAGAGGAGATACGTGAATAATGGAGCGTCATCCCTTGATCAGTTATCTCCCGTAAACAGAAAGATAATCACTGAAAATTTCGTAAAGGTCACCGCAATAAGAATGGAAGAAATGATGGTGGTGATCAGTGGATTCACTTTACGATGTCTAAGCAACAACTTGGGGAGTAGTGAAAGCCCGGCAAGAACTCCGGCAACGGCAAAAAAAACAGTACGGAACGTTGGACTGATCTTCCATGCGGCGAAGGCTGCATCCAGCCCGTGAAAAATGAATCCAATTAACGCGACAAACACCAGCCATGTCAGATAGATCATGATATATTCAGCGGGATGGCAGCGTTGCCCTTCCCTTCGTTCAAGATAGATCAAGGGAAGCGCTACTATATTAGCGGCGGCGGTAAATACCAGTAACGACGACAGATACACATTCATTATGCCAAATCTATGATGTTACAATCAGAAATGCAAAGCGCGTATTGGAACGGTATGATACCATCCGTCGCCAACGATATCACTTGAGAGGATCATCATGCATTATTTGGCTAGAATCCTGATGGGTATGCTGGCTGCCAGCGTAATCGCATGCAACCAAAGTGAGAAGGAGCCATCGTTAAGCAGTATTGTTAATGCAGGTATTGAACACATAAAAAGGGAATCTCTTCCCGGTGCTGCACTGGCACATAAAAAATGCAGCCCGTGCCATTACCTGGACAGAAACATCTCTAAAACAGGGCCTCCCCTGAAAGGCGTCGTTGGTCGTGCACCCACCATATCAGGCGTACCATTTGCAAAATGGGATGAAAAATCACTGGATCAGTGGTTACGGGATCCGACCGCAATCAAACCGGGAACGTCAATGGCCATACAGGGCGTTCAATCCGCAAAAGACCGGGCGGCAATTATCAAATATTTGAAACAATTCAAGTGATCAGGATCGATATTATTTTTACTGAAGGGTCAGTTGCGGAATTCGTGAGCGGTTCTGAAAAATTACATTGAAACAAATAACGGAGGCAATCTATTCATGAGTAACAAACGCAGGATCTTTCCTTTAATGCTTCTCGGACTCGCTCTGGTCTTTATTAGCTTTGGCGTATACAACCTGTACAGTCTGAGCAAGATGCCACCCAGTCCGTACCCTGATATCCACGGGAAATTTTCCTTGCGCAGCGTTGATGGTCCGGTTACCTCCAAAGATATGCTGGGTAAGGTTGGCGTCATCTACTTTGGCTACACCCACTGCCCCGATGTCTGTCCTGGCGTGTTGCTAAGAATTGGAAACGCTCTCAAATTACTGAGTCCGGATGATCTGGCTAAGGTTTTCCCGGTATTTATTACGGTGGACCCGAGCCGTGACAGTCCTGCGTTGATGGCAAAGTATGCTCACCATTTCAGTTCCCATATTCTGGGGTTAAGCGGCAGTGCGAAAGAAATCAAGGCCGCCGCGAAATCTTTTTTTATCGGCTACAAGAAGGGAGCGCCGGGTAAAAAGGGTAAGTATATCGTCAGTCATGGATCCTACATCATCATTATCCGTCCGGACGGCAGTATTGGTGAACTCCTGAGCCATAGCAGCAAACCGAAAGACATCGCGGATGCGATTCGTCACTGGCTACGCTGGACCTGACCGAAGTGACAACCGTCATTGCCGGGACGGTCAACTGAAGCGCCCCCGAAGATCTCCGGCATTGAAGGGCCCGCGCTCCGCGATGAGTGCGCGCGCTTCCTCCATATGTTCCCATATATTCCATAGCAAAACGCCGCGGACGCGCCCCTCCTCAAGGTAATACACCACCCCTTTGTGGAAGGGTTCCCGCCAATCCTCAACCTGCTCCATACCGGCATCCAGCATGCCGACAGCCTCGTACCCCAGATCAAACATATCGGAATAAAAAAATGGCAAATGATGATAGGGCGCGGGATCGCCTGCCATATTCCGGCCCGCCGTTTCTCCCATGACATTGGCATTGTCCTCGTGTTCCACCCGCATCCGCTTACCCAGCGCCGGGTTGAAAAAATTGGCGACATCGCCCGCTGCATAGATGGCAGGATCGCTGGTCCGCAGGAACTCATCGGCGAGGATGCCGTTGTCCGCTTCCAGTCCTGCCGATTGGGCCAGTTCGGTGTTACTCCGGATACCGACCCCGGCGATGACGCCGTCAACCTGTAAAACACCACCCGATCGGGTCTGAATCTCATAGGTCGCTTCATGCCTTGCAATGGAGGTGACCGCATCGCCGGCAATGACTTCGATGCCTTTGGACTGGTAATAGGTATTAAGGAAACGCGACAATGCTTTGGGAAAAATACGCGCGCCAATACCCGCTTCGGGAAAGACCATCGTCACCCTGTTGCCGTTCATGTACAGCGCGGCGGCAATTTCGGAACCGATAAAACCACCGCCGATTATGGCAAAATGTTGGCCGCGTTCCGTCAGCGCCCTGAGTTCCAGATAATCATCAAGCCCGTGGAAATAAATCAGACCTTCCACCGGCCAGGGCAAGCGGCGAACTTCTCCTCCCGTAGCCAGAAGAAGCTTATCGTAGGCATACGCCTCGCCCCGGTCATCCACCACGATTTTTTTGTCGCGATCAATGCGGACGGCCGATGTGGACAGATGCAAATCAACGTGCTTCATATCGATCTTGATCCATACCTTGTCATACGGCGTATCTTTCCACAGCGCCTTGGACAGAAAGGGGCGCTTGTAGGGAGGGTGCGACTCATTGCTGATGATACCGATCCTGCCTTCCGTATCCACCTTGCGGATACCCCGTACGGCGGCCGCGCCCGTCATGCCGCCACCAATAATCAGATAGGGATAATGAATCATTGCGTCCTCCTGTCCTGCGTTGTCTAACCCTGCCCTTTACCCACAAATCGTGCCACAGCGAGTCATCCGGTGGTCATGCGCAAGGGCTCTGTGGCATGATTTGTGGGTAAAGGGCAGGTCTAACCCGGATTCCATCATACCCTTTCCGCTTATTTTGCAAAGCGGTAGTTGCGCTCCATCTCAACCAGGTGGGCAATGAGTTTGGAATGCGCCTGCACATGAAGAACATACCGGGGTACGTTTCGCTCCACCGACTGCGCCATAAAGGGTTCGCCCCAGAAACTGAGCAGGCATTCCGGTCCGCCGCTTGCGCCACTATCCGAGATGATCAGCGAAACAGGTTCATTAATGGTGGTCCAGTGTACCTTGACCTTGCCAGCGCCTCTGCACGTATTGACCTTGGGCATGACTTCAGTGGCCCAGAGCTTTTTTTCACTTTTATCCAAAACAAACTGGATGGAGTTTACCCACGGATTTTCGATGGCCGGGCGAAGCAGTGCGTCGAATAGCGGTTGCGGTCTGAACATGGAAAGGCAGACATGAAACCATGTCATGTCCCCCCGCGCCCGGGCGGAAAACTGTTTACTGGCTTCGCGGAGTTGGGACGGGCCAACAAGAATGATATCGGGAGGAACAAGGTTGGTCTGAATACGTTGCAGGGCGTCCCGGTTCGCTTCAATGACGGCTTGCATCTTTTCATGGGTCTGATCGCGCCGCAGATCGCGGATAAACAGGATGGCGATCAGGATCACCGTCAGCGAGATCATGACATCATCATCTACCATATGCAGCCGATGCATCAGCAGCGCGGCGGCGGCGGCAATAATACCGATCACCAGGTCCAGTTCGAGAGTGAAAAGCTTTTTCAGTGACAGCGACACTTCAGATTCCTCCAATTTTCAGATGCTGCGTGATCATCACGGCGATTCATGAATAATCCAGGTTAGCTGACTCGCAAGGGGAGCACGACAAGACCGTTACCGGGATAGACGGCACGGCGTGGGGCGGCGCTGCCCAGCTCGAAGCACTTCGTCCGCGAGAGCAGTTCCTCGATCGCCACGCGCGTTTCGAGCCTTGCCAGGGAAACTGCCTGGCAACGATGTATGCCCTGGCCCCATACCAGGCTAGCGCTCGTGTTCCGCTCGATCTTGACGGCAGTTGGATCCTCGAAGACACGCGGATCGCGATTAGCGGCGATCCACATCAGCGTTAGAGTCTCTCCCTTTAAAAGGGTCCGATCTTGAATCTCGACCTCCCGCGTTGCGGTACGCCGGTTGGCGACAAGCGGACCATCCGCCCGCAAGATCTCCTCGATCGCTGCGGGGACAAGCGACGGGTCGCTTCGTAACCGATTTTGCAGCTCGGGATCCTGAGCAAGATGCAGGACTATGTTACCCAATCCAGCCGCGGCGGTGCCATGCCCTGCCGTCCAGTTGCGCAGGACGCCCACGATTTGGTCATCATTTAGCGTCTCACCGTTAACATTGGTTTTCAACAGTGCGTTTGTGGCGTCGTCCACATCATTCGGTGAAGCGCGGTACCTATCCAGATTGGCCTTGACATGCTTTGAGAAGAGTCTGGCCAGGGACTCGCCGGCCGCATGGTCCCTGCTGAAGGCTGCTTGCTGGTTGCCATGCACCCATCCGCCCAGGCATTCCCACTGCCGCTCGGGCCAGCCGAGGAACCCGCACAGCGTCTTCAACGCAAAAGGGATGGCGAAGGCGCCGATGAACTCCAGATCTCCACCCGTGGGCATCGTTACAAGAAGGTCCGCGGCGATCTCGCGGGCGCATGGTTCGATCCTCGCCATCTGCCCGCGATCGAAGTTGGCGGCGAGCGCTTCGCGGTAGCGGCCGTGAATCGGCGGATCCATTCCATTCGGGATGGCCGGGAACCGCGATACATTGCTGTACGTCTCCGTATCGGCCAGAACATTTGTGATGTCCTCATGGCGGAAGAGCGACCAGCCCAGGAACTCACTGTACGCCACCGGGCAGTGTTCCCGCATCTCGTCGTACGCCCGATGTTGATCCTCCAGGACTGATTCATCCCGCGGATTCCAATCATCATGCTGCCTGTTGTCCATTCTGCACCCCTGCTATTCGAAGTTGATCCCGACCTGCTCATGCCGTCGTGATGAGCCGATGCCGCACCCTCGCCACAGGACTCGTGGAACTGCGAACGGGAAGTAGACGGGAATTGCGGCCAAAGCGCGGATGAACGCCGGTCGAGTGCATCGCCTCATCCGCTCGCGGCAGGTCATTTTCGAGATCTTTTTTACGTCACTTTCTCCGGTTAATGAGGCCGTTCGAGGTATTCCCTGATGATGATTGCCTGATTATGTTCTTCATCACTGGCACCATAAACAAGCGTCACTGTATTCTTGCCCATCTCTTGCTGCAAGATCCTGATTGGCTCGCTATTTCCTTTGAGTTCGGCAAGATACCGTTTCCTGAATTCTTCCCACCTGCCTGGATCGTGGCCAAACCATTTCCGAAGCTCCGTGCAGGGAGCGATGTCTTTAAGCCACAGATCAACGCTTGCCTTATCCCTGGTCAAACCGCGCGGCCAGAGCCTGTCCACGAGGATGCGTCGGCCATCATCCTTGCCCGGCCGTTCGTATACCCTTTTGACCCTGATTTTCATGGATTCTCCTTGAGCCGCCATTAGCCTGAACTATCCTTAATGATTGCATCGGGCCTTTGTTCGCGACGGATCCCTCCGGTTTTCAGGCGCTCCGCACGACTTTGAAATAAAAGGGGGCGTAGCGCAAGGCCCAGAGGAAGAAAATCAGCACCCAGGCCATGCCTGAAAGATCGATGCCGAAAGCGAACGCCGGCCATGCTTCGCTCAGCAGGCCACAGATCACGCGCAACAGGGGCACGATCTGAAAGGTGAGGAAAAGCCGGGTGATCCAGGCATCCGCAAACACGGGCCGGCCAGCGTGGCCGAGCGTCACCCGTGTGACCATGCCCAGCAGAAGGGTGCCGAACCCACCGACGACGAGCGCATGCAATGCTGCCTGTTCCAGGCGTAGCCAACGTTCGTCGCTCAGCCATTCGGCCAGATTGACGCCGGTGGAAAGCAGAAAGGCGATCGGAAACCAGAACAACGCCCAGTGCAGGACGGACTGGATGACATAGGGCTTCCGCCGCCAGATGCGCCATTTCCAGCACTGATGGCCGACCACAAGGAAAAGCCCGAAATCAGCCAGCCAGAACCATGAGTGAAGGTCCATGATCATCATCAGCATGCGCGCGAGGGAGAATGCCAGCATGAAATGCAGGCCGAAGCGGTCGCGGACGACATCACGCCCGCTTGTCGCCGTGAAGATCGGCACCATGCGATAGGCGACCGCATAGACGGTGGGGAATAAAAATCCGTAAATTCCGATGGCTTCAGCTGCCATGCCCCAGGAATAGTCGCCTTCCCAGACATACGCCGCGAGAGCCAGCGATCCCGGGCAGGCGAACGCCACGCCAATCCACATGAACGTGGGCACTTGCTTATGCGCATATCCGGATCGCAGCAGCATGCGCAGCAGTTCAAGGGTAACCCAGACATTGCTGATTACGGCAAGCCCGACCCCGATTCGCGCCCATGCCTCGCCCGCGTAAAGGCCGAAGGAGAAAAGCACGGCGGCAGCAAGAAAGCAGAGAACCATCGGAGCGTAGCGCCGGGGTGTGAGTGGAGACACGCTCAGCAAGCGTGGGAAGATGGTCAGTAAAAAGCCGAAAAAAAAGAATGGATAGAAGAAGTAAACCATCTGCGCCATGTGCATGCGCGCCTGTGCAAGCGGCAGGACATAAGGCATGATGTCCAGAAGATTCAGCAACCACATACTGATGGAGAGTACGGCGAAGATGGCGCCGGCCAGAAAAAATGGACGGTGCACGTCTGAAAACAGGGTATGCCAGATGCTCATACCGTTAGTATTCTTCGCCATGAGCACCCCTCTTTAACCTGTCTCAATCCCGCGGATCGATTGTCCGGTATGATCGCGGGCGCAGTATGCACGTTGCATGCCACGATTCAGATCAATATTTTTCCGGTCCGAATAAAACCGGGGGCGAAAAGAATAGTCAAAGCCGTTAACATTCAGCCTATGGCTATCGCTAACCGCAAGGCACGACACGATTACCACATCCTGGAAACCTTTGAAGCCGGCATGATCCTGACTGGCCCGGAGGTAAAATCTCTTCGCGCCGGACAGGCCAGTCTGGCCGAGGCGCATTGCATTGTCCGCAATGGCAAGGTCCTGCTCATCGGCTGTCATATCAATCCGTACAGACCGGCGGCGATGAACAATCCGGGGGATCCCGGTCGCACACGCGAACTGTTATTGCACAAGGCCGAAGTGCGCAAACTGATTGGCAAATTACATGAAAAAGGGCTGACCTTGATTCCGCTCAAATTGTTCTTCAACGAGCGCGGCTATGCCAAGCTGAACCTGGGGCTTGCCCGTGGTAAGAAACTGTATGATAAACGGCAGGCGATGAAGGAGCGGGATGTGAAGCGTGATCTTGCCCGTAATTACAAGACCCGGTAAGCCAAACATAAATTGGCGGCTTCCCGGAATCATCATTATTTTTACCCGTTCAGCGCTGGCGTTCATTCCGTCGGTGATCCTGTGGGTGAAAGGAGCGAGTGAAAATTACGCTTTTTGCGACTTCATCAAATATCTCTTTCAAATGCTCCTGCTTCTTCCGCATACATCACATCAATTTCGTCCTGATGCCGTTCTATAATTTTTCGCCGCCTGAACTTGAGTGTAGGCGTCAGCATTCCTTCGGCCTGTGTCCATTCTCCATCCACGAAGATGAAGTCCTTCACCTGCATGAAGCTGGGCAAATCGTGGCAAGAACGGTGCATGCGTTCCAGCAACCACCGATGCACATCGGCATTCTCTCGCCAATCTTCCGGCAACGGGCGCTTCCGCTCGCGGCGCCATACGGCGTCCAGTTGCGCTTCATCCGGCACGACCAGCGCCGTGAGATGCGACCTCTGATCGCCTAGCACCATCGCCTGCAATACGCAGGCGTCCATGGCCAGACGCTTTTCCGCACGGGCAGGCGATACATTCTCGCCATTGGACAATACCATCAATTCCTTTTTGCGACCCACGATACGTACATAGCCATCCGTATCTATTTCGACCAAATCCCCCGTATGCAACCATCCGTCCCCATCCAGTATTTGTTCAGTTTTCTCCGGTTTATTCCAGTAACTCCGCATGATCATGGGGCCACGCGCCAGCAATTCACCATCTTCACTTACCTTCAATTCCACACCCGGTATCGCCGGCCCCACCGTCTCCGGCTTGATTTTACGTTCCGGATTTACCGTCAAAACAGGGGAGGCCTCGGAAAGACCATAGCCGGGGCAGAGCGTAATACCCGCGGCCAGCAGGAAACGCGCAATGTCCGGATGCAGGGAGGCGCCGCCAGACATAAAAAGACGCAATCTTCCGCCAAGGCTGCTGCGCAGTTTTCCATGCGCGATATGATCAAGCATCTTGAAGACGATTGCCTTGCCGCCGGAGAGGGCGCTTCCCTGCTGCTTTAATGCAAAATTTTCCGCACCCAGTGCTTGAGCCTTGTCGAAGACCTTGCGTTTCATGGCTGACGCATGCGCCAGTTTTTCTTGCGCGCTGGCGTAGATCTTCTCATACAGGCGCGGTACGGAAATCATAATCGTCGGTTTTACTTCGGAAATATCGCGCATCAGCCTGGTGATATCCTCGGCATAGGCAATGCGCGCGCCGCAGACAACCGGAAGAAAGTGCCCCACATTTCGTTCAAAGGCATGCGAAAGTGGCAGAAAAGATAAAAATATATCATTTGGAAAAACTGGAATTACACCCAGTTCCGCCGCCACATCAGACAACAGATTGTCATGTGTCAGCATCACGCCTTTGGGATTCCCCGTGGTTCCGGAGGTATAGATTAGCGTCGCCAGATCACCCCGCTCCGGTTTCTTCACGTTAATTTCCCCATCAAACGAAGCATCCCGGCTGATACCGTCCAGACTGATTGTTTCCATACCACCGGACGTATTGCTCCGCAAGGTAAAGACAGGGACTTTGGACGTATCCAGCTTGGCTTGCTGCTCGCCCGGTTCCACCAGTAGCAGTTTGCAACCGGCATCCTCGAACACATACCGGACCGCCGCAGGAGGATCGGTGAAATAGGCGGGCACGCTCACCGCACCGATTCTCAGAATGGCGAAATCAGCGATACACCACTCGGGACTGTTGTGCCCCAGAAGCCCTACCCGGTCGCCCGGGCGTACGCCCGTGTTACGGAGCCACACAGCCACGCGGCGGACTTTCCGCTGCACTTCAGAGCGGGTCAGCCAATGCCATGCGCCATCTTTACGATACCCCAGCATAGGCGAATCCACCCACAGATCCGGGGATTCAAGCAACAAGTCGGAAAGGCAAGTTGCTTCCCGAATCAAACATCTTCCGAAACATTTTTTTTCTGAGAGGTCAGGCATGCGCCAACATTTCCAATCGATTGAGACTCCTCTCATGTTCGAGGCCAAGCTCGATCATGCGGCTTTCCAGATCCTTCACATTCCGTGTGGCGAAGTAATGCAGCAGGCCGCCGCGAAAGGGTGGAAAACCGATGCCGAAAATCATTGCCGCATCCAGATGCGCCGGATCGTCAACCACCTTCTCGTACAGACAGGTCAGCGCCTCGGCCAGCATGGGCAACAGGCAGGCATCCACGATGTCATCATCCTTCATGCTTGCTACTTCGCTACTGCCCGGATCGGCGGCGATGCCTTCTTTCCGGGAATCAGCGGCAATCTTCACATACCGGCTCAGATCAGGATTCAAGCTTTCGCGTTTGCCCTTGGCGTACGTAAAAAACCCGGAACCGGATTTTTCTCCCAGCAATCCGTCATCCACCATGGTTGCAAACCAGTCGGGCATGGTCTGATACGACGCACCGAGCGCGCTTGAGAGATGGTCGCCCACATGGCGGCAGATATCCAGGCCTACCCGGTCGGCCAGTTCAATGGCGCCCATGGGCATGCCGAAATGTTTGAGCGCGCCGTCCACATGCTCCGGTTTTTGCCCTGCTTCCAGCAAATGAAACGCCGCCGCCATGTAAGGCATCAGACAACGGTTCACCAGAAATCCCGGTTTGTCGGCTACAATCACCGGATATTTTCCCCATCCGGTTGCCAGCGCGGCAACCGTTTCCAGTGTCTTCTTCGTGGTTTTCGCGCCAGCTACTACTTCAACCAACGGCATCTTCGGTGCGGGATTGAAGAAGTGCATGCCCGCCATGCGTCCGGGATACCTGACTTCGTTCTGCATGTCACTGACCGACAGCGATGAGGTATTACTGAGCAGTAAGGCCTCTTTTCCCACCTGCGATTCAACCTCTTTCCACAAGGCGTTCTTGATTTCCGGAACCTCCAGAACAGCCTCAATCACCACTTGTGAATCGGCCAGTCCGCTACGATCCAGCACCGGACGAATCCGGCTCATGCGTTTGGCATCGCGCCTGGCAAAATGCGCCAGTGTTTTCATGCCGCGGGACAAGGCGTCATCCGCCACGTCATGCAGATCCACGTCGGCGGATTTCGCGGCCACCCAGCCGATGCCGCTGCCCATGACGCCTGCGCCAAATACAGCGATATGATTGATTCGCTCCAGATGCTTTCGCCCCTTTTTTGCTGCCTCCTGTTTCTTCAATCCTTCACCAAGATGGAATACATGAATCAGATTCTTGCATGTGGGAGTAACCGCCATCCTGCCCAGTGATTCGGCCTCGCGGGCATATGCCTGACCCTCGCGCTTACCCGCAATCTCCTTAAGCAGGCGAATCACCGCCGGAATGGCCGGATAGGCCTGTTCAATATCAAGATGTTTGAATCGCGCCATCGCGCGTTTCTTCACCTGTTGGAAAAACAATGCTCTCGCGGGCCACAGCCGCATCCACCACGGGTTCATACCAGAGCGCTCCGGTTTCGTTTTGCCACGCGCTTCCAGATGCTCAATCGCGGTCTCCACCTGCTCGGCATAGCAGGATATGTCGGCCAGCCTGATCCGTTTCGCCTTCTTTGCATCAACGGCGCGGCCGGTCAGGATCATATCCGTTGCCGCCAGCCAGCCAATACGTTTTGGCAGGCGAACGCAACCGCCAAAGCCCGGATGAATACCAATTTTGAGCTCGGGCAATGCCAGACGTGTTTTATCGCCATGAACGGCAACCAGATAATCACAGGCCAATGTCAGTTCCAGCCCTCCCCCCATGCAAGCGCCGTTTACCACGGCAATGGAAGGGCACGCCAATTCCTCAATACGGCGAAACAGCGACTGGCCACGTTCAGCCAGCCGCTCGGCTTCTTCGGCATCATCAATCGCCGCAATGACATCCAGATCGGCGCCCGCAATAAAACATCCGGGCATGCCGCTTTCGATAATCAGCAGTTCGGGAGTATCCTTCTCCAGCGCATCCAGATGCGCTTCCAGTTGCGCCATACAGGTCTCATCCAGCACATTGACGGAACGGTCCTTGCGCATGAAGCGCAATCGTGCGGTATCCTGTTTTCTTGATAAAGTTACGACTTCCATGGATCACTCCCGACCAGCGTTGCTCCGCCCTGACCTCCGCCAACGCATAAGGTCGCTACGCCCAATCCGCCACCCGTATCATGCTTCAATTGTCTGAGCAGGGTCAGAATCAGGCGCGTACCGCTCATGCCAACCGGATGCCCCATCGCAATCGCACCGCCATGGACGTTGAGGCTATTGATATCCGGCGCACCCATCGGCGCTTTGCCATCAAAATGTTTGCCATGGAAGCGTCTGGAATCCATGGCCTTCAGACAAGCCAGCGTCTGCGACGCGAATGCCTCGTTGATCTCCACCCTTGCAATATCGCGCATGGTTAACCCATGAGCTGAAAGTAGTGTTTGCGAACAAAATACCGGCCCCAGCCCCATGCGTGCGGGATCACAACCGGAGTAGGCCCAGTCATACAAATAACCGAGAATGGGCCAGCCTTCCGCCTCGGCCTTTTCACGATGGGTCAGAATCATCATGGCCGCGCCATCGGTGATCTGCGAACTGTTGCCCGCGGTCACCGTCCCCAGCGGCCGGTCGAACACGGGTTTGAGTTTCCCCAGCGCCTCCATGCTCTGACCGGCGCGAATCCCTTCATCGCGGCGTACCGGAACATACGCCGGGGGGGGGAACACATGCACCGTCTCGCCGTCGTACCATCCGCTCTTCCATGCCTCATCCGCCCGCTGGTGGCTCATCAGTGAAAATTCATCCTGAGCCTTGCGCGTAAGACCGAACTCCCGCGCCAGCACTTCAGCAGTCTGCCCCATATTCAGATGCACCGTAGAATCAGTGAGCCCTTCAATCAAACTGATGCGCGGCTTCCATGGCGCTTTCGCCACGCCCATCAGCGCCCGCGCCCTGGATGGCAAATTCCGTGCCCTTTGCAGCAAAGCCAATGCTTCACGGAAACGATCGTGAAACAGCAACGGCGCATGGGTCATGGATTCGACGCCGCCTGCCAACACAACTTCCGCGCGGCCAAGGAGGATCTTTTCCGCCGCATCCGTTACCGCCTGCATACCCGAAGCGCAATTACGATGGACGGTATGCGCGGGGACAAGCCTCGGAACCGCCGCTTCAAGCGCAATGACACGCGCGATATTTGCCGCCTCCGCGGGCTGAATTACATTACCGATAATAACCGCATCCAGATCTCTGGCGGACACCGGCGAACGCGCCATCACCTCGCGCACCAACGTCACACCCAGATCAACGGCGGTCATCCTGGCAAACACGCCGCCTGCCTTACCCAACGGACTGCGCCAGCCGGATACTATCACGATTTCGCGTTGCATATGTTTCCGTTTCACCTCTCTTGTCTTAACCCGAACTACAGTTCAAAAGCCCTATGTAAGGCACGCACCGCTAAATTGACCTGTTTTTCATCGATCACCACGGTAATCTTGATTTCACTGGTGGTAATCATCTGGATATTGATACCTTCCTTCGCCAGGACTTCGAACATCTGCCGCGCCACGCCGGAATGCGAACGCATACCGACGCCAATGATGGAGACCTTGGCTACCGTATCGTCGCCTTTTACATTCCGCGCTTTCATCTCTTTGCAAATATCTTTCAATGTGTTCATGGCGAGAGCAAAGTCGCCGCGTGGCACGGTGAAGGTGATATCCGTGGTTCCGTCCTCACTGACATTCTGGACAATGACGTCCACATTGATGTCTTTCCGCGCAATCGGGCCAAACACATCGCTGGCAATACCCGGATGATCCGGTATGCCCCGAATGGTGATCTTCGCCTCATCACGATTATAGGCAACTCCCGTAATGCTTGCTCGTTCCATGGTTTCATCCTCACTCGTGACCAGCGTGCCCGGCATATCTTCAAAGCTGGAACGCAGATGGATCGGCATCGTATTGCGCATGGCCAGCTCCACACTGCGATTTTGCAGCACTTTGGCGCCCTGAGACGCCAGCTCCAGCATTTCTTCATAACTGATACGATCGATTCTCCGGGCTGTTGGCGCAACACGGGGATCGGTGGTGTAAACCCCGTCCACATCGGTATAGATATCGCAGACATCGGCCTGCAGGACAATGGCCAGCGCCACTGCCGACGTATCCGATCCGCCCCGGCCCAGGGTGGTAATATTTCCCTGTTCATCCACACCCTGGAAGCCGGTCAGGACCGGCACCTCGCCCTGCTCCAGGTGTTCCAGAAGGCCTTTGCATTCGATCCGCCGGATGCGGGCGCGTGAATGACGGCTATCGGTAACCAATCCCGCCTGCATCCCTGTATAGGAATATGCACCGATCCCCCGTTTGTGCAATTCGATGGCCAGCAGCGCGGCGCTGACCTGCTCGCCGGTGGAAACCAGCGCATCGAGTTCACGCGCCCGGGGGCATTCGCACAACTCCCGGGCCATGCCAAGCAGACGGTTGGTTTCCCCGCTCATCGCTGAACCACAACCGCCGTTTCATGGCCCTGGCGTACGGAGCGTTCAACCAGGCTCGCGGTATTTCGGATACGTTCCAGGCTGCCTACCGACGTACCGCCAAATTTCTGTACAACACGCATGGGGTTGCTACTTCGGCTGGACCGTGGCGATCGCCACCTTGCCTATGCCGAGCTGACGCAGCACATCCAGTACAAACACCACGCGCTTGTACTGCGAATCCGCATCCGCCCGGAGGACCGCACGCATATTGGGATCGCCCCTGGTCACGTTGAGGATACGTTTGCGCAACGCGCGATCGGATACCGGCTTATCCTGCACATAAAGCTGCCCCCTGGTATTGACGCTGATCACGACTTCCTTGACATCCGTTACCTGCGCGTGCGACGTGCTGGTCGGCAATTCCAGTTTAAGGCTATTCGCCACCTTGAAGCTGGTCGAAACCATGAAAAAAATCAGCATTAAAAAGACGACATCCACCAATGGCGTAATATCCACCATATAATCCCGTTTATGGCGTTCGCGTAAACGCATCAGCGCTCACCCTTCAGAAGCTCCACGAATCGCAAAGCGTGGTGTTCAATTTCCATCACAAAACGATCGACCCGCGCCTCGAAAAAACGGAAAGCAACCATAGTCGGAATTGCCACGGACAGGCCCGCCGCCGTAGTGTTCAGCGCCTTGGAAATACCACCAGCCAGAACATCCGCCTTGCCCACGCCTTGCACGGCGATCACCTGAAACACCTCAATCATGCCAATCACGGTGCCAAGCAATCCCAGCAAGGGCGAGATGGCGGCAATCAGGCCCAGCACGCCAATAAAACGATCCAGATGGGCAACCTCCTGCCGCCCGGTCTCCTCAAGAACCTCCTTGAGTACGGGACGGGATACGCCCCGGTTTTCCAACGCCACCCAGAGGATACGGCCCATGGCTGTGGGGCTGTCGCGGCATATTCGCATGGCCTGTTTAACATCTTCGTTCTGAATTGCCGATTCCACGGCATTCACGGCTTTTTCGGGAATCACCGCCGAACGTCGCAAGCTCCAGCTACGTTCGAAAATAATGGTCAATGCCAAAATGGAACAACCGAGCAGAATAAACATGACTGTCCCGCCCTGAACCATAAATTCGTACACGCTTACCTCCAATCATTACCCGGGGATTCGTACAACAGGGGGGGATTATAGGTGATGGCTTCGCAAGAAGTCATCATCGCGCCCATGGACGGGCGCGTAAACCAATGACTCGCATCGCAAGTGATTGATTTGTAAGGAAAACGAAAACTGCGCTTTTCGCTGGTCGTGGATCAAAAAGGCCACGGGCAGCCTTTTTGCTCCTTCATCGTTAGCCTGAACTGTTCACAAATAATGTTGCCACCACTGCAATGCGCGACGGCGTTTTTCGGAACGCACCGGTATTGCATAAGCTGTCCGGACGCCTTTTTTATCGTCCAGCATTACAGTTACCGCCCCGTTCGCCGTATTCCATATCCGCGCGCCTGCATGCTCGTAGCGCTGAATCACCCGAGATTTGGGAAATCCGTAATGATTGGCATACCCGGTCTGGGCAATAACTATTTTGGGCATCACAGACCGGATCAACGCCGGCGTGCTGGATGTCGCGCTGCCATGATGCGGCATTAACATAATATCGTGCGCCCTGATGCCATGAGCCACCATTCCGGCCTCGGCCCTGGCCTCAATATCTCCCGGAAACAGCAATTGTCTCCCGTTTTTCATCCGGAAAGACAGAACCAGCGAGGTATTGTTCGCATTAGACGGCGCATATCCGGCGGGCGGCCACAGCACCCGTCCCTTCACGCCGCCAAATACAAGGTTCTCATCCTGCTTTAACCAATGCACGTGACCGCCTTGCGCCCGGACGCGCCGAATCAGGCGCCGGATGCCCCGATGGCGCCTCACGTCCGGCACGTCAGCCAGCCACAGTTGATCCACATGATTCACCTGGCTCATCAGGCGCATCATTCCGCCCATGTGGTCGGACTGGGCATGGGTAATCGCCAGCACATCGACATGCGTGATACCGCTGGCGCGCAGCCCCGCGGCCACAACGGTCCCGCCATTAAAACGGCTGCCACGTCTGCCCGGAGCATCCACCACCATCACGTGGCCACCCGGCAGCACGAGGCTCATCGCCGCGCCCTGCCCGACATCCCAGGCTGTCAGTTGCGCCCGCGCCGGGGGGCGCTCCCGCACCGCCGCCATGCCATAGATCAGTACTGTCAATGCCATAACCGTCCATCCGGCCGGCCGCCTGCCTTTCCACAATAACGCAGCGGCAAGCATTGCGCCTGACACATAGAGAGCGGATAGCCACCACGGCACGGAAGGAACCCACAGATGACCGCCCGGCCATTGCAACATCCATACAAGCAACCGGTTGCCCATAGCGATACCGTAGCCCGCCACGGAAAACAGCCATGTTGCCGCCCAGGACATGCCAAGACCGGCAAACACTGCGCCCGCCAGCGCCAGCGGCAAAATGAGCAGGCTGTATAAAGGCACCATCATCACGTTGGCGGGCAGACTGTAGATCGGCAAACGTCCGAATGTACGGGTGATCAGGGGAAGCGTTGCCAGACCGGCGATCAGGGTCACCCATAACATGCCCGCAAATGCGCGTCGGATATGAAAACCGTCCACATGGGATTCCTGCCTTCCGGCCCAGAACAGAATGGCCGCCGTGGCGGTAAAAGACAGCCACAACGAGACTGATCCCACTGCCTGCGCATCCAGTAACAAAATCAGTATCAGTGCGGCCAGCAGGGTATTGAGAGGCGCAGCGCGGGCTCTGAACCACCATGCAAGCACGCCTGCCGCCAGCATCATCGTGGCGCGCTGAGCCGGTAACGGCCAACCCGCCAGCGATGCATAAGCCACCGCCACCGCCAAACCCGCAATCAATGATATGCCACGCACCGGAAGCCCGACCATCCATGCCTCCCTGCGGGTGAGCACCCACCAGCAAAGACCAAAACCAATTGCGCCGGCCATGCCTACATGCAAACCGGAGATGGCCAATAAATGCATCGCGCCGGTAGCCGCGAATGCGTCCTGAATCCGGGTGGGGATATGGCTCCGGTCCGCCAGAAGCAGCGCTTCGATAATACCTGCCTGCGCATCCGGCAAGGGGTTCAATGCATCCCGAATACGCTGGCGCATCCCTTCCAGCCATGATGGCTTCGAGGCAAGCACAGCCACCGATCCTCTGGCGCTGCCGATGAGCGCAATGTGGCGATCAAAACAATAGGCCTCAAAGTCGAATCCGCCGGGATTGTTGCGATTGCGCGGCGCATGCCAGTGAACCCGCGCCTGTATCCTGTCGCCGGGCCTAATCTTGTTTGCTGCATGCTGATAGACATACAACCATGCCTCTCCGCGTAAGAAAGTGGACAGTTTACTTTCTTCGGGATGAGAAAGTGAGACGATCTCCTTTTCATCACCCCCTTTCTTGCTACTGCGTTCGGATCGGCTAACCCGGCGCAAAGTCAAACGCGAATAGGTTTGCGTATGTTGCGTTTTTACCACAGTGGCCGTGATCTGCCGAGCGCCTTCAAGCCAATCGCTATCGAACGCTACCAGGCGCGCATCCCAGCCCAGATTGATGACGCCCCATGCCATTCCGGCTAACAGAACCACTGCAAAGGTGCGTGTTTTGGATAAAAAAAGGAACAAAGCCGCGATTCCAGCCAACCATGCTACCGCCAGCCATGGCATCCAATCCGTCCGCGCCGCCGCCAGTCCGCTCACCCATGCCAGAGCGGGAATCAGGAGCGGCAAGCGGTGTAGATTCAATCCCTGCTCCGGATTATTCAGCTTTCAGGATAAACTACCCGGCCCTGGATGACCTGGTCTCCGCCCAGCATGCGCCGCGTGACATTCTCAAGCCTTGGCGCATCGGAAACGCGCGCCACGCCCGTCCCCTGCCAGAAGCCGACCGCATCCTTCCCTCCAATTAAAACAGGCGCCTGGTAGATCACCAGTTCATCGGTCAGGCGAGTCTCGATAAAAGCCGCATGAAGCATTCCTCCGCCTTCAAGCAACACCGACCAACGGCCTTCATCGGCCAGGTGTTTAAGCACCTCGATCAGGCTTCTCGCGCGCACCACCTCCACACCCGCATCACGCCATTCCCCGGCGGTATCGCTTTCACTCCGTACATACAATCGCGATGGCGCTTCCCCGTCCGCTATTTTACAATCGGGATAAAATGCGGGTGTTTCAAAGCAAAGAACGCAACGTAACGGCGGCTCGCCGGAGAGAGGAACATCACGCACGGTGAGTGACGGATTATCATATTCCAGCGTACCCGCACCAATCAGGATGGCATGGCTGCTGGCGCGCAACCGGTGCGCATGTCTGCGCGAGACTTCATTGCTTATCCATTGCGAGTGCCGTTGATGCGTGGCCAGTTTTCCATCCAGCGAAATGGCGGCCTTGGCCGTAACATACGCCCGGCCCAGACGATAAAAATGAAAAAATGCCTGGTTGATGGCATCGGCTTCCTTCTCCAGCACATTAGCCGTAATTTCCACACCGTGAGCCTCAAGCACCGCGCCGCCACCGGCCATTTTCGGATTGGGATCGGATGAAGCATAAACCACCCGCCATATCCCGGCGCGCAGAATGGCGTGCGTACAAGGAGGAGTGCGTCCCTGTGATGCGCAGGGTTCCAGCGTCACATACAGCGTGCCGCCCCGAGCGCGTGAACCCGCCTTCTCCAATGCAACCACTTCGGCATGCGGCTGGCCCGGCCCCTTATGCCAGCCTTCGCCCACCACTTCACCATTAACCACCACGACCGCCCCGACCGTCGGATTGGGATGCGTTTTGCCTGCGCCCTTCTCCGCCAGGTTGAGGGCGTGCGTCATGAATTTTTCGTTAGTGATATGATTTTGATCGTACACCATGCTCCCAGACTGGCAATTCGGAAAGAGCGGCGCAAGCATGTATGATTACAAAAGCAAGGTCAGCGCCACATCTTATCTACAGAGCCTCTTGCAAAACTCATGAGCGGCGATCGGCTTCCCCACTTTTATCGTAAATAATTAGTGGTGGTGACCACCGGCGCCATGCACGTGACCGTGATCGAGTTCTTCCTTGCTCGCCTCACGAACGCCAACCACCCGTACCTCAAAATTCAACGTAACATCAGCCAGCGGGTGATTTCCGTCCACGGTCACCTGATCGCCTTCCAGGGCAGTTACCGTCACCACTTCAATGCCGTCATCCGTTTGGGCCTGAAACTGCATCCCCGCTTCAAGCCGCTCAACATCGCCAAACATTGTCCGTTCCACCACCTTCACCAGATCCTCGTCACGTTTACCGTAAGCATCCACGGGTTCGACGGCAAGGGAGAATGAATCGCCATCCGCTCTTCCTTCCAGCGCCTGCTCAAGTCCCGGAATCATGAATCCCGTACCATGAATATAGGCCAGCGGTTCCTGCCCTTCTGACGTGTCCAGCACTTCGCCATCATCATTTGTCAGCGTATAGTCAATGGTTACAACCTTATGTTTTCCAATTTTCACGACAACCTCACGGAACAGGACGCATGCCTGTTTTTTTGTCTGGGGACGCTGACACAACTGTAGAGACAGGTCGAGAATCTTACACGCACAAACAGAACGCCAATCCGTGGCGCGGTCATCCCCGCGCCGCTTCTCTCATGCATGGTATCGCGCATATCGCCAATAAGATCGTTTATTTCCCGCGTACCGGTCCGCTATCAGGCGGCCTCCCGACACAAAAGCTGAAATTTCTCCGCTTTCATTCCCAGAGCCTCAAGCTCCTCCCGCATATGTTTGCGGGTGAGCGGAATTTCATCCAGAAACTGGCGCTTTCCATCGCGATATGCCAGGCGCCCGAAGATCCCCGCCGCCTTGATGTGGCGTTGCATGGCAGTGAGCCGAAGCGCACGATGCCATGCATTAAAATCTACGAAAAATAAGCGTATGTCATGCGGCAGCGATTCAAAGAAACGCAAACTCCATCTCCGGCGCATCTTCTCCGGGTAGTCCTGATAGCAATCGTACAGGAGCGAAGCTGCGTCATAGGTGACCGGACCCATAAGCGCATCCTGGAAGTCGATCACGCCCAGCGGCGGGGCGCCGTTCAAGACCATCAAATTCCGGCTGTGGTAATCCAGGTGCACGGGAACACGCGGCAACCCGGCAATCGTTTCCAGCATGGGCGCCAGCGCATCATGGAACATCCGGCGATCATGCGCCGATGACTTATAAGCCGCCACATAAGGCAAATACCAATCCGGATAGAGGTCACATTCAGTATGCATTCGCGTCTCATTGAAGGCAGCAAGCCTGAAAACGGGCATATGGGATTGTAAGCGCCCAAGTTGCCGGAACGCATCTTTTAGCAAGCAAGAAGGATCAGCATGCGTCTCCAGGTGCGTGGCCCATGTGATATCGCCAAAATCCTCCAGCAGCAAGAAACCTTGCGAGGCATCCTCCGCCAGAAGATGTGGCACACGCAACCCCGCGGATTCAAGCCAGCGGCGCACCGCAAGAAAAGGCGCGACATCCTCCCTGCCCGGCGGCGCATCCATCAATACAAAGGTGTTGCCATGATGTTTGATTCTGAAATAACGCCGCAAGGAGGCGTCCCCGGCGAGTAAAACAATCGTGCAGTCTCCGTGCAAAAAACCCGCGACCCAGCGATACGCCGCATCCCTCCGGATATCCGGAGAACTATTTTTTGTCACGCAACAACAGGCCCGTGATATGCATCTTCGCCTGCACCTGACGTCTGGCTTGATTCGCCATGGCGAGATCGAAATAGGGGCCGGTGTACACTCGGAACCACAATCCAAGATCCGGCACCATGGCCTGCTCGACCATGGCCGGAAAGCCCCGCTGTGCAAGCCGTACCTTGAGTTTCTCCGCCTCTCCCCTGCGCTGATATGATCCTACCTGGAGTTTGAATATGCCAGCGGATGTGGATGACCTCTCCTTATGAGCCAATTTTCTCCGAATAATATCCGTTACGTTATTTGCATGGCCCGGCCGCCCCGGCATAGCCAGCGGCGCCGGAGCCACCTTTTGACTGGATAACGTGTTGTAGAACGTCAGATCGCCAACCTCCGTCGAGGCCCGGGTGCGGCTCTTCCGTTGATTCTTATTTGTTTTTTTCAGTACGTTGAGCTCGTGACGCTGCTTCTCGATCCGTTCCAGCAGACGTTGTTTTCCCGCATACTCCGCCTTTTCCCGGCCCTGTTTCTCCCCCAGCATGAAACCGCCGACGAAACTCACTCCCACAACAATCAGCATGCCCGCAACCACCAATATGTTTCGTATGTTTCCCATGCCCTGGCCCTCCCGTTGCGGAGCTTGCAACTCGGCGAAATCCTTGCGCCCTGTCACATCATCTCCGGTGCCGATACGCCCAATAATTCGAGCCCGTTGGCCAGAACCTGTTTCACCGCCCGCATCAGCAGTAATCTCGCCTGCGCCAACCCGGCATCCTCGATAAGGACACGATATTTGTGGTAGAAACTGTGCAAATTCGCGGCCAGTTGCATCAGGTAAACAGCGACTCGGTACGGTTCCAGCCGATTGGCCGCGGTTTCAAGAACTTCGGGATAAGCCAGCAGGTGTTTGATCAGCGCATTTTCTTCAGGCCCCGCAAGATACGACACATCCACATCTTCGGGATTAACCGCTCGCAGACCTTCCGCATCGGCCTTGCGCAGGATGGCGCACACACGGGCATGGGCGTATTGCACATAATAAACCGGGTTTTCGTCGTTTTTCTGTTTGGCCGCTTCCAGATCAAAATCAAGCTGACTTTCGGCTCTTCGGGTGAGAAAATTAAAGCGCACGGCATCCTTTCCCACCTCATCCACCACCTCGCGCAGCGTCACAAAGGTTCCGGCCCGCTTGGACATGCGCACCGGCTTGCCATCACGCATCAGATTCACCATCTGCACCAGCAGCACTTCCGGCTGGCACTTTTGACCCGTTAGCGCCTGCATGGCCGCCTGTACGCGGGTGACATAACCACCGTGATCCGCGCCCCATACGTCCACCAGCCGGTCAAATCCCCGTTCATGTTTATTCATGTGGTAGGCGATATCAGCAGCGAAATACGTGGCTGTTCCATCCTTTCTGGCCAATGGCCGGTCCACGTCGTCGCCAAACTTCGTGGTACGAAACAGCCATTGTTTGACCGGTTGATAATCCTTTATTTCCTTACCCCTGGGGGGTGAAAGCGCGCCCATGTAAATCAGGTCATCCGCTTTTAACTGCTCAATCAATTCCTCTACTTTGCCGGATTGATGCAAGCTCTTTTCCGAAAAATATTCATCAAAGGAAATGCCCAGCGCCTGTAAATCGGTCCGGATCATCGCCATCATGGCATGGATGGCCTCGCAACCAAGCCATGTGCGGCGGTCTTTCTCCGTCATGACCTCAAGTTCCGCGAAGGGCCGTTGCTTCAGGATGGATCTGGCCGCGTCCACAATATATTCACCCGGATAATAACCTTCCGGAAAATCAATGGATTCACCCTGCAATTCACGCATGCGCAACCACGTCGAATCTGCCAGTACGTCAATCTGGTTGCCTGCATCGTTGATGTAATATTCCCGCTGCACACGCACGCCGCGCGCCTCCATTATGCTGGAAAGCGCATCGCCCACCACCGCACCACGGCCATGCCCGACATGCATCGGCCCGGTCGGATTGGCCGATACAAATTCAACGCAGGCGCGTGGCGCATGCGCATCAGCCACGATACGTCCATAATGAACGCCCTGCGCCACAATCTTTGCCAGAACGGAGGCTTCCGATGCCTGTTGCAGATGGATATTGATGAATCCGGGGCCGGCAATTTCTGTTTTATCCACAACCGGCGGCCATTGCACCCGTTCCAAAAGGCGCTGCGCGACTTCATGAGGCCTGATACCCAGGCGCCTGGCCAGCGGCATCGCAACATTGGCGGCATAATCTCCGTGATCCCGCGCTTTGGGACGAGTCAATACAACCCGCACACCATCTTCCTCGCCATATTCCGATAACAGAGTTTCCACGGCCCGTTGCAGGGATGCTTCGATTTCACGTTTCACGCTTCCTCCATTGCGGGAGTCTGCCGAACCTGGCCCGGATTATAGCGAGTAGCTGGATTCATTCCGGACCCGGAAGACTCCCGACCGCATCCTACACATCAAGCGTCCTCCAGGGCAAAGCCAGGCCCAAGATCCGATATTGAATGCGGATGCGGGGTGTAAGATTTTGGTTTGTTTGAGGGCGCAAATTTTTTTGGACGTAACCTGAACTATTCATAAATTCCGCCATGCCCTTGCTTGTTCCTTTACCCACAAATCATGCCACAGAGCCCTTGCGCACGGGCCAGACCAAGGCGGGGATCGCAGATAATAGAGCCTCTTGCAAAACTCGTGAGCGGCGATTTGCTTCCCCGCTTTGGCCCATTTCCGAGCTTGAATTTCGCTACATGGAACTACCATTGCAAGAGAGCGCGCCTTGCATATTGACCGCCGGGCAGCTCGCTGTGACACGATTTGTGGGTAAAGGGCAGCCCTGGCGGACGTTCAGGCGGCCTGACGCCTTTTGGCCTGAACTACTCATACAATACTGACGTGCCCTTTTACTGTTTTCTGCAATATACCTTGGCGTGCCTTGGCGTGTATAACCCCCATGTCAAGACACCAAGAACACCATCAATGAATTCAAGTTTGGATTCAACCTTCACAACGTTGTCAGAACCACCGCAAATGGCGGCAGCATCCAGCTCTTTCTCCTGTCCCAAACCAGATATAAAGAAGTTTTGCATTTTGTTTGCCGTTGGCATGGATGCGCTTCCCCTATTAATGTGGTATGTCTGCGTGGCACAGCCTGCCAGACTAAGAAGTGCAATAAACACGATGGTTTTCTTCATTATTTTCTTCTCCTTCCTCCATGAAATTTGAACAATTCGAGGAGTATCCTTCATAGAGCTTTCTGTCAAATTTTCCTTACCCTGAACGTAACTACTCAGCACCCCCTGGATTATTCATGAAAGTTCATGGTTAAACAGGCACGGTGAGAAACTACGTAAGCAGTACTGCCACGATGCCGGTGAGGAAGATGCCGTCGAAGGTGCCCGCGCCGCCAATCGAGCCAATGGGCGTACCCAGTTTGGCAATATCCTTCAATCGCAGCAGATCGGCGCCAATCAGTACGCCCAGTGTACCGCAAATATAAGCCAATGGCGCTGCCATCTCCCGGTTGATTGAAAGCGCCACGATGGCTGCCGTAATCGGCGCAATCAGCGGCGGCATGCCGATGCCGACGCCCCGGATCGGGCGACTGCTCAAATGACAGATGGCTGCGACGATGCCGACCGCCAGAAGGATTTCTGCTGGCGTTAACGGAAAGTGATGGATGAGGCTGGCGGAAAACCCCACAGGCACCAGGCAACCGCCGGCGTTAACGGCTATCAGGGTGTATCCCGTGAACGGTAGCACGGGCATACGCAGCAGGTTCCCTGGCACGGATTTTTGCACCTCTGCTTTCGGACGCATGGCCTTGATGCGGGCGACGGGCAAGTTCAGCGCACTCCCGAACAGCGATGCGAACAGCAGCAGCATCCCTTGCAATGTCGAAAGACCGAGTTTTTCAAAAGCCAGCGAAACCAGCCCGAGTTGTACGACAACGAGCAGAAAGATCAGTAGAAAAATAAAAATGAACAAATAGAAAGGAGAAAAGGGTCCGCGCATGCAGTGGTTAATCCTCCTTGCGTGCAACATTCCGGATTTCCACGGAAATATTGCATTGTTGCCGTCTCTCGCACCGGCGAGTTCGATCCTTATAGCAGATTGGCATGGTTGAGCCGGGAAGCAAGCCCTTGCACACGGATCATACCTGCGCGTGACATTCACATCCTTACTATTCATGAATCACCGTGATGATCACGCAGAATCTTTGTCCGTAAAGGATTTTTGCGAGGAAGGGCGTCACTGCGCTTACGGACGCCTGAGAAAGGATTCGTTACGGGCAAAGGAACCGGTGTGAGGGCAGGGCTTGCCATAGCGGCCCTGCCCTAGCAGCCTGCTGACCCATGCAGACGCACTTCGATCCCGAGGAAATAAGGCATTTCGAGGCCATGGCCGAGGAATGGTGGGATCCAGCCGGAAAGTTCAAGCCATTACACCGCATCAACCCCATACGTCTGGATTACATCGCCTCCTGTACGACGCTGAAAGACACGCATACGCTGGATGTCGGGTGTGGTGGTGGCTTGCTGGCTGAATCTCTGGCTAATCGCGGCGCAATCACGACCGGCATTGACCGTTCCGGGAAGGCGCTGGCAGTCGCCCGCATCCATGCCGAAAAGACGGGCGCGAATGTCCGGTATGAAACCAGTGATGCACAGACATGGGTAGCGGATCATGCGGACGAATATGATGTCGTCACCTGTATGGAGGTGCTGGAGCATGTTCCCGATGTGCCCGCTACCGTCGCCGCCTGCGCCGCCATGATCAAGCCCGGCGGACTTTTCTTTTTCGCCACCCTGAACCGTACGCTCCATGCCTATGTGAAGGCCATACTCGGCGCTGAATACATGCTGGGCTGGTTACCGAAAGGCACGCACCGGTATGCCAGGTTCATTCGCCCTTCGGAAATGTATGCTGCCTGTCGCATGGCCCGTCTTGATGTAACAGACATGCGCGGTATGTCTTACCGGATGTTGACGGACCGTTTTGAACTGTCCGGTGACCTTTCCGTCAATTATCTCGGTTTCGCCGTCAGGCCTGTCTGAACCGTTTCCCCATTTTTTTTCATGCGTTCGGATATTGCATTCCGTCTCCTGCTCGTGTGGATGGCATTGCTTTTACTGCCGGACATCGCCTGCGCAACAGGCGTGGACATCACCGCCGATAAAATCGTGCGTAATGCCAAAGGCGTGGCTACGGCCAGCGGCAAGGTAGAAATCAAACGTAAGGATGAAACCATCACTGCCGATACCGTGCGTTACGATGCAGCCAGCCATCAAATCGAGGCCAGGGGAAACGTTGTCATACGTACTCCCAAGGCCGTTGTTAAAGCCAGGTCCGCCGAACTGAACACCATCTCCAGGCAGGGCGTGCTGCATGATGCCACGGTCACCTTTCCCGGCGGTGAGCACATGTCGGCCAAACAAATGGAGCGTGTGGATGAATTTACCTACAAGGCGCTTCAGCCCAGTTTCACCATGTGCCCCGCGGATCATGGCGCATGGAAAATTTGCGCATCGAGCGCCGTACTCGATCAGAAAAGCGGTACGTTTACAGCCAGAGACGCACGTTTTGAAATCGCCGGCGTGCCTGTGCTTTACACCCCCTACTGGCAGCAGGGTAATCAGCGAAAATCCGGCTTGCTTCTTCCCAAGGTAAGTACGGGCCAACGGCGCGGCGTGGAGCTGGGCCTTCCTTATTATTTTGCTCCCGCCCCGGACTGGGATGCGACGTTCACACCCCTATGGATGAGTAAACGCGGGTTCCGTCCGAAACTGGAGCTTCGTCATGTCTCAACAATAGGCAGAGAAATCGTAAAAGGCGAGGTGATACGCGACAAGAGGGCAGGGGGACGCATTCGTAACCGCTTGCAAGCCCGGGCATCATGGCAATTGCCCGACAGCATGAACCTGGCCATTAATGCCGATCATGTGAGCGACTATAATTATCTGGCTGATTTCTCCAGCAATGCATCGGAGGCTGCTACCCGCTTCCTGATTAGCCGCGCCACCCTTTCGCAACAGAGTGAATACGGAGACTCAAAACTGTGGGTTCAGCACCAGCAGGATCTGACCCAGCCTTCCAATGACGCGACACTGCAAATCATGCCGCGATTCGAAAACAGGCTGTCTTTTCCTGTACTCAACCGTCTGGCCATCCTGCATTTCGATCAGCAAACCACGCTTTTTGATCGCAATATCGGCAGCCGGGGATGGCGTATGGATTTGCACCCCTATATCAAGATCCCGTTGGAACTGTCCGGAGGAGGGATCTCCACCATCCTGACGGCGGGCGTGCGTAATACCCGCTACTGGCTTGCCCAGAACGGATCCGCCGCCCAGCGGCCGACCCGAACCGATGGGGAGTTCTCCGTGGAGACGCACGCCATTTTCGAGCGTGTCAGTGCGGACAAAACACTGCGTCACACCATTGAGCCTATCCTGCGTTACGACCTGGTCAATGTAACCAACCAAACCGGTTTACCCAACTTCGATTCGGCTTTCGGCCGATTGACCATGAGCACATTGCTATCCAATGACCGCTTCTCCGGCATAGATCGAATAGAAAGCGTGAATCGATTCAGTTTTCTTCTGGCCAGCCAATTGCAAAGCAGGTCCAGGAAAGACCATTCGACCAGAGAAATATTCAACGTGCGGGTTGGCGCATCCTATAATATCCGCAAGCGACTCAGCGACCTGGCGCTACAAACAAAACCGATTCGTCCTTTTTCCAATCTACTGGGCGAGCTTAGCGTTACGCCAATTCCATCCTTGAGCTTTTACGCCGCGGGCCAGTATGATCCCGCGGGACGTTTCTGGGATACCGCCACAACCTCGATGAACTGGAACCCGTCCTCGGGACATAAGTTACGTGTCGCCTACCGCGTTACTGATGCGCGCTTTGCGCCGGAGGCGCAGACCATTAACGTATCCGGTAGCGTGAAGCTTGGGCCACGCTGGCACACCCTGGGTTCCTGGGACTATAATACCCACCTCAGGATCACGCAGCACGCCAGCCTGGGCTTGGGATACGAGCATCCCTGCTGGCATCTCACGGTGGAGGCCTACCGCATCAATCGTCCTTCCGGCACCTCCACCGCATCCAATTTCGGTGTGAATTTCTTGCTTGGTATCAAAGGCATGGGTAGCCTCGGAAAATGCGCCGGCCAGTAACGGATCGTAACGACTCCGCACGTCATCTTTGTTTTACGGGTCCGGGATCCCCATGAGCGGTATTCTGCGATATGCTATTATTCTGGGCGGGATCCTGCTTCTGCACGCGGCCTCTGTTTATGGCGAAGTTCTGGACAGTATTGCCGCCATCGTGAACAACCAGGCCATCACCTGTTACCAGGTGGGGCAAGACGCCGAAAAATTGGCGCAACAGCTCAAACGGGCGGGTGCGCAACACCTTCCCCCTGCCAAAACCTTACGGGAACGCGCGCTGGATGACCAGATTACCAGGACGCTGCAACTGCAGAAGGCAAAGAAACAGGGAATCACGGTTTCGAACAGTGAAATCAACAAGGCCATCGCCAACGTTGAGGAGAGCAACAACATCCCGGCGGGTCAGTTGCTTGATATTATCAAGGCGCGCGGCATGGATGTAAGCCGCTATAAAGAAGCATTGAAAGATCGCCTGTTGATTGGCAAGCTGATCAACGCCGACGTACGTTCCAGGCTTCAAATCAGTGAAGAATCCCTACGCGAGTATTACCGTAAATACATGGAGCACCCGGCTCCGTTGCGAGAGATCCGGTTAGCCGAAATCGTCGTTGCTCTGCCTGTCGATCCGTCACCGGAACAAGCTGCAAAGGCGCGCAAGGAAATCAAAATGCTACGCAGCCGGATCCTGGCCGGTGGCGACTTTGAACGGCTTGCGACGCTTTATTCGGATGCGCCGGATGCATCACAAGGCGGACAGATGAGATGGTTTCTTCCCGGTTCCATGCCCCTCAGATTTACACCTGTTTTTGCCTTGCCTGTAGGCGGCGTAAGCCAGCCCATACGTTCACCCACGGGCTATTATCTCTTCACCGTTATCAAGGAGCGCTGGCATCAACCCAGGCAACACGCTGAAGCCTATGACTGGGTTCATGCACGGCATATTTTGCTTAAATTATCCAACACCATGACGGACAAGGAGAAAGCCAACATCAGAATCGAAGCGAAACAAATCGCGGAAGAGATGAAGGGATCTTCCGACAAGGAATTTGCCTCACGGGCCAGGGAAATCTCGCAGGGACCCAGTGCATCCAAGGGCGGCGATCTCGGCTGGTTCAAACGCGGCGTCATGGTTCCTGCTTTTGATAAAGCTGTGTTTTCCATGAAAGCGGGGGAAACCAGCGGGGTGGTGCAAACGCCCTTTGGCCTGCACATTATCCGTGTCATCGCACGCAAGCATGTCGACCCGGATTCATTCGAAGCGCACCGCACTCAGATCGAGAACATCCTCATGAATGTTAAAATGCAGGATCAGACGCCGCGCTGGCTCGCGGGGCTACGGGCCAAGGCCACCATTGAACGGAAAAACTGTCCATAAACCATGACGCCTGTATTGATCACATTAGGGGAACCCGCCGGTATTGGCCCGGACTGTATTTTACTCGCTTTTCAATCCGATCCGGAAGCTTTTGCCGGAACCTGCGTGTACGCGCCTGCCGCGTGGCTGGAGGATCGCGCCAACCTGTTGGGCATCTCCGTTGCCATCCATGAGGTGCGTGCGCCCGAAGCCTCTGATCTCGCATTAAATTGCTGGAATCCCGGTGTGAAAGCCACCCCCGCCATCATTCCCGGCGCACCTCAAAAAGAAACAGCCGGCGCTGTCATCCAGTGTATCGAAGCCGCTGCCCGCGCATGTATGGAAAAGCAGGCCCGCGCCATGGTCACCGGTCCCATTGAGAAATCCGTGTTGCGCAACGCAGGCTTTGATTTTCCAGGACATACTGAATTCCTTGCATATCTGGCCAACGTATCGAAAGTCGTCATGATGCTGGCCAGCCGTGAATTGCGCGTGGCACTGCTTACGACGCACATGGCGCTTGCGGACGTACCGGCATCACTGAGCATGGAAGATACCCTGACGATCCTGCGCATCACGCATCAAGACATGCAATACCGTTTCGGTATTACCCGCCCGAGGTTGGCGCTTTGCGGTCTCAATCCGCATGCGGGTGAATCCGGTCACTTTGGCCGCGAGGAAATCGATATTCTTCAACCCGCCGCCGAACGTGCGCGCAGCGGAGGACTCGATGTCACCGGACCCGCGCCCGCGGACACCCTGTTTGCCGCAACCCGGCGCAAGGCATTTGATGCGATTGTCTGCTGCTACCACGATCAGGGACTGATCCCCCTCAAGGCGCTAAGTTTTGGTGATGCGGTCAATGTCACGCTGGGACTGCCCTTTGCGCGCACCAGCGTCGATCATGGCACGGCCCTGGACCGTGCAGGCGGCGGCGATGTGTCCTATAGTAGCCTCATGGCTGCATTACGCTTGGCCAAAGATATGCAGTCAGGGAATCGCCATGCAACTTAGTAAACTGACCGGGAAGATATTGCTTGCCATGCCGACGCTTACGGATCCCCGCTTCGCTGAAAGCGTCGCATTGATCTGCCACCATGATGAGGATGGCAGTATGGGGCTCCTGATTAACCGGCCTCAGCATATTACGGTTGGTGCCGTTCTGGATGATTTGAAGCTGGGCAAGGATGCGATGGATGCGCCCACATTTGAAGGCGGTCCTGTGGAACCTTTCCGTGGATTCGTGTTGCACGACGGCTGGCATATCTACGATTCGACCCTCTGCGTAACCCCGGAAATACATCTTACAACTTCACGTGACGTGCTGGAGGAACTGGCAAAGGGGAACGGTCCCGAGCACTTCATGCTCCTGTTGGGTTACGCAGGCTGGGATGCGGGGCAACTGGAGGATGAAATCAGCCGTAATGACTGGCTGGTTGCGCCGAGCAGCGCCCATATCGTATTCCATACCCCGATTGAGCAGCGATGGATTGCGGGAGCGCGATCCATGGGAGTGGATAAGGCGCGGCTCTCCGATCAGATAGGTCATGCATAATGAACGTGCTGATCGCCTATCACTCGGATTACGGAAACACGGAGAAGATGGCCAAAGCCATTGCTTCGGGTATCAGGGCAATGAATCCCGATGCCAACGCTCAATTGCAGAAGGCAGATCAAACCTCGCCGGGCGACCTCGCGGCGGCGGATGTAATTTTGTTCGGCACGCCCGTGCACATGGGGAGTATGGCCTGGCAGGTGAAAAAGCTGATTGATGAGTGCGCGGGGCTGTGGACGGAAAATACGCTCGAAGGCAAGGTTGGTGGCGCTTTCGTTACCGGTGGCGGGTTTGGCGGAGCCGGTGGCGGCGCGGAACTCACGTTAACCAACCTGCATTCCAACTTTCTCGAACACGGAATGATCGTCGTGGGATTCCCGAAAACGGCGTTGGGCTATGCCGATGGCGGCCTGCAATGGGGACCGTACGCCCGCACCGGCGATCACGAGGGGATGCCCGCGGGCGTCACCGATGCGCAACTCACCGCCGCCCGTTCCTACGGCGCGCATGTGATTGAAGTGGCTGAAAATTTTTTGCGGATTGATTCCCGTCAAAAAAGGGAGGACGCATAGCCTCCTCCCTTTTTTGTTTCCTCAAACGGCATGGCTGATTAAAAGTGGTAGGCGGCCGTCGCCGTCGCACCCCATATTTTGGCCTCTATATTCGGGCCAAAAGAAGGCAGCTTGACGTTGGTCCAGTACTGCATCCATTCGCCGCCAACTGACAGGTTTCCCGCAACATAGTAATTCGCGCCAAAGCCGTAACTGAGGCCTGTCTTCATAGCTGAAGCACTTCCCGACACTCCGAGCGCCGATACTGTCCCCTTAATTTTTGCAGTAGTTCCGCCGAGCATGACATACGGCTTGAAATCCACAGCCACCGGGTATTGGAACTTGGCCAGATAAGAAATAAAATAGTCCGATGACAACTTAAAATTAAATGGCACCGAAGCCGCTGCCGGGTAGGACTGGGATCCCGAAGATGTCGTACCAACCCGTACTTCGACTCCGAGATAGTCGCCGATATCCGCACCGAACTTGCCATAACCGCCAAATACCGTGTTCTTCTGGGTAATGACGCCAGGATCCTTGACTTCCAACCCGAACGCACCGATACCGATTCCCGCATAGGGTTTTATATCGAAATTACCGCCCGTGCCGGACCGGGTGTTGCCATAAAGATCCTGAGCCTGCACGACAGTCGCCGGAATCACGGCAAGGCACAATACCGCCAGTGTGATATGTAAATATTTTCGCATCATTCCCTCCTCCATCCTCTTGAGTTTTGAAAAGAGACTCCATGATAGTGGACGGGGGGCAACTCCGGCGATTGAAAAAGTATGGGGTCAGCAAAGTATAGGGTCAGACCTATACCTTTAACTCTTCAAACAGCGACCTCTCATCACGATTCCAATCCGCACCCTTCATCACACGGCCAATCCGGGAGACTCTTCCTTCTGAAACATCCACCATCAACGACACGCCTTTCAAACGCAGATTACACGCACGCCGCAATGAAAAAATAACACTGTGAAAAGCTGACTTGTTCCGCCTGTTCAACGCCGCCTCTCTATCCATGCCATATTGCTGCATCACAGCATCCAAAACATCATCATGCCGCGGACGATCAAGTTTCCGATGCTTGTAGATAATATCGCGGTCAAACGTGCGATCATCAAGCTGCGATCGCAATACATTCACACAGTTTTCAAACAAAGCCAACCTTGTTGGATCACCTCATCTCCCCGGAATTCAAGAAACTTCTCACGATCCTCAGTGCATAGATAGAACATCATCTCGTACATTGCCACGAGATGTCACATGATATAATGCTCCAGGGTATTCTACACGTAATGGTCGGCTCATGATGTAACGATAGCACATAATTTAATATAATGTATCACTAGTGCTTCAGCGCTCATCAGAATTGACCCGGTTTTATGTTAAACAGCGTGTAAAATTGACCCCTCTCCAAACACCCAATTGTCAAGCCAGACCCTGTT
>VAOW01009563.1_pt1 | contig 37391 bp, 33 predicted proteins | sample 3393921 | NCBI WGS metagenome assembly VAOW01 (sample SAMN08290428, study PRJNA428436) | hydrothermal vent metagenome | isolation source: Deep-sea hydrothermal vent chimney | place: Indian Ocean: Southwest Indian Ridge | depth 2742 m m | reverse complement strand
TGGCATCCGCTTGCTGCATCGGCCCCTTAATCGTAGTCCTGTTGGGGCTGGGTTCCGCATCGGTCTTTGTGGCCATGGAACCATATCGGCCCATATTCGCTGTTATTACCCTTGCATTGCTCGCCTGGGCAGGCTGGAAGTACTGGCAGGGTAAAAAGCAGTGCGCCGCCAGCGGCTGCCCGCCAAAGAAACCTGTTTTGCTCTGGATACTGGGCGGATTATCCATCCTGCTTCTCGTTTCACCGGCACTGCTTCCGTATTTCATCAAGTAAGGAGAATAACTATGCGAAGAATGATACTGACCGCCGCGTTCCTTTCGATAACCATCATGCATGCACAGACTGGTGCCGCACAGGAGCAAACCGTGACCATGCATGTGTCCGGCATGATCTGCGGCACATGTCCAATTAGCGTTCGGCATCGCGCCTTACAATTAAAAGGCGTGCATACAGCCGCCGTTGATCTGGATACGGCAACAGCCACCGTGACTTATGAAGATAGCGAACAATCACCACAAGCCATTGCTCAAGCCATCACCAAACTGGGATATCCGGCGACGATAAGGAAGGCAAAACAATGAAGAAATCCACACTGCTGAAAACCGGCATCATCGGTACGGCATTTGCCGCACTGTGCTGCTTCACGCCCGTGCTGGTCATCCTGTTTGGCGCGGTAGGTCTGGCTGCCTGGGTAGGTTATCTTGATTACGTGCTGATGCCGGCGCTGATCTTCTTTGTGGGCCTGACCATTTACGCCTACACGCGGAAGAAAAAAGGTGAATGTTGTAAATCAGGCAATAAAAGCGCACAAAAATGAGCAGCGGCTACACGAGGGACAAACTTCACATCGCCATTGTCGGCACGGGCTCCGGCGCCTTCGCCGCGGCCATCAAGGCTGTCGAGGAAGGTGCCCGGGTTACGCTGATTGAAGGAGGAGACGTGATCGGCGGTACCTGCGTCAATGTCGGATGCGTACCTTCCAAGATCATGATTCGCGGCGCCCACATCGCCCACCTGCAATCTTCGCATGCCTTTGATGGCATTCCCTTAAACCAGCCCCGGATTGATCGTGCAGCACTGGTTCGCCAGCAGCAGGCGCGCGTTGAAGAATTGCGGCATGCCAAATATGAAAGTATCCTGGAAAACCATCCGGACATTCATCTTGTCCGGGGCTGGGCAGGATTCAATGATCCGAACACCCTGATCGTCAAGCAGCAGGATAGCGGCGAACAACGTATCGTTGCGGACAGGATTCTATTGGCGACAGGCGCCAGTCCCGCGATTCCCGATATCCCCGGTCTGAAAGAAACGCCATTCTGGACATCAAACGAGGCATTGGTTGCGGAAGAGTTGCCTGAACATCTGGTCGTGATCGGTGGATCCGTGGTGGCACTGGAACTGGCGCAGGCGTTTTTACGGCTGGGATCAAAGGTCACGGTTATGGCCCGAAGCATATTTCTATCGAAGGAAGATCCGGCGCTTGGAGACGGGCTGGTGAAGGTTTTTGAAGAAGAAGGTGCGCGGGTGTTGCTGCATACGCTGCCCGACCCCGTATCGCATGATGGTCAGAGCTTTGTCTTGCCCTCTAACGCGGGAGAAATACGTTGCGATCAATTGCTGGTCGCCACCGGGCGTAACCCCAATACAGAGCGATTGATGCTTGATAAGGTTGGGATTAAGACCGGCAGCAACGGCGCCATTGTCATCGACGATCACATGCGCACATCGGTCGGTCATATTTATGCCGCCGGCGATTGCACCGATCAACCGCAATATGTGTATGTGGCCGCAGCGGCCGGCACGCGCGCCGCCATCAATATGACTGGAGGCGATGCGGCCCTTGATCTGACCGCGATGCCCGCTGTGGTGTTCACCGATCCTCAGGCGGCAACCGTGGGACTCACCGAAGCACAGGCTGCGGAACAAGGCATTGCCGCCGAGAGCCGCACGCTGGATTTGGAGAACGTGCCACGAGCGCTGGCTAATTTCGATACGCGCGGCTTCATTAAACTGGTTGCCGAAAAGGAAACAGGGCGATTACTGGGTGCACAGGTACTGGCGGGAGAAGGCGGAGAAATCATCCAGACGGCAGCCCTTGCGATTCGGAACCGGATGACCATCAAGGAACTGGCCGATCAACTCTTCCCGTACCTTACCATGGTCGAAGGAATGAAACTCTGCGCCCAGACTTTTACCAGAGATGTGAAGCAACTTTCCTGCTGCGCGGGATGACGGCAACCGTGTCAGGAAGCGGGCGCGTCCCAATGTATTTTTACAAATGGCGATTTCCGTCCTTCAAGTTTGGCGCATCCGTCATTATCCTTGGATCCTGGGTTTGAATGGTGAAGAAAGAAAATGCCGGACGCTGAATCCGGGGAGATTCTCCAATAATAATTGGCCGTAAGACTTCGTGCAGATTCTTGGGTCAAGCACAACAATATGCCCGGTATCATGCTCCGTCCGGACCAGACGCCCAACCATCTGGGTGAAACGTATCGAAGCCATGGGCAACATATAATCCCTGAACGAATGGCCGCCCGATTTGTTTATCCAGTCCAGACGAGCCTTTTCCATGGGTGTTGAAGGAACGGCGAAGGGTATGCGTGGAATAACCACCGTCGTGCAATAATCGCCCGGCGGGTCAATGCCTTCGGAAAAAGAGGCCAGCCCCAGAATGTTATCGCCAAAGCTGCCTTGAACGATAGTTTTGATCGGCTTTGCACACAAAAGAGCAAACCCGATCAAAATATCCCCCTTGCCGCACGCTGCTCTCAACGCCTACCATGCCGCCATGTCTGATCCAACACTGCGTCAGCCAACCATCCGTCAGGATGTATCCGAATCGGCAATGACGGTAGAGCAAGCATATCAACACTGTATGCGGCTGGCGCGGGATCACTACGAAAACTTCCCCACGGCCTCCCTGCTCATCCGCCGCGACCTTCGCCCGGCCATTGCCGCCATCTATGCCTTTGCCAGAGCCGCGGATGACATGGCCGATGAAGGAGACGATGATGTCGGCAAACGGTTGAAACAACTGGATGCATGGGAAGTGCTGCTGGAGCGTTGTGAAAAGGGAAAGGTCGATCATCCGGTCTTTATGGCGCTGGGGGATGCTATTCGCGAATACAGGCTTCCCGTATCCTGTCTGCATGACCTGCTTACCGCTTTCCGTATGGATGTAAGCATTCATGCCTATGCTACGGTCGATGAATTAATGTTCTATTGCCGCCATTCCGCTAATCCGGTGGGCCGGCTGGTTCTGGCGCTGCACGGCGTTGCCCATCCAGCCGCGCTCGACGCATCGGATGCTGTCTGCACGGCCCTGCAACTGACCAATTTTTGGCAGGATTTCAGCCGTGATATTCCGAATGGCCGTTGTTATTTACCTGAGGAATGGCTTAAATCCGCCAATATTGGCAGCGCGGATTTATTGGAAAAGGATGTTTCGAAGCAGATTTATCTGCCACTCATGGAGGCCATCGAATATACGGATACGCTGTTCGCAAAGGGACGCAAGTTGATTCCTTTCCTGCCATTCAGGCTCAAGCTACAAATTGCGGCGACCCTGCGCGGAGGCCGGAAGATCCTGCGGGAAGTACAACATTCGCATGATCCGCTGCATCAGCGCCCTGCCCTGCAAAAGCGGACATGGTTCGCGCTTGCGCCATTTGTGCTGGCAGACGCCCTTTCACCGCCCTACCGCAAGCCTGTAAAATCCGCATGACGCCCCGCCAGTATTGCGAGGACAAAACAAGAGGTTCCGGTTCCTCTTTCTTTTACGCCTTCCTCTTTCTCCACGAAGACCAGCGCCGGGCCATGATGGCCCTGTATGCCTTTTGCCGCGAGGTGGACGATATTGCCGATGAGGTCAGTGAGCAGGATGTCGCCATGCGAAAACTGTCTTTCTGGAATGAAGAACTGGATCGTACGTTTGCGGACAAACCGCGTCACCCTGTCGGCGAAGAACTGAACTGGGCGCGGCATCACTTTCATCTCACGCAAGAACTGTTTCTGGAGATACTGGATGGCATGCGCATGGATGTGCTTCGCCAACCCATGCTCAAACCGGCCGATCTGGCATTATATTGTTACAGGGTCGCCGGCGTGGTCGGATTGCTGACGATCGAAATCTTCGGTCATCGTTCATGCAAGACCTCCGATTTCGCCACTACGCTGGGGGAAGCGTTGCAATTCACCAATATTCTTCGGGATTTGAAAGAGGATGCGGAACGTGGGCGTATTTATATCCCGCAACAGGACCGAATTCGCTTTGGCGTGGCTGATCAGGATTTTATGGACGGAAATATGACAGCGGGCATGCAATCCCTGATTTCCCGCTATGTGGACAAAACCGGCGCTTTGTATGCCAGAGCGCTTGAGCTTCTGCCCGATGAGGACCGTGTATCACTCCGTCCCTCCTTGCTCATGGGCGCGATTTACTATACCCACTTCGAGCGCATCCGGCAGAGTCCCCACGCCTTGTGGGATCATCCGCCCGCCTTACTCCCCGTTCACAAAATATGGATTGCCTGGCGGATGTGGCGCTATGAAAAGAAAGCGACCAAAAAACCATTGCCTCTGACCTTTGATGTCTGACCGGAAGCGCATCGCCATTATTGGCGGTGGACTCTGCGGTCTGACATGCGCCATCCGTCTCGCGGAGCGTGACGTTGACATTGACCTGTTCGAAGCCGCGCCAACACCGGGGGGCCGTACCCGTTCCTTTTTTGACACATGCGTCCGGCAATGGGTAGACAATGGCCCGCATCTGCTTGTCGGCGCCTATCATCACACCCAAAAATTACTGAAAGAGGCCAACGCGGACCAACATATTCACTGGCAGTCATCTCTCGAGTTGCCATTATGGGACGCAAGGCGTGGCCATTTCCGCTTTGCTCCGCCATCGTATCTCCCCCTTGCCCTTGCCATGCCCTGGGCCTGCTTTCGCCTACCGGGGCATCGAACGGACAGTGCAACCGCCCTGCTCCGCCTGGCCATGGCCAGCCGCAAAACCATTCCCGAACATGTCACCGTACACGACTGGCTGCAACAAATCGATGTTCCACGAACGCTTATCCGCGATTTGCTGGAGCCGTTATGCATCGGCGTCATGAATGAACCCATGCAAAGCGCCAATGCCAGGAGTTTCGCGCGGGTATTGCGCAAGTCTTTTGACAATCATGCTTCCGCCCGCCTGGGCTGGTTCACGCAGCCTTTAAGCAAAGCGCTGGTGACGCCATTGGTGCAACTGGCGCAATCGCGCGGCGTCCATATTGAGGTCGCTACGCGCATCAGGAGACTGGATGCATGCGAGGCGTATGATATCGTAATCATCGCCCTGCCCGCCCGCGCCCGTAATCGTCTTCTGGATATTCATGAAGAAATCGAAACACGCTGCATCACCAGTATTCATCTCTGGCTTACGGATGTGGAGGCGCTGCCCAGTCCCCTCGTTGGCGGCATCGGAACAACCGGACAATGGTTTTTTGACGTGAGCCAGCAAATACCGGAGCAGACCGTATCGCCGTATCGTCATTTATGCGTCGTCATCAGCGCCGATCAATGCGATATTTCCCGGCGGCAACGCATATTCGAAGTGTGCCGCAACCTGCAAGACATCACGGGGAAAAAGAGTCCGATCAAACCGGCGCATGTTCGCATGGTGCGCGAATTTCACGCGACGACGCAGGTTCGTCCGGAAGAATCGCAGATACGGTTATCCGAACGTGTTATTGACGCCTCGGAAGCGCCATTGCCCGGTGAATTCCCGGCGACCATTGAATCGGCTGTCATCCGCGGCGAACAAGCCGCAAACCGCTGTCAATTCCTTCTCAGCGCTTGATATTATTCACTTTTCTATCGTCTGTTGCGTTACATGAAGTCATTTGCGAAAATAGGTTAAGGGTAACTTTCATATAAGTTCACAAATGTGTGTTTTCATTGAACTATCTGTAGAGCCTATTTTTTAGGCGTTTGACAGCAGTATGTCAGATCCCACCAGTATTCAAGCAACGGAAGCAATTCATCCACAAAGTTATCCACAGATTCTGTGGATAAATCGTTAAGTGCTTTAGTCACCGTGAGTTAGCCGAAAACGACCGATATCCGGACCCTTGCGGATATGCGGGTAACGTCTATATTCTCCCACCATGAACGATTCTGAATTTCGCCATTATTCCACTCTGGATGTCGTGATCCGGGAAGTGGATTACGTCCTCGACAACATTTTTTGCGCGCAACCGTCCAGCCGTGATTTTCCAGCCGGAGAAGGTGAGGAGGTATCTACGCTTTCCGCGCAGGAAAAGAAGCTGGCGGCCGGGCTAATGCGCGTGAATCATGCCGGTGAAGTTTCGGCTCAGGCGCTGTATCAGGGGCAAAGCCTGACTGCCCGCGACCCGGCGCTTCGCAATCAACTCAAACAGGCTTCCATTGAGGAAAGCGACCATCTGAACTGGTGTCGCCGCAGGTTGGAGGAATTGGGTGAGAACCCTTCCAGGCTTGATCCGTTCTGGTATCTGGGATCGTTCGTACTCGGCATGACGGCAGGCATGGCCGGAGATCGCTGGAATCTCGGCTTTCTGGCTGAAACCGAATACCAGGTAGTACGCCACCTGGACAGCCATCTCAAACAGTTGCCGGAAAAAGACGCGCGCAGCCGCGCCATCGTCACGCAGATGAAGGAGGATGAGCTGGGGCATGCCCATCTGGCCGAAAGCCTGGGGGCTGCCAAACTTCCCTCACCCGTCAAAACGCTCATGAAGCTCACCTCCAGAATCATGACGATGGTTGCGGAAAGGATATAACCTTAGCGGCGCAACACCAGGCAGGACAGCGGCGGCAGTGTGATACGCACCGAATGCGCCTGTCCCATCCAGGCAATCTCGTCGGAGGTGACGCCGCCGCCATTACCCATATTCGACCCGCCATAGATTTCCGCATCGGTATTCATCACCTCTTTATAAAGGCCACTTTCGGGTACGCCCAGCCGATAATTATGGCGCGGCACGGGCGTCAGATTCAGAATCACGCAGACCGTCCCCCCGTTTTTATCGCGTCGGATATAGCTGAGCGTGGACTGTGATGCGTCATTGCAATCAAGCCACTGGAAGCCATGCGACTCGAAATCCACCTCATGCAACGCCGGAATTTCCCGAGACAGATGATTCAGATCGCGCACCAGCAGTTGCAGCCCGCGGTGCGGCATGAAGCTGGCCTGATCCCAGTCGATACTGACGGCCTCATTCCATTCTCTCCACTGACCGAATTCCAGACCCATGAACATCAGCATCTTGCCCGGATGGGTGTACATATAGCCATACAGAGCGCGCAGATTGGCGAACTTCTGCCAGTCGTCGCCCGGCATCTTCCGTGGCATGCTGCCCTTGCCGTGTACCACTTCATCATGCGAGAATGGCAGAATGAAGTTTTCGGTGTAGGCGTAAAGCTGCGAGAAGGTCACTTCGCCGTGGTGATAACTGCGATGCACCGGATTCTCTTCCATATAGGCGAGCGTATCGTTCATCCAGCCCATGTTCCATTTCATTGTGAAGCCGAGGCCGCCCAGCCAGATCGGACGGCTGACCATCGGAAAGGAGGTGGATTCTTCCGCCATGGTTACCGCACCGGGAAAGCGTTCATGCACCAGATGATTGAACTGCTTGAGGAACTCAATGGCTTCCAGGTTTTCGCGGCCGCCATACCGGTTCGGTACCCACTCACCCTCATTTCGTGAATAATCCAGATACAGCATGGAAGCCACGGCATCGACTCGCAGGCCATCGATATGATATTCATCGAGCCAGAAGAGCGCGGAGGCAATGAGGAAATTACGCACCTCATTTCGCCCGAAGTTGAAGATGTATGTGCCCCAGTCCTTGTGCTCGCCCAGACGGGGGTCCGCATGTTCGTAAAGCGGCGTGCCATCGAAGCGCGCAAGACCGTGCGAATCCCTGGGGAAATGCGCCGGCACCCAGTCAAGGAACACGCCAATACCGTGCGCATGGCAATGATCCACGAAGTAGCGGAAATCATCGGGTGCACCGAAACGGCTGGTCGGTGCGAAATAGCCCACCGTCTGATAACCCCATGAGCCGTCAAACGGATACTCGGTAATTGGCATCAACTCGATGTGGGTGTATCCCATCCATTCACAATATTCGACCAGTTGATGCGCCAGATCGCGGTAGTTCAGATAATGCGTACCGACCTTGCGCCATGAACCCAAATGCACCTCGTAGATATTGATCGGTTTGTCCATCGGCGGCCCATAGGCCCGTCGCGCCTCCATCCACCCGGCATCGGACCATTGATACTGCTCGGGATTATGCACGACGCAGGCAGTAGCTGGGCGCAGCTCCATCCGCTGCGCGTATGGGTCCACCTTCAACAGAATATCTCCGGATTGCGTGCGGATCTCGAATTTGTATAACTCACCCTCGCACAGGCCGGGCACGAACAGTTCCCAGACGCCGGAGGATCCGCGTACACGCATCGGATGTTCGCGTCCATCCCAGTGATTAAAATTACCGGCTACGGACACCCGGCTGGCATTGGGCGCCCATACGGCGAAGGATACGCCGGGCACGCCTTCATGCTTGCGTACGTGCGCACCGAGTAAGCGATACTTTTCAAAATGCTGACCTTCGCCAATCAGATGCAAATCCATATCGCCGAGCACCGGCGAAAAGCGATACGGATCGTCAATCTCCCAATGATGGCCTCCATGATTCTCTATCTGCAGGCGATACGCATCCTCAAAGCCCATTGAGGGAAGGTTTGCTTCAAACACGCCATCCTGATGGATACGCCTCATCGGTACGCTTTCGCCCTCCCGTGGCAACACCCATGCTTTTTCGGCGCGCGGAAAGAAGGCGCGAATCACCATCCCCCCCCTTTTTCCTTCGTGCCGGCCAAGATATTCAAACGGATCATGACTCCTCGCCTCGACAATACGGCGCATCTGCTCTTGATGGTTCATGGTTTCATACCCTCATGTAATGACGGTCGGATGATCGCGACCGCTTAGTACGTGCAGTTTTGAAATCCGATCCGCGGCCGTGATCATATCGGCCAACGCATCCTGTGCATCCATATTATGCTTTGACGCGTCCGCTTCATAGGATTCAAGGTAGAGGCGAATCGTGGCGCCGCTCGTGCCGGTGCCGGAAAGCCGGAAAATGATACGTGAGTGATCCGTAAACAGCACGCGCACCCCCTGATTGCGGCTGACGCTGCCGTCCACCGGATCGGTATAAGAAAAATCATCACAGGCGGACACAACGCGCCCGGCGAGCGTCTGGCCGGGCAGCTTGGAAAACTGGTCGCGCACCTGCTGCAACACGGCTGCCGCGGCCCCGGAATCCACGCCCTCATAATCATGGCGAGAATAATAGTTGCGTCCGAATTTTCGCCAGTGTTCCCGGATAACGCCTTCGACCGAAGTCTTGCGCACCGCCAGGATATTCAACCAGAAGAGCACCGCCCACAAACCATCCTTTTCGCGCACATGATTCGAACCGGTGCCGAATGATTCCTCACCGCATAAGGTCACCTTTCCCGCATCCAGCAAATTGCCAAAGAATTTCCATCCGGTCGGCGTTTCATAACAAGGCAATCCCATCGCTTTCGCCACGCGATCCACGGCCGCCGAGGTGGGCATGGATCGGGCAATCCCCGCAAGTCCGTCCTGATAACCCGGCGCACAGTCGGCATTGGCGGCCAGAATTGCCAGCGAATCGCTGGGCGTTACAAAAAAGCGCTTGCCGAGAATCATATTACGATCTCCGTCGCCGTCCGATGCGGCGCCGAAATCCGGGGCGTCATCCGCATAAAGCGTGTCCACCAAATCGTGTGCGTAGGTAAGATTCGGATCGGGATGGCCGCCGCCAAAATCCTCTTTCGGAACGCCGTTTCTCACCGTCCCGGAAGGTGCGCCCAACATATCTTCAATAATCGTTTTGGCATAAGGTCCGGTTACCGCATGCATGGCATCAAAGGCCATCGTAAATCCGTTTTCCAGCAAGGTCCGGATCGCATCAAAATCAAACAGCGATTGCATCAATTTGGCATAATCGGCAACAGGATCAATGATCTCGATCCGCATATCGCCAAGCTGCACTGCGGTTATTTCATCCAGCGGCACATCACAGGCCTCAAGGATCTTATATTCAGTGATCGCTTTGGAACGAAGAAAAACAGCTTCGGTCACCTGCTCGGGAGCAGGCCCTCCGTTATCGATATTGTATTTGACGCCAAAATCGTTATCAGGACCCGCGGGATTGTGACTGGCGGAAAGAATCAGGCCGCCAAACGCCTTATGCTTACGAATCACATGCGAAGCGGCAGGTGTGGATAAAATACCATTCCGCCCAACCAGCGCCCGGCCAAATCCGTTGGCCGCGGCCATCCTCAGTATCGTCTGGATAGCCTGCCTGTTGTAATAACGGCCATCACCACCCACCACCAGCGTCTTCCCGGAAAAATCACCAATCGAATCGAATACCGACTGTATGAAGTTCTCCAGATAATGCGGTTGCTGAAACACCCGAACTTTCTTGCGTAATCCTGATGTCCCGGGTTTTTGATCATTAAAAGCCCCGGTTTTAACAATGTTGGCTGGCATGCGTTACCTCCTTGTTAAAGCTGAAGGCAGGCTATCACTCAAACGCGGCAAAACAACGGGTGGTTATCTCAAGTCCGTCTTGCTAACATGCCAGTCGCAATACGCATGCTCAAATCGAGAGGTAAACAAACCATGCCCGATATCACCATGCAACGTCATATCAGCAAGCTGACCAGCGAAACACTGGCCATTGTTCTGGCTGGCGGCAGAGGGTCGAGACTCAAGGCCTTGACCGACTGGCGCGCCAAACCCGCCGTACCCTTCGGCGGCAAGTTTCGCATCATTGATTTTCCATTATCCAACTGTATCAATGCCGGCATAAGACATATTTCGGTGGTTACCCAGTACAAATCCCACTCCCTGCAACGCCATTTACAACGCGGTTGGGGCTTTTTGTCCGGGCAGTTCGGTGAGTTTGTCGAGGTGCTTTCCGCCCAACAGCGTACAGGCGGAGGCTGGTATAGTGGAACCGCCGACGCAATTTACCAGAATCTGGATATCATGCGCGATTACAATCCTCAATATGTGCTGGTTCTGGCCGGCGACCACATCTACAAAATGGATTATGGCAAAATGGTTGCGGCGCATGCCGCCAATGGCGCCGATATTACCGTTGGCTGCATTCCGGTTCCACGTGAAGAGGCGAAGGAATTCGGCGTCATGGTCATTAATGATAACGGACGTATTGTTGAATTCGCTGAAAAACCGGGCGACCCCAAGCCGATGCCCGGCGATGATAAAAAATCTCTGGCATCCATGGGAATTTATGTCTTTTCCACCGAATATCTACATAATTGTCTGATGGAAGACGCCAAAGACGAGACATCCAGCCATGATTTCGGCAAGGATATCATCCCCTCCGCTATAGAAAATGCTAATGTATTCTCGTTCCGGTTCATGAACGCCAATACCGGAACTCCCGGCTATTGGCGCGATGTCGGCACCATTGATGCCTACTGGGAAGCGAACACGGATCTCGCCAATATCAATCCGGAACTGGATCTGTATGAAAAGAACTGGCCCATCTGGACATATCAGGAGCAACTGCCTCCCGCCAAGTTCGCCTTTGACGACGAGGACCGGCGTGGCATGGCCGTGGATACCATGCTATCCGGCGGTTGCCTGATTACCGGCTCCATCGTGCGTCATTCCGTGTTGTTTTCCAATGTTCGCATCCATTCGTTTTCGGAGCTTGAAGACAGCGTCGTGCTTCCCAATGTGGAAATTCGCCGCGGTTGCCGCATCAAGCGCTGCGTCATCGACAAGGGCGCGCGCATTCCCGAGAATACGGTGATTGGCGAAGATCCCGTCGAGGATGCCAAACGCTTCTACGTCAGTGAAAACGGTATCGTACTGGTCACGCCGGAAATGCTTGGCCAGAATATGCATTCAGTTTGAATCATTTGGTTTAAATGTAAATAAATTAAGAACATAAAAAGACCACCCAGTCATATGAAGAAAAAAAACGCACACAAACTTTCCGTCATTTTTTGCTGGCATATGCATCAACCCTTTTATCGTGATGCCAAATCCGGCCGTTATGCCCTGCCATGGGTCTATCTGCATGCCATGAAGGATTATACCGATATGGCGGCCATTCTGGAGCAGGTTCCGGGCGCCCGCGCCGTAGTCAATTTCGTGCCCTCGCTGACGGCCCAGATTCAGGACTATGCAAACCGTACCCGTGCATGGCTGGAGCATGGTGAGGAACTTCCTGATCCGCTACTTTCGGCATTGGCGCATCGGGATGGGCGCTTTACGCGGGAAGAACGCGACTGGCTGCTGAAAACCTGTTTCCGGCTGAATCATGAGCGCAGCATGCATCGCTATCCGGCCTACAATCGTTTGTGGCATCTGGCTGAACAATGCCGAAGCCATGAAACCCTGCATTATCTGGGGGATAATTATTTTACCGATCTGGTGACGTGGTATCACCTGGCATGGCTGGGCGAGACTGTGCGCAATACGCATGACGTGGTCCGTCACCTGATCGAGAAGGCCAGCGACTTCAGCTATCAGGACAGGCGCGACCTGATAACACTGATCGCCAGCCTGCTGGCCAATATTCCGGAGCATTACCGTAAGCTGGCCAAAGACGGCAAAATCGAGATTTCGACCACGCCTTATGCACATCCGATTATTCCACTTCAACTTGATTTCAAAACAGCCCTGGAAACAGTGCCGGATGCGGAAATCCCCAAACAACCGTATCCGGGCGGGGTCGATCGGGCGCAGGATCATATTGACCGTTCCAAACGCGCGCACGCCGAAACATTTGGCCATCCGGCGCGTGGCTGCTGGCCCGCCGAAGGCGCCGTGTCGCAAGAGACCGTGGAAATGCTGAGTAAGTCCGGATTCGACTGGTGCGCGACCGGCGAAGGCGTGTTGCACCATTCCCTCGGTTACAATCTGCGCGAACATCAGGGTGGAAAAGACCTCTACCATCCGTGGCGCGTTGGGCATGACGGCCGCATCGCCTGCTTCTTCCGCGACGATCACCTGTCCGACCTGATTGGCTTTGAATATCAGAGTTGGGATAATTCGGATGCTATTTCCAACTTTATTCATGAGCTGACCGGTATCTACCGCCGTACTCAGGGCGAAGCGGCACCCGTCGTATCCATCATCATGGACGGTGAAAATGCATGGGAGCATTTTCCTGATAACGGTCTGCCCTTTCTCACCGCGCTGTATCAAACGATATCGGAACACGATGAATTTGAATTGACGACATTCTCGGATTATCTGGCGCAACACCACCGGCAACCGAAACTGAAAAAAATGGTAGCCGGTTCATGGGTCTATGGAAATCTGTCCACATGGGTTGGCGATGCGGCCAAAACGCACGGCTGGGAATTGTTGATTGAGGCCAAGCAGGCCTTTGACGAAGTTCAGACAAGTGGAAAATTGACTCCTGAACAGTTTGCCGCCGCCGAGGAGCAACTGCGTATTTGCGAGGGTTCCGACTGGTGTTGGTGGTTTGGCGATTACAACCCTGGAGCCACCGTACGCGATTTTGAGAAGCTCTACCGCAAGCATTTGTGCAATTTGTATCAACTGCTTGGGAAAACCATCCCTTCAAGCCTGGAACTACCGATCTCCGAAGGTGGCGGGGAGGCGGAAGGCGGCGGCGTAATGCGCCGCGGCAAGCAGACTTGTCCCTGACCTCCCCCACTGCGAGGAGAATATATCATGTTGTTTCCCCGTGGTGAAAAAGCATGGCGCAGACGCATGGATTGACCCGCGGCGCGCCGGCGTGTTGCTGCACATCACTTCACTGCCGGGGCCCCAACCCTGCGGAACATTGGGCGAGGAAGCCCGCCGGTTTATTGATGCGTTGTGTGAAGGCGGCTTCTCCGTCTGGCAATTCTTGCCGCTGGGGCCCACGCATGGGCGCAGTTCCCCCTACGAATCACTCTCTTCATTTGCCGGAAATCCCGATTTTATTGATCTGCACGAGTGCGTATCCCGTGAATGGATGGATGTATCCGATCTGCATGCGGTTCACGATGCCCCCAGCGCCAACGTCACCCGAATCAAGGCGGCCACCGGTTTCTGGAACGAAACAGGAAAAAATACCGATCTGGCCGAATCGGTTCGACATTTCCAGATGGAAAATACGGCATGGCTTGAAGATTTTTCCCTGTTTATGGCATTAAAAGAAGCGCACCACGGGCAACCATGGTGGCAATGGTCCAGGCCTGTCCGGCAACGCAACCCTGGCGCCCTGACCAATGCGAGACATCTTCATACAGATGCCATCCATCAAATCATCTTTGAACAATACATATTTTTCCGCCAATGGGATGCGCTCAAAATATATGCTGAAACGCGCGGCGTCATGCTGTTTGGAGACCTGCCCATCTATGCAGCGCACGATTCCGCCGATGTGTGGGCCAATCAGTCTCTGTTTACCCTCAATGAAGATGGTCTGTGTTCCGAGGTGGCTGGCGTACCGCCGGATTACTTCTCCGAAACAGGCCAGCGATGGGGCAATCCTCTTTATCATTGGGAACAATTGGCAACCCGTCACTTTGACTGGTGGGTGAAACGAATTCAGGCGCAGATGGCCCGCATGCACTTGTTGCGTATCGACCACTTTCGCGGGCTGGAGGCGTACTGGGCCATTCCCGGTAAAAGCAAGGTTGGAACGGTCGGTGAATGGCGTCAAGGTCCAGGCGCAGCATTGCTGGAAACCATTAACACGGAATTGGGGCGTCTGCCGCTGGTCGCCGAGGATCTGGGGCTGATTACGCCGGAAGTAATCGCATTGCTTAAACAGTTTGGATTACCCGGAATGAAGGTCCTGCAATTTGCTTTCGACGGCATGCCTGACAATCCCTATTTGCCCGGCAATTTTGGTCCGAATAGTGTGATTTATACGGGTACGCATGATAATGATACCACATTGGGATGGTTTAAGTCTCTTTCCATGGAAGAAAGAGAATGCCTTGCTTCTTATGTTGATCTGTCCGAAAATGACATGCCGTGGCCGCTCATCCGTCTGGCAATCGAATCCGATGCCCGTCTGGCTTTGATCCCCATGCAGGATTTGCTGTCACTGGGCTGTGAAGCGCGGTTCAATACGCCGGGCACCACCGATGGAAACTGGCAATGGCGCATGCAAAACGGGGATGCGACAGCACCAATGTGGGCACGCGCACGTGAACTGAATGATCACAGCGGACGGACGGCCAGGACTGCTGAATGGGCGTAACCGCCCCGCCTCGCCCCGCCAACTTATCCATTCTTTCCATTCGTCTCTTCAAGAATGTCCTTGACGGAATAGGCCTGAAGCGTGCCCTCAATGCCCTTGACGGATGCTGGCGGGAGTAGTTCGGCGCGCATTTTTTTCTTCACCTGACGCATGGTTTCCTCACTGACAATCACATCTCCAGGCCCTGCTATTCCGGTCAGACGGGATGCCACATTCACCGCATCGCCAATGCAGGTATATTGCATGGTCCGGGATGACCCGATGGAACCCACTACGACCTCGCCTGAATTAATGCCAATACCCGTCTGAATGGGTTCCTCGCCATTTTGCTCGCGTTGATAATTGAATGTCTCGATCGCTCCCTGCATTTCCAACGCACATGCCACAGCCTTGTCCGGAGCATCCTCCACGGCAACAGGCGCACCGAACAACACCATAATTTCATCACCGATATACTTGTCTACGGTACCGCCATAACGGAATACCACATCGACGATGATCTCAAAATAGCGGTTCAGCAGGGTCACAACATCCGTTGCGGATAGACGCATGCCGCTTGGATACCATGGGGTCGTTGACACAAATCGTGCTTTTTGGATGCCGGCCAACTGTCGTATGCGGCAACAAATCTATCTCATGCTCCCCGTTCTGAGTCCGGACAATCATCCTCACCATATCCGTATCTTATAGTAGAATTTCCTGTAAAGACAATTTAATCGAGATTGTTACGCCCATTGCCGCACCCTTTGTTACTATGGAGCGCGCCTGATACCATGTCTCACAATTCAACGAAAAAGGCAGCACTCATGGCAAAGATGAATATTGTATTTACGACTTCAGAAGCCACCCCGTTGGCCAAAACAGGCGGTTTGGCGGATGTGGCGGGATCTCTGCCCCATGCCCTGAAACGTCTTGGTCATACTGTTACGATAATCATGCCCTATTACCGTAAACAGATACGCGCCAGTGGTATAAAAACACGCTCTCTCAAACGCTCCATATCCATCTGGATTGATGGCAGAGACCGTCAGGCGTCATTACATGAAGCCAGGGTCAATGGTTTGCGTTTCATCCTTGTCGAACAGGATGATTTTTATCATCGCGAAGGGTTGTACGGCCCCGCTGGCGGCGCATACAGTGATAATCTGTTGCGCTACGTTTTCTTCAACCGTGTCGCACTGGAGGCTGCCTGCCTGCTGAAACATCCCGTGGACATCTTTCACTGCCATGACTGGCAAACCGGATTGATACCCCTGCTGCTCAAAACCCAGTACCGGCACCAGCCCCGCATTGCCAGGGCCCGATGTATATTTACCATTCATAATCTGGCTTATCAGGGCATATTTCCACCGTCATGGCTGCACCGTTTGGGGCTGCCCGCCGACTATTTTCATATCGGTTGTTTTGAGTTTTATGGTCAGATCAACTGCATGAAGGCAGGCATCGCGGCCTGCGACCGGATTACCACCGTCAGTCAGACCTATGCAAGAGAAATTCTGACCTCCGAATATGGCTGCCACATTGAATCTTTTCTTTCCGACCATGCCAATAAACTCTCCGGCATTGTCAATGGTCTGGATGTGGAAAACTGGAATCCACGCACGGATACGTCCATTGCCACCAATTACGCGCCTGGAAAAATGCAGGGTAAGCGCCATTGCAAAGTGACGTTACAGCGAAAGCTGAAACTTGCTGATGATGCGAAGACTCCCCTGCTTACCATTATTTCACGTCTCGTTGAACAAAAGGGTGTGGATTTGGTGCTGGATTGCATCCCGGGCTGGCTGGAGAAGGGTTATCGACTGGTCGTACTGGGGTCAGGCGATCCTGCCTATGAGGCCATGCTGACCCGGCTGGCCAAAGAAAGGCCCGAACAAATGTATTTCTACGCCGGATTTAATGAAGGACTGGCTCGGGAAATCTATGCCGGAGGCGATATCTTCCTGATGCCATCACGCTTCGAACCTTGCGGTCTGAGCCAGCTTATAGCGATGCGCTACGGCAATGTTCCGGTGGTGCGGGCAACTGGCGGTCTTGCGGATACCGTGGCAAATTATGCGAGCGCCAAACAGTATGGCACGGGTTTCACTTTCGCATGCGCTACGCCCGCCGCATTCCGTAGCGCGGTAGATTTTGCCGTGGAAACATGGCGCAAACCTGCCGTCTGGCAACGTATTGCAGGCCGGGCCATGCGCCGCGATTCATCATGGGATGCCTCAGCCCTGGAGTATGAGGACATGTACAAGACCGCCGCGGACTGACGGGTTGCCGCATGCGGGTGCAGGAAAACGGTTTTCAGGATCAAAGGTACGTCAGCAGGCCCATGGATAGGGGGTGCGCCAGATCCCGATGGGTCGGGTACGCCCGGATATGATAAGCGAAATCGCCACTGTCATCCGGCTGTAGATTGGTTTCAAATATGCCGTCATTCACATGCGCCATTTCAATAATATGATAGCGTTTGTAGCCACCTTCACGGGATGGCCGTAATAATACGATTTCAACATGCATGTCCCCGGGGGACAATCCATCGTGAATCACTTTTACCTGAACCTTCAGACCCTCTCCGTATCGCGTCTGATATTCGATGGACGAATCACTCATGCGCTCCAACCGAACCCGGGGCCAGGCTTTGCGTACTCCTGCTTTCCATGCGGCCAGGGCTTTGGCCCGTTTGAATCCCGTGTTCATCATCGACTTTCCATGCTGCGATGCCGGCACATAGAAACGTTTGGCATAGTCCGAAACCATGCGATCCGTATTGAAATGCGGTATGCTGGAGATCATGGCCCGTTTGGAAATTGCGACCCAACTATCGGAAAAACCACTTTCGTTGCGGTTATAGTAGGTCGGAATCACCTCATTCTTCAATATGTGATATAACGATGCCGCATCATCCTCATCACGCATATGCGGATCAACAATATCGCGCTCGCCGCCGATGGCCCAACCATTATCACCCTGAAACCCTTCCGGCCACCATCCATCCAGAATACTCAGGTTGGGCACGCCGTTCATGGCCGCTTTCATCCCTGATGTGCCCGAGGCCTCCATGGATCGGATCGGGTTGTTTAACCACACATCCACACCCGAAGTCAAATAACGGCCCAAAGTCATATCATAGCCTTCGAGCATCAAAATTCTGCCCGCAAATCCGGGTTTCCGGGCATATTCGTGAATACGCCGAATCAGTTCCTGGCCCGGCCTGTCCGCCGGATGCGCCTTACCGGCAAACAGGAACACCACGGGATGCTTCGCATCATTCAGCAACTGATGCAGCTTGTCTTCATTCTGGAAGAGTAACGTGGCGCGTTTGTAAGTTGCGAAGCGGCGGGCAAAACCCACCACCAGCGTGCGTACATCAAACAAAGCAGTCATTTTCTGTACCATCTGCGCACTCTCGCCATTGCGTCGAGCTTGCCGTTCCAGGTGTTGGCGCACATACTGAAGCATGCGCTGTTTGTTCGCCTGGTGGATGCTCCAGTAGTGCTGATCGCTAATATCCTCGATATTCTGCCAGAATGCAGGATCCAGCAGCCGGCCACGCCATTGGCCGCCCAGGTGCTGATTAAATACATTGATCCACTCGGGAGCCAGCCATGTCGTAACATGCACGCCATTGGTTACGGACGAGACCGGATTCTCCTCCGGCTGCAAATCCGGCCACATGGACTGACAGATACGGGAAGATACTTCTCCGTGTAATTTGGCTACGCCGTTCACATAGGCGGAACCATGAATAGCCAGCGCCGTCTGGTTAAAACCCTCCGTACCGTGGCCAAAATCACCATATCCCAGCTTATGCAGCCCCGCGATATCAATACCCAGTTTTTCAGCGTAATGACCCATATAATGGTCGAACATATTCAACGGAAAAATATCGTGTCCGGCAGGCACGGGGGTATGCGTGGTAAATATCGTAGCGGCGCGAACTATCTCCAGGGCTTCATTGAAATTCAGCTTATGTTGCTCAATATATTCGAACAGGCGTTCCAGAATGATAAAGGCGGCATGGCCTTCATTGGCGTGCCATACGGTCGGGTGGATATCCAGCGCACGCAAGGCTCTCACACCGCCGACGCCCAGTACGATCTCCTGCTTGATACGGTTTTCCAAACCACCGCCATAAAGCTGATAAGTAATTTTACGTTCCTCGGGCGTATTGGTATTGCTTTCCACATCCGAATCCAGCAAGACCATGCGGATATGTCCTGCTCTGGCTTCCCATATGTTCAGGTCCAGCATGTGATCCGCCAATTTTACCTGGATCCGCAACGGATTACCGGCTTCGTCTCTGATCTGTTCGATGCACAAATCGCCAAACCTGTTATCATGGTAAACGGCAATCTGCTCACCCTGCGCATTGATGGTCTGGGTAAAATAACCTTGCCGATACAGCAGCCCGACGGCTGTAAACGGAAGACCGAGGTCGCTGGCGGACTTGCAATGATCGCCTGCCAGAATGCCCAGGCCTCCGGAATAAATGGGCAGGGATTCATGCAGACCAAACTCCGCCGAGAAATAGGCAATCGAATATTTTTTGGCATCCTCATAATTTGAGGAAAACCACTGGTGTTCTTCCTTTTTATAGGAATCATAATCGGCAACCACGCCGTGATATTCAGACAGAAACGCACGATCACTCGCTACTTCATCCAGACGACGTTGGCTAACGCGCCGCAGAAATGAACGCGGATTATGTCCACAAATATCCCATAGCACGGGAGCCATCTGATGAAACAGGGCGCGAGCCTTTGAATTCCAGGAAAACCACAGGTCGCAGGTAATATCCTCGAGGCGTTTCAACGCATCGGGAATGGTAGGCCGAACTCGCAGAAAATAAGTGCTTCCTTGAGATTTCACGGTGACTCCTTCAACGCTTGCTGACGATCCCGTTTATTCATTAACATTATTGCTATTCCTCAGATTCATATCGGTGTGAAGAATGTGATGGATCAACCAGTTTTTGAGATAATCATGTAATTCCTGAATTAACTCCTCACTGAGCCCTTCAGTTTCGAACCGTTGCAGGACTTGTGAATAGGCTTCCAGCAGTTTCTCGTGTTGCTCCTTGTTCTGCGCGGCAACAGGGCATGCCCGCTGCCGCATCAGGATTTCCTCAAAACAGAAATGCGAACGTGTATAGATACCCAGAGAATTCAGGAAACGGCGCATGTAGGCATCATCCATGTCGCTTTTCATCTTCTCTTCCAAATCGGCAAAATACTGAAACAGTTGTTGATGCTGTTCATCAATATCCGGATCACCGACTGAATATTCTTCACGCCAGGCAATGCCCATTATCTACCTCCGGAGATCGCACCGCGCTTTGCGCCATTTAGCGCCATGCAGCACTGCATTATAGCCTTCCGATTACAGGTAAGCCGCCCACCAATGGACGGATATAGTCCAGCCACGCCGCAGTCACATCGTTACCCTCGGCATTGATATACGCATCGGCCATTGAAGTGGTTTCTCTGGCCACCGATGAAAGCGGCGTAATGAAATATTCGCTAAAATAAGGATCATTCGACACTCTGCGAATCGCCACTGACCCGTTATCACCGGTGGAAACAGCATAACTGACGGCTGTTTGTCCGACCTCGCGCGCTTCTCTGACATCAACAGGCGAAACAATGGTGGGGTAACTGCGCTGTAAATAACCGAATGTATCAGCACGCACGCGCATATTTTCACCCTTGAATGCATCCTTTACACGGGAAGCAAGCGCATCCCCCAGCGCCCCGGTGCCGGAAAGCTGAATATTACCGTATGAATCCCGTTCCCCGCTCGCGGCAACAGGGTTGCCATCCCGATCCGAAACCCCTTCGGACACAGCCACCACGCAACGCCCGTATTCGCAAGTGACACGGCGTACGTCCACCACGAACTGCTCCACATCAAATACCCGCTCCGGCAAGTAGATCAGGTGCGGTCCATCACCCTCCGCCTGCCGTGCCAGCGCCGATGCGGCGGTCAGAAACCCCGCATGCCGGCCCATCACGACATTGATCTTGACACCGGACAGAGCGTAATTATCCCGGTCGTCCCCCATCAATGCCAGCGCTACAAAACGGGCCGCGGAAGCAAATCCGGGGCAGTGATCCGTTACCTTCAAATCATTATCAATCGTCTTGGGAATATGCATGGTGCAAAAGTCGTAATTCGCATCCCTGGCCATTTCAGAAATGATGTACGCCGTCTCAGCCGAATCATTGCCGCCAATATAAAAGAAATACCGCACATCATTTTTTCTGAACGCCTCAAAGACCTTCTCACATTCAGATGCGCCGGGTTTCAGACGAATGGAGCCCAAAGCCGCTGCCGGCGTGGTTGCAACCAGATTCAGTTGTTCCACGGATTGCGTAGTCAAATCTATAAAATCCTCATTTATAATTCCGGCAATACCATGCCGTGCGCCAAGGATACCGGTAATCGAAGCCTGAGCGCGCGCTGTCATAATCGCACCGACCAGTGACTGATTGATCACCGCCGTCGGACCTCCGGATTGTCCAATCACCATCTTTCCTTTGAGCATCGCGCACCCCCTGTGTAGTCTCGTCCGGTCTGGAAGGGGAATCCTAGCACGGCCTGCTCGACAAAGGAAAAAAATGACTGGTAAACAAGCGGGCGTAACCATGGATATTCATTACATTGCTGAATTACTGCGCGAGGCAGGAGATGAAATCCTTTTACCTGCCTTCCAAAGCCATTCCAACGCCACGCGCACCAAAGATGACGGATCCGTTGTCACGGAAGCAGATATGAAATGTCAGCAGTTTATTCGCGAACAATTGGCTGTTTCACATCCGGAAATCGGCTTTCTGGGCGAAGAAATGCCCGAGAAAGCACAACAGGCATGCTTGCAACAGGAGGACTGCTTCTGGTGTCTGGACCCCCTGGATGGCACCGGTAATTTTGTTGCGGCATTCCCGGTCTTCGGAATATCTCTGGCGCTCATCAAGGATGGCTTGCCTGTCTTCGCCTGCATCCACGATCCGGTGCGTGGAGAAACTTTCTCGGCACTCCGCCACAAAGGCGCATGGTTAAATAATCAGCCCTTGCACGTTCACCCTGAACCGTCGTTATCCGAAGCCATCGGTTTCACCGACTTCAAACGTCTGGATCGTAAACTGGCCATCCATCTGGCAACAAAAAAATATTGCCGGAGCCAACGCAATATCGGCAGTTGCGCGCTGGAATGGGCCTGGCTGGCCGCTGGCCGATCACAGTTCATTATCCACGGGAGTGAAAAACTGTGGGATTATGCGGCTGGCTGGTTGCTGGCCGGGGAAGCGGGCTGTACGATCAGTAATTTGAATCAGCAGCATCCCTTCCATGCAAACTGTCTGAGCAGTTCCATCGTCGCCGCGGCATCCGACACGCTGCACCGGCAGATACTATCGCTGCTGAGGGGGTGAACGGCGCCCCGTGGGTTTTTCAATTGATATTCTTCCTGGAAACGGCCTCTGAACCGCCCACATAAGGCTGCAAAGCTTTCGGTATCCTGATAGAACCATTCGCCTGCCAGCCATTCTCCAGAATGGCCACCAGACAACGGCCAATGGCAAGCGCTGATCCGTTCAACGTCGCCACGGGCTGTGGCTTGCCATGCTCATCACGGTAACGAATACCGGCCCGCCGACCCTGAAATTGCCCGAATGAAGAACAGGAGGAAATCTCACGATATGTTTTCTGGCTCGGCAGCCAGACTTCCAAATCATAGGTCTTTTGCGCGGAGAATCCGAGATCAGCGGCACACAGCTCCACAACCCTGTAGGGCAATTCCAGCGCCTGCAACACAGCCTCGGCATGTCTCGTCAATTCCTCCAGCGTGGCAAGGGCATGCTCCGGGTGGACGAACTGCACCAGTTCCACCTTGTCGAACTGATGCTGACGAATCATACCGCGCACATCTTTGCCCGCGGAACCAGCCTCGCGGCGAAAGCAAGGGGTATAGGCGCAGTGTCGAACCGGCAAGGCGCCGGCATCCAGAATCGTATCCTGATACAGATTGGTTACCGGAACCTCGGCGGTTGGAATCAGGAATGCATCCTCGTCCTCGAGCTTGTACAGATCATCCGAGAATTTGGGTAATTGCCCCGTTCCCGTCATGGCTTTTCGATTGACGATCGCAGGCACCCACACTTCTTCATAAGCATGCTGATCCACATGCATGTCCAGCATCAACTGCATCAGGGCCCGTTCCATGCGCGATCCCATGCCGCGCAGCACGGTGAAACGACTGCCGGAAAGCGTGGCTCCGGCCTTAAAATCAAGAATGCCCAGTTCCACGCCAATCTCCCAGTGGGGAGGAACCTCGTCCTGCCGTGGATCACCCCGGCAACGCAGTTCGACATTATCATTTTCGCCATGCCCGTCCGGTGCCGATTCATGCGGAGGATTGGGTATTTCCAGTAATGTGGAGGCAAATGCCTCTTCAGCCTGTCTGGCTTCGGTATCCAGTATCTTCGATTGTTTGGCAACTGCCTGCATCGCCTCCAGTTCTCGAGATGCATCTTCACCCCTGGACTTTTTTTGTCCGATCAGTTTTGAAACACGATTGCGTTCAGCCAATAAGGCTTCCAGTTCGGTTTTCAGTTCACGTTGCCGACCATCGAGTGTGCGCGCCCTGCTCCACGGACTGCCGGCTTCAATGACGTCCATGCCACGACGTGAAAGCTGCGCCTGCATCGCATCAAACAATTGACGAAATTCCCGGCGATCAATCATGACGACTTCGCTCGAAGTCATCAGAGCGCCCGTGGATGGGCGCGCAAATCAATGGCTTGCAACGCAAGTTGTCGATTTGTAAGGAAAGTGAAAAGACCATGGATGGAATTTTTACGACTTCATCAATCATTCCCCGGGCACAGGCTCGTCCGCCTCCTCCTCATCCGACTGGCGCTCCGCCACGCGCACGGCGCCAATCACGTTCTCATCAGTTGAACAGTTAATCAGTTTCACACCCTGGGTATTACGGCCAATCACCGATACGCCATTCATGCGGATGCGCACCAGCCGTCCGGTATCGGTCATCATCATGACCTGATCCTCATCCAGCACCTGAAGTGCGCCAATCATGGCGCCATTGCGCCCGCCGGTCTTGAGCGTAAATACACCCTGCCCGCCACGCTTCTGCCGCGAATACTCATTCACTGAAGTTCGCTTGCCAAAACCGTTCTCGCTGACGGCCAGCAGACTGGCTCCCTCCACAAGCAGCGTCATGGCAATCACCGTGTCTCCTCCGGGCATGCGCATACCGGTCACACCGCGTGTTGCACGCCCCAGGGGCCGCGCATCGGTCTCCGCAAAACGAATAGCCTTGCCGCCGCTCGACGACAGCATGATTTCCTGTTCGCCATTGGAAATACGCACCGCAATCAGGCCATCATCGTCATCCAGCTTGATGGCAATAATACCATTGACGCGAATATGGGCGTAATCGGTTAATTTGGTTTTTTTGATCAAGCCCTTCTTTGTCGCCATCACGATGTAATGCCCTTCATCAAATTCGCGGACAGCCAGCGTGGCGGAGATTTTTTCTCCCTTCTCTACCGGTAGTAAATTGACCAGAGCCTTGCCGCGCGCGGCACGCCCGGCTTGCGGCACTTCATAAACCTTCTTGCGGAACACGCGCCCGCGATCAGAGAAGAACAACAGAAAATCATGCGTGGAAGCGGTCATCAACTGCGTAACGAAATCCTCTTCCTTGGTGGTCATGGCCGTCTTGCCTTTACCGCCCCGGCGCTGGGCGCGATACAGTGAAACCGGATTGCGTTTGATATACCCTTCGTTGGAAATGGTCACCACCATATCCTCTTCGGTAATCAGGTCTTCCACCGAGAGTTCGGCTGTTTCATCCATGATTTCCGTACGGCGGGCATCGGCATACCGGGCGCGCACCGCCTGTAATTCCTCAACAATCACCTGCATCAATAATTTCTCATCCGCAAGAATTGCCTTCAGGCGTGCAATGGTGCTCTGTACTTCCTCATGTTCCGCCTTGATTTTGTCGCGCTCCAGCCCGGTCAAACGTTGCAGACGCATCTCCAGAATCGCTTTGGCCTGCTTTTCCGACAACCCAAAGTGCCGCGTCAATCCGTCACGCGCCTCATCCGTTGTCCGGCTGGCGCGAATCAGCTTGATAACCTCGTCAATATGATCCAGCGCGATCAACAGGCCTTCAAGGATATGATCCCGGGCTTCCGCTTTGGCCAGATCAAACAGACAACGCCGGGTCACCACCTGACGCCGATGGTCCACAAAATAGTTCAGAAATTCACGAACGCCGCATAATTTTGGCTGCCCGTCCACCAGCGCCAGCATGTTGCAACCAAAATTGCATTGTAATTGCGTATGTTTGTACAGATTATTCAGCACGACTTCCGGAATTTCATCTCTCTTCAGTTCGATGGCGATGCGCAAGCCGTCACGGTCGGACTCGTCGCGAAGGTCAGAAATGCCATCAATCTTCTTGTCGCGCACCTGTGCTGCAATGCTTTTAATCAATATGGCTTTGTTCACCTGATAGGGAAGCTCGGTCACGATCAATGATTCCCGCCTGGTGCGCGGATGAATCTCCACCATGGCTTTGGCACGCATGGTCACGGAACCGCGCCCCGTCAAAAAAGCACTGCGCATGCCCTGACGCCCATAAATAAAACCGCCAGTGGGAAAATCCGGCCCGGGCATAATCCCCATAAGTTTTTCATCATCGATGTCGGGGGTTTCAATCAGGGCAATGGTCGCACGAATCGTTTCGCCCAGATTATGTGGCGGAATATTGGTGGCCATGCCCACGGCAATTCCCTGTGAACCGTTGATCAGCAAATTGGGGAAACGCGCCGGCAACACCTTGGGTTCCTTGAGTGAATCATCATAATTGGGTGCAAAATCAACGGTGTCTCTATCAAAATCCGCCAGCAGTTCGCCGGAAAGGCGGCTCATGCGTGCTTCGGTGTAGCGCATGGCAGCCGGGGAGTCCCCGTCGACCGAACCAAAATTGCCCTGCCCGTCCACCAGCACATGCCGCATGCTCCATGTTTGCGCCATGCGCACGAGCGCGTCATAGACCGCCGTATCGCCGTGCGGGTGGTATTTACCAATCACATCGCCGACCACGCGCGCGGATTTCTTGTACGGTTTGTCATGGGTGCAACCGAGCTCCTGCATGGCATAGAGAATGCGGCGATGCACAGGTTTCAGGCCATCGCGCGCATCAGGGAGCGCCCGTCCGATAATCACGCTCATGGCGTAATCAAGATACGAACGACGCATCTCCTCTTCGATCTGAATCGGTATGGCGGTAGTCAATTGTTCCATTACCATGTATTCCCCTGACCTAAAATTAATCATCCCGTACAAGACCCATCCATGGGTACGCGACGGATTTCTACGAGTTCATCATGTCCCTGATCCCATTGGTTGTCGTGGTGCCCTCGACAGGAGTCGAACCTGTGGCCTGCTGCTTAGGAGGCAGCCGCTCTATCCATCTGAGCTACGAGGGCCTCCGTATGGTTCACCCGCGGCGCGGCATACTAACGGCTTGATACCCGTCCTGCACCCCTCAACCACCTTCAAACGTTGTTTATTCGTAAGAAACAAGACTATGGACCGGAAGATCCCGCAAAAGATCCCGCCCGTCCAGGAAAGTAAGTTCAACGACGAACAGGCAAGCCGCAACTTCCGCGCCCAACTGATGAATGAGTTTGGCCGTTGCACGCATCGTGCCTCCTGTTGCCAGTAAATCATCGACAATGACGATTCTGTGTCCGGAACTAACCGCATCGCGATGAATTTCCAGCCGGTCCACCCCGTATTCCAGTTCGTAGTCTACCCCATGCACATCGGCCGGAAGCTTACCCGGCTTACGCACCGGAATCAGCCCCAATCCCGTTTGCTGGGCCAGTGCCGCGCCAAAGATAAACCCACGTGATTCAATACCCACAATGGCGTCTACATTGGCAGGCATATGACAAGCAAGACCGGAAACAGAAGCGGCAAAGGCGTCACCGTCCGCGAGCAGGGGGGTGATGTCCTTAAATATAATACCCGGCTTGGGAAAATCCGAAATATCGCGGATATAATCCCGCAAATTGATGGCCGTGACTGACGTCATAATATCTCCTCGGCGCGAACATCGTGCTTGTGAATAAAATGACGCAACTTTTGCAGCGAGGCCACCTGAATCTGACGAACACGCTCCCGCGTCACCCCCATATGGTGGCCAATGGCCTCCAATGTCCATGAATCATTGTGGGAATTCAGGCCATAACGCAAACAAACCACCTCCCGTTCCTTTTCCGTCAACTGTGCCAGCCATGAATGCAGCATATCGGTGCGAATGCTTTCTTCCAGGCGATCTCCCGGTTGCTCAGCCTGTTCATCCTCAGTGACATCGTACAGGGTAAAAGCTCCGTCTTCATGCATCAACTCGTCCGCGCTTTCCGTATATTGATGCGCGCCCTGTAACGCCTGAACGTGCGCGGGCGTTTTCCCCAGGCCCTCGGCGATCTCCTTCTCGGTCGGTTCACGCTCCAGCGACGATCGCAACGTATTCGCCGCACGCGTCATGGCATTGAATTCCTTGCCAATATGCACTGGCAAGCGGATGGTCCGAGCCTGATTCATGATGCCGCGTTCCACCGATTGTCTGATCCACCATGTTGCATAGGTTGAAAAACGGCACCCATGCGCATCGTCAAATTTTTCCACGGCACGCATCAAACCGATATTGCCTTCTTCAACCAGGTCGGAAAGCGGCATGCCACGATTCATGTAGCGCCTGGCAATCTTGACGACCAGCCGAAGGTTCGCATGAATCATATGTAGCCTGGCTTCTTCGCTACCCTTGGCAATAGCCCGCGCAAGCTCAACCTCCTGTTCCGCGGTCAGCAGGTCATAACGCGATATTTCACGCATATATAACGTCATGGAATCAATGCTATGGCGTTGGCCCATCATCCCTCCCTGGATATTGCCTATAGTTTGGGCAACCCAGACAAAAAAACAAGCCTTTTCTTTGATGGCTTCTTACAAGATCATCAGTCATCGCTTCGACAAGTATGCCAGGGGGTTCACAGGCGTAGGGCCTCGCCGAACCTCAAAATGTAAATGCGGACCCGATGCATGCCCCGTATGGCCTGTTCGGGCAATAATTTCGCCACGTTTCACATGGTCACCTTTGCGTACAAGATTGATCTGATTATGTGCATAGGCCGTAAACATGTCGTGCGTATGGCGAATAATAATCAGGTTGCCATAGCCTGTGAGGCGGTGGCTGGAATATACCACCTCGCCGGCAGCAGCAGCCCGCACGGGCGTTCCTTCAGGAACGCCGATATCAATACCATCATGAGGTCTCCCATGTCTTCTGCCAAAACCGCTGGTTACCGGCCCGTGTACGGGCCATATTAAACGAACCATGTGACGATGACTGATCGTATGTCGACTGGATTTCATCCTGCCATGACGATCCGTTCTTTTATCGCCCGTTCTCCTGTTGTGAACAGTCTTTTTATGCTTTTCTGGCAGAGGAATGTAACTGGGACGTGGCGCAACCCTTCGCAGATAAAGCCGCTGCCCTGTATGGATAGCATAGGGATAACGGATATGGTTACGCTTACCCAGCGCGCGATAATCCATGCCATATCGCTGACTGATGCTATACAGCGTATCCCCTGACCTTACTTGATAGACTGCTTTGTTTTTATTGACATGCACGGGTGAAATTACGGTTTTATAGCAAGCTGGCAAGACCAGAACGGTCAGGATGCAAAGAAGCCTTAATGCCATAGCCACAGCATCGCAAATCCTGCGATAACCAACAGGGCTACGGCGATCGTTAAAATTTCAAAATGCCTTTCCACCAATCTCCGCAAACGTTCGCCGCCCCACTGTAGTAAACCGCCTTCCAAAAAGAAGCGAGATCCACGGGAAACAATCGTTGCGGCCAGGAAGCCGATAATCGGAACGCCAAAAGCGCCGGCAGCGATAGTGACCACCTTGAAGGGAACAGGTGAAAATCCGGCAATCAATACCACCCACAAACCATACGTTTGAAACAGCGCCTGCATATGATTGAATTGGGCCATCGCACCATAAAATTCAAGCAATGGCTGAGCCACGCTGACAAATAAAAGCATACCGATGACGTAACCGATACAAGCGCCGATCGCTGAGCCCGCGGTGGCCAGCAGGGCCAGGCGTATGCCCAGCTCAGGCCGGCCCAACGCCAGCGCAATCAGGAGAATATCCGGAGGAATAGGAAAGATACTGGCTTCAATGATTGCAATAAAGAACAGGGCAGGTTGCGCCTGCGGATGATCGGCCCAGGACAGCGTCCAGCGGTAGCAGCGCCTGAGCCAGGCGGGCTTCAGAAGGTTAAAAGAAGATTTGATCTCATGCGCCATAGATAAGGGGCACAAAAACGCACCCGTCAAAATATTCTTCGGACCACTCATCTCCGTGCTTACGAAAGCGGACAAGCACATGGTCTCCCGACCGCCCTACCGGCATTACCAGCACCCCCCCCTCACGCAATTGATGCAACCATGCTTCCGGCACCTTTTCCCCTCCCGCAGCAGCGAGAATCGCATCAAACGGTGCATATTCTTTCCAGCCTTCCGTGCCATCCCCGCATTTAAGCATCACATTGGCATGCCGTGCTGCCCTCAGATTCTGGCGGGCGCGTTCATGCAGCGATGCAATACGCTCAATACTGTACACCCGCCGGCATAAGCGGGATAGAACCGCCGTCTGATAGCCACAGCCCGTACCGATTTCCAGTACCCGTTCATCTCCCTTCAAGGCCAGCAACTGGGACATTTTCCCCACCATGTAGGGCTGTGAAATGGTCTGCCCCTCACCGATAGGCAACGAGGAATCCTGATAGGCATGGCCGACCAGTGCGGGATCAACAAACATATGCCGCGGAACCGTCGTCATCGCATCAAGAACACGGGCATCGGTGATGCCGCGAACAGCAAGTTGCTCCTCAACCATGCGCCGGCGAGGCCGCTCAAAGGCAAGGCCCATACCGTGCCGTTTCATCATTGATCCGGTACGGTATGAGCCTTATCAAAATGGTCGGGACGGCCGGATTTGAACCGGCGACCACCAGTCCCCCAGACTGGTGCGCTACCAGGCTGCGCTACGTCCCGTAACATGATTCTTTCAGAACCATCGAAGGAGGTCAGTCATTCAACAATTGGTGAATGGAAGCAAGCTCCTGCCGAATATGCCGCAATGTATCCCGTGCCGAATTTTGCTCTACCAGTTCTCCAATGTCACCATTGATCAGGCGTTTCTTGGCGCCTTTGATGGTGAAATTCAGATCATAGAGCAAATGTTTAATCTGTAAAATGGCATAAATATCACGTTGGCGATAAAAACGCCGGTTGCCACTTTTCTTGACCGGCCTGATATGATGAAACTCCGTTTCCCAATAACGTAGCACATGCGGTTCAATGTCGCACAGATTACTGACTTCCCTGATGGAAAAAAACAGCTTGTCGGGCAGATTCGGAACGGCCACCCCTGCATTGCGAAGAGACTGGACCTGGACATTCATTTATTTCTCGCCGCGTACCTGTTTTTTCAGGAGCTGGCTCGCCCGAAACGTGACCACCCGGCGGGAAGAAATGGTGATTTCATCCCCCGTCTTGGGGTTGCGTCCCCGGCGAGGGCGTTTGTTGCGTATGATGAAATGTCCGAAACCGGAAATTTTGACGTCTTCGCCTTGCTCCAGCGCCTTGCGTACCACATTCAAGACCACGTTAACAATCTGGCCGGATTCTTTCTTGGACAGGCCGACGCGTGCATGAACAACTTTGGCGATTTCGACTTTTGTCATACGATCCCCTCTTTACCGTAAGCTAGAAACTACTTGCGATACTAGCCGGAACTTCTTGTTATGTCAAAGCTTTTAGATATTACCCTTCAAAGGTAGTGAAATTAAACAAGCATGGACTCAATCCGATCAGCAAGACCCTGCCCGATAGCAAGCATCATATCGGCATCCTCGGCTTCAACCATGATGCGCAGCCTGGGTTCGGTGCCGGACATGCGTACGTTTAAACGGCCCTTGCCATTTAGGCGTTTTTCAGCTTCTTTAACGGCCTGGCGCACCCCTGGCTGCGTTAGCACATCCATGCGCCGGGGCAATGCGATATTCCACAATTTCTGGGGATACAGTTGCATGCCGGAACCCATATCCGACAAGGGCTTGTCCTGATCGCGCATGGCCGCGAGCAATTGCAGGGCGGTCAGCAAACCATCTCCCGTCGTGCTGCAATCCAGCATAATGATATGACCGGACTGTTCGCCACCCAGGTTACAGCCTTTTTCGCGCATCATTTCCAATACATAGCGGTCTCCCACGTTGGCCCGGTGCATACCCAGACCCAGCCCGCCAAGATAACGCTCCAATCCCATATTACTCATCAGTGTCGTCACTACGGCTCTGCCTGTCAGGCAGTCATGCCGCAACAATTGTTCCGCCAGAATCGCAATGACACGATCCCCGTCCACGATGGCGCCGCTGGCATCGCAGGCAATCAATCGGTCCGCATCTCCGTCCAGCGCAAAACCTGCATCCGCGCCTGTTTCCACAACGCGCTCGCACATACCCGCCGGGTCGGTAGAACCGCAGGCCAGATTGATATTGTGTCCATCCGGATCCGCATGCATCGCCACCACATCGCTTCCCAGTTCATCCAGTAATCTTGGCGCAACGTCATAAGCAGCGCCGTTGGCGCAGTCCACCACCACCTTGAATCCGTCAAGACGGAAACCGCGCGGCAGTGACGACTTGCAAAACTCCACATAACGGCCGCGCGCGTCATCTACGCGAAAAGCCTTGCCAATATCGGCGGCATCCGGAAGGATCGGAAGGTCATCCAGACGTCGTTCAATCTCCTGCTCAATTTCATCGGGTAACTTGAAGCCATCCGCGCCAAAGAATTTAATGCCATTGTCTCCCGCCGGGTTATGCGAAGCGGAAAGCATCACGCCGGCATCAGCACGCAAACTTCGGGTTAAATAAGCAACGGCAGGCGTCGGCACCGGCCCGACCAGCAACACATTCATCCCCTGCGCCGTCAGCCCCGCGCATAATGCCGATTCGATCATATAACCGGAAAGACGGGTGTCCTTGCCGATCAGAACATGCGGCTGGTGGCTTAAATGCCGGGTTAGAACATACCCCGCCGCCCGGCCCAGCCTCAATGAGAATTCAGCCGTCATCGGCTCCTGATTCACGGTCCCCCGCACGCCATCCGTGCCAAAATAACATCGCATTAATTTTTCCCCGTTTGTCGTTTTACTTCATGCACCAGTCTGCCACGTACGATAAATGCGGCATTGGAGTTCACCAGACGAATTGCTTTTCCGGCAGGACTTTCCACACTCACCTTTATTTCAAACGGGCCAGGTCTGGACTCCGGATGCACCGCCGTGGTTTCAACATCCGAAAGCGCATCCAGCCATATTTCCGGACCCGTCAACGTGGCTGTGGCAGGCGTAACCCGAACGTCCAGCGCTTTCCATCCTTCATCCAGCTCCAGACGTGGTTTGACGGTAATCACCCGTTTAATCACCCGGTCCACTTGCAATTGCAATCGGTCCGGTTGTAATTTTTCAACCGTCAGACCCGGCGGAAGTCGAATGGCCGATATCTTCAACGCCCGTTCCACCACGCCCGGATCCTTCAACCCCGAGGCATTGAGCGGCACTCGTACCTCGGCAGGATCAAGACTGTCCAAACGCGCCTGCAAACCGCTAACCGTAATACGCACATGATCCGGCAAATCATTGACAATCACCATGTCGGACGGTAAGCCCTGCACCTGTAGCGGCACATCCATGCTTAACGAGCCAACCCCTTGACCATGAACCTGCAGCCACATCACTACCGCAATCAGGATCGCCAGCAGCTTCAGGCCACTGGCCCGCGGGAATCGTATCATCTTCGCCACTTCAGGCCTGTCCCGAAACCGCCGTCCGCACGCCGGGTTGAGACAGCCGTAGCATCAGGCGGCTACGCAAGACCTTGCGTTCCAAAGGCTCGCTAACCTTTCCTTCTTCCGCCAGACGCACATAACCTGATTCCTCGGACACCACGATGACCAGTGCATCGCTCTCTTCAGTCAGACCCATTGCCGCCCGATGGCGTGTGCCGAATTCTCCGGCCAATGCATTGGCCTGAGCAAGCGGAAGCAACACGCGGGCGGCCATGACCCTGCCGTTCCCTTCCTGAGGCTGAATAATCACGGCGCCATCGTGCATAGGCGCCTGAGGGCAAAAAAGCGTCAGGATCACATCGCTGCGAACCGGGACATTCATTTCCACGCCTGATTCAAACAAATGTTTCAGACCCGTCTCACGTTCAATCGCCAGCAGTCCTCCCCATCCCCGGTGAGATAATGCAAAGGCGGACTCGGTCAGCGCTTCGGCCAGCCCGCTATGCGCACTTGCCGTCGTCAGCGGATTCACGCCAACCTGCATCAGCGCGCGCCGTATCTCATGTTGAAACAACACCACCAGAATAATGATAAAAGCCGAGAAAAAATGGCCGAACATCCACTCTACGGTCAACAATCCAAAAAAACGCGCCAGTTCATAAACAGCAAACACCACGGCCAGCCCGGCGAGCATCTGCACGGCGCGCGTGCCACGTATCAGCCGAAGCATGAAATAGACCACCACCGCCACCAGGAAAATATCCACTACGTCACGGACGCCGAAAGACCAGTTCTCCATATAAATCATGATGATACGCCATGATTGGATTCAGGCAAGGAACAGCGTATCGCCGAAGCAATTTTCACCGCCCTGCTCTGGGTCGGTACATCATGCACGCGCACAATATCGGCACCCGCGCCAACGCATGCGGCGACCGCGGCCGCCGTTTCAATCTCCCTCTTATTGACTCGGGCTCCCGTTAGTTCTCCGAGAAAAGACTTGCGAGATACGCCCATTAAGATCGGAAAGCCGAGATGCTTGAAACGTGGAATCACCCTGATCAGCACCAGATTATCCTTCAATCGCTTACCGAAACCGATGCCGGGATCCAGGATGATCGCCTGTTCACGAACACCCGCGGCTACGCAAACCTCGACGCGTGCGGTAAGAAAGGCTTCCACCTCATCCGCCACATCATCATAATGAGCGTGCTGCCGCATACTCAAAGGCGTGCCGCGCATATGCATCAGACACACATCCACACCTGCTTCCGCGACCACATCCAGCGATCCGGCATCCCCCGCCAGCGCCGTCACGTCGTTAACCATGCATGCCCCCGCCACAATCGCCTGCCGCATGACTTCCGCCTTGGATGTATCAATGGAAACAACATTTTTTTCTGTATTCAGTGCTTCAATAACAGGAATCACCCGCGTCAGTTCTTCCTGTTCCGATACCGAAACTGAACCGGGCCGTGTGGACTCGCCGCCGACATCAATCATGGCAGCGCCCGCCTTCCACATGTGTTCGGCATGCTTGACGGCATCATCAAGGCGAGCATGAATGCCGCCATCCGAAAACGAATCAGGGGTGCAATTGAGCACCCCCATGATCCAGGCATCACCATCGATTGGCGTAAACCATCGGGATCGTCCCATCGTCATTGTGCAATCCTGTTCATGTTGTAATGTATTGAAAGCGTTTCATGAGGTATTTTTAAACCCGGCGACTCTCCGGGTGATGATTAAACTTATGGGTAATCATGTCAACAAAACATCATTTTCACCAACCTCGGTGCGGCAGTAGTTCCCTCTGATATTTTTCCGGATCTCTGGTCCGGATTATCGCCCCGTCACGCGGTGTCCGATACCTGAACTGAATCATTGGCCGCGCCGAAGGGTGCGGATGAGCTACTGGAAGCAGTGACATCACTTCCATACCAAAGTTTGGAATCCGCGTAAGCTTGGAACCCCATTGCGCGCCGCCATTTCGGTAGGTCTTAACCTGTAGATTTTAGATTTTCCGCGGGCAAACGCAGAGGCATCTGTTTTTCCATTGTGAATAATGTGGGTTAGTAATGTGGGTTAGGGGCTACCAAAGGGTTCGAACGTACTTGTATTCCAACAGACGGCCATCTTTGGTTAACAGGGTCGCATTTTCTTCGCGCGTAGTGGCCACGATCACCTGATCGGCAGGGTCATTATGAAAGGGATGCGGCAATACTGTCGACTTGTAAGCCAGCCTCGGACTTAAAGGAACAAGGCGAAGTTTTGACATGTCCAACGCGATATCAAGCCAGTCTTGTGCATCGCAGCTGATCCCCAGCCTTCCTTTCTCCAGCAGCTTACAAAATTCCCATGGCGAAATCGCTGAAAGAAGCAACTCGTCATTACCGGCTATATTGGCAATCGTGTCTCTGGCTTTAGTGGACAAACGATCAGGTTGCATGTGCCACCATATCCAGACATGGGTGTCCAGAACATATTTGTTGCAGGCTACCTGCACGCTTCCCATATCTCTTCATTCAGCGGCGAAACGATATCTTTCTCGAATATCAGTGCGGAAGCCAACCTCCCCGGTCTTACTGAATTCTCCTTGCTCATGTAAGGGATAACTTCAGCCAAAGGTTTTCCTCGCCGGGTGATGACAACAGGCTCTTTTGTTTTGGAAATCATGTCCAGAATACGCAACGCATGCGTCTTGAACTCACTGATTTGTACGGACTTCATCGCAGCCTCCTTCACCATGGCTGTTTGAAATATATAGCAGTCATTTCAAACAGTCAACTGAATCCCTGAAGTTCAATGGGGTCTTGATTGAATGGCACTTGGTTAAGCCTGTTGTCCAGCATCAATCAGGTGCTAAAGCATGCTTAAAACGTGATCATATAGCATGAAAAACAAATCAATCTTCCAGCATTGATCGAAACGACTTCAAGCTGCAAGCAACCCGGAACTACTGGGTGGCCGTTGGATTATCGTTGTTGATGGCACCCGCGTCAGCATGCCGGGCACCGATGAAAAAAGTTATAGCAATCCCACTTCGAATCCCTTTTCGGGATTGAATGAGCTGAATGGTGGTTCCATAGAGTGAAATTCAAGCTCGGAAAGGGGCCGAAGTGGGGAAACAGATCGCCGTTCATGAGTTTTGCAAGAGGCTCCATAAACAACCAAACCCGGGAAGAGGACAAGGCAGGGAAGCCAATCACCGATCATGGGCTTTGCAATTGGCCCGGAAGTAAAGTGTATTCGAGTAAACTGTCCCCGAAACGATCCAATCATGACGATCACTGTCCACCACGAACAAGACGAACATAGAAGGAAGAAGTCCCAACGGCGGTACCGTCGTCGCCAACGTCGAAGTTGACATACCACGCGCCGGCAGTTCCACCGGCATACGGAGATGCCGACCAATATTTGGCTGGTGCTGACGGCGTAGCGGGAAAAATCGTGGCATTGAGTGAAGGTGCTACACACTGATCTTTCACAATCGAACCCAACTCCTTGATATTGGGTACGCGCCAGCCGGTGAGAGGTGTTGCAACTGGAAAGTTGGCGGCAGTATTCACCGCTTTGGCGTGATCCAAAGCTTTCTGCCAAGTGTAGGTCGTAGCCGTATCCGTGCAGGTGCTTGCACTTTCATTCCACGTTTGTCCCTCGGAGCAGCGTTTCCACATCAGACCGGTCTTCGTATGCGTCACCGTGCCATCGTGATGGTCTATAAAATCGACTGTTGGGGTATTGGCCGTTATGGGAGTATTGCAAGCTTGTGTCGCCGACGTCTGGCCACTTCCGCCGCGAACAAGTCGAACAGGATAGCTCTGACTCTTATCGCTAGTGCGGCCATCGCCGTTATTGAAGTCGGTACTCCACGCGAGGAGATCATTGCTGGCATACGGAGACGCCGACCAAAACCAGCCAGCGCTTGTGGCCGCGTTCGGAAAATAGCCGGTATCAATGGTCGGGGAAGATGGGGCGATGCCGTAATCCACAATAGAGCGTAAAGCATCTTTTTTGGGCAAGCGCCAGTCCGTATAGCCGCATAACCTGGCTGTATTATTCACCGCCGCGACATATTCCTCCGTATT
>VAOW01004349.1_pt1 | contig 38004 bp, 37 predicted proteins | sample 3393921 | NCBI WGS metagenome assembly VAOW01 (sample SAMN08290428, study PRJNA428436) | hydrothermal vent metagenome | isolation source: Deep-sea hydrothermal vent chimney | place: Indian Ocean: Southwest Indian Ridge | depth 2742 m m | reverse complement strand
GACTGAACTGCCTTCTCTTGGTTGTCATGCCATGCTCCTTCGTTTGAATGTCTCTTATTCAAACAGGGCATTTGTCCAATTCCAACTGAAGCAAAACACATGCTCAAGGCTCCAGTCGAATTGTATGGCAAATACTTTCGGCGATTTATGAATGGTTCAGGTTGTGAAGACGATGCTGCCCTACGGGTTCCATTGCAGGAAAGTCTCCAGTAACGCCAGCCCTGCGGCCTGGCTCTTTTCCGGGTGAAATTGTACGCCAAGGATATTATCCCGACCTATGGCACAGGAAAAATGGATATCGCCGTAATCGCACTGCGCCAACCTATGAGTCTCATCATCCGGGACGCAATAGTAAGAATGGACAAAATAACATTGCCGGTTTCTCAGCGCCGCCAGCACCGGATGAGATTGATCTGGCAGCCGCACGTCATTCCAGCCCATGTGGGGAATTTTGAGACCCCTGGCCGGGAGTGCCTGCGGAAAACGGATAACGTCACCCGGAATCATGTCCAGACCCTTGTATTCACCGAACTCGAATGAACGGCTTAAAAGCACTTGCATTCCCAGGCAAATGCCCAGGAATGGCGTTCCCCCGGCACAGCGATTTTTGATGGCTTCATCAAGCCCGCTTTGATGCAGGGCGCCGATGCAGTCACGAAAAGCCCCAACGCCGGGTAATACAATGCGGTCGCAATCTTTTAGTTCTTCCGGTGTTTTGACAAGGCGGATCCGCTCGCCAGTGCGTCCGATCGCCTTGGCAACGGAATGCAGGTTGCCCATGCCATAATCAATCAATGCGATCATCGTCGAATACTTACCACAAAATCATAAAGAAAAACCATTATCTGTTTTGTACCTTCGTGTCTTTATGGTTACAACGCCCCTTTGGTGGAAGGGATGCCGGAAACGCGCTCATCTTTTTCCGCCGCCATGCGCAGCGCCCGGCCAAAAGCCTTGAATACCGTTTCGATCATATGGTGGTTGTTACTGCCCCGAATTGCATCAATGTGAAGCGTAATTTTCCCATGGTTCACAATCGCCTGGAAGAATTCCCTGAACAAATCCACGTCAAAGTCTCCCACGCGATCCCTGGGGAAGGGAATGCGGTATTCCATACCCGGACGGCCTGACAAATCCAGCACTACGCGCGATAACGCTTCATCCAGTGGCACATAAGCATGGCCGTAGCGGCGGATGCCTGTCTTGTCACCCAGAGCGTCGTGAAGCGCTTCACCGAAACAGATTCCAATATCCTCCACGGTGTGGTGGTCGTCAATTTCCCGGTCGCCACGGGCGGAAATGGTTAAATCAACCAGGCCGTGACGCGCCACCTGCTCCAGCATGTGATCCAGAAACGGAATGGATGTGTTGATACTGGAAATACCACTGCCATCCAGGCTCAGTTTCAGTTCAATATCCGTTTCCCTGGTGGTGCGAGTGATGGATGCGTTGCGGTTAGTTGCCTGTTTCACTAACAATCTCCTTCAGGGCTGTGATAAATTGGGTGTTTTCTTCGGGCAGGCCGATGGTGACGCGCAAACAGTTTTCCAGCAAGCCTCCCGAAGCATGCATGTTTTTGACCAGAATACCGTGTTGCTTTAGCGCTTCAAATGTAGCATCCGCGTTTGGAACGCGCAGCAATATAAAGTTAGCCTGCGAAGGGAACGCCTCGATATGATCCATGGATATCATCGCAGCTAACATTCGGCTACGATTAGAACAAATCTTTCTTGCCTGTTCTTCGAATACATGGAAATGTTCCAGAAAAAAACAGGCGGAAACCTGCCCCGGACTGTTGATATTGTAGGGCAGGCGCACCTTGTTCAGTTGGGCGATGGTGTCCGGATGGCCGAGTGCATATCCCAGCCTTAAGCCAGCCATGCCCACTTTTGAATAAGTACGCAACACAATCACGCGGGGTGCAATCATATCGGTATAACTCTCATCGGCGAAGGGGTTATAGGCCTCATCAATGATCAACAGGCCACGAAAATTATCCGCAATTTTCCGAATGGTGTCGCGCGTCCACATATTGCCGGTAGGGTTATTCGGACAGGCCAGAAAGGCGATAGCGGCTTTCTCTCTGGCGCAAACGCGCAGGAAAGCATCGGCATTGAGGCTGAAATCCTCTTTCAGCGGTACGCTCGCTACGGGACGTTTCAGCCATCGGGAAATGATTTCGTACATGGCAAAGGTTGGCTGAGGAATCACGCATGCGCCCTGATCGGCTGCGATCAATGCTATTTGTATAATTTCATCCGAGCCATTGCCCGGAAGCACCTGATTGGCTTGCAGGCCATCCCTGTCCGCAATGGCATGACGGAGATCGTCCATTTCCGCATCGGGGTAACGGTTAATGTTGACACTGCGAATATGCCTGGCCCATTGATCCCTGAGCGCATCCGGCAAGGGGTAGGGGTTCTCCATTGCATCAAGCTTGATGAGCCCGTTTGCATCCGGAACATGATACGCGGCAAGCTGTTTGATATCGCTACGAATCATTTGAGTCTCTTGTGGTTCCTTTCTGCATCCTTCAGGCGCAGTTCCACGCTCAGGGCATGGGCTGTGAGCCCTTCACGATGCGCCAGATGCGCGGCGGCGGGCCCCACCGCAAGCACGCCTTCACGATCAGCCCGGATGACACTGCTGCGCTTGGTGAAATCATATACGCCAAGCGCGGAGGAGAAACGCGCCGTGCGATTGGTTGGCAATACGTGGTTGGGGCCGGCAACATAATCTCCCAGCGCTTCCGGCACAAAATGACCCAGAAAAATGGCGCCCGCATGCCGGATGTAAGGTAACAATATATCCGGATCCGCCAGTGCCAGTTCCAGATGTTCCGGAGCAATACGGTTCACCACATCCGCGGCGCTGGCCAGATTAGGCACATGAATCAGGACGCCATGCGTTTCGACGGACTTTCGTGCAATATCAGCGCGGGAGAGGGTGGTCAGAAGTGCTTCAATTTTGGTTGCCACGGCCTCAATCAAACTTTGATCGGTTGAAATAAAGATGCTCTGAGCGGCTTCGTCGTGTTCGGCCTGTGAGAGAAAGTCCGCCGCCAGCCATTCCGGATTCCCGCTATCGGCTACGACAACGATTTCCGAAGGTCCCGCGATCATGTCAATGCCACAGACGCCGAATACCTGCTTTTTGGCCGCGGCAACATAGCGGTTGCCCGGTCCGACGATTTTATCCACGGCGGGAACCGTTTCCGTGCCATGGGCCAGCGCGGCCACAGCTTGCGCACCACCGACGGCAAAAATACGCTGTACACCGCTGATATGCGCGGCGGCCAGGACCAGTTCATTGACGTTGTTGGAGGGTGTTGGAACCACCATAATAATCTCTTCCACACCGGCCACCCTCGCGGGAATGGCATTCATCAGGACGGATGAAGGGTAGGCGGCCTTGCCTCCCGGAACATAAAGACCGACGCGGTCCAGTGGCGTGATGCGTTGACCCAGCGTAAGGCCGGTATCGTCGGTAAACTCCCAGTTTTCCTGGTGTTGATGCTCGTGATAAGCGCGAATGCGTGAGGATGCGAGTTCCAGGGATTTATGGTCCGCATCGGTTAAAGACGCCCATGCTCCTTCCATGCGGGCTTTGGGTATTTCAATATTTCCGGGCGTGCAGTTCCAGCCATCGAACTTCCACGTATACTCACAAAGCGCCGCATCGCCGCGCTTGCGAACATTCTCAATGATGGCTGCTACGGTTTGTTGCACGTCCGTGCCGGTATCGGTTTCGCGCGACAACAGTGCGTCGAGTTCTTCGTTAAAATTATTTCCGGAAGCATCCAGACGTTTGATGTTACTCATGCTTTAATTCATTTACGGCTTTCGAGAATGCGTTAATCACCGGAGTAATGAGTGCTTTCCGGGTTGCAAGGCTTGCGGGGTTCACCACCAGGCGGCTGGAAATATCATACAGCGTATCCTCTTCCACCAGATTGTTGGCTGCCAGCGTATTTCCCGTCTCCACCAGATCGACAATCCGATCCGCCATGCCGACCAGTGGCGCCAGTTCCATGGAACCATACAGATGAATAATATCCGCGTGTACGCCCTGCGCCATGTAATACTGTTCCGTAAGACGATCATATTTGGTAGCCACCCGGATACGGCTTCCGGCTTTCGGCTTGCCTTGGGCGACCCGTTCCGCGGGACCGGCGATACACAACCGGCAGCGGCCGATGCCAAGATCGAGCGGTTCATACACATGCGGTCGAAATTCAAGCAACAGGTCACGTCCAACGATGCCCATGTCGGCTGCGCCATGCTCGACATAGGCGCAGACATCCGCGGCGCGAATGAGCAGAAAACGCACACTGCCCGCTGCATCGATCATGAGCTGGCGGGTTGTGTGCAGGTCTTCCTTTGGCGTCAATCCTGCGTACTCCAGCAATGGCAAGCTTTCCGAGAGAATGCGCCCCTTGGGCAAGGCGATGGTGAGCTTCGGTTCAGTTTGTGGCAAGACGTGAACTCCGGAACAGTTCCGGATTGGGCGTAATGCGCTCGATTGATGCGCCGAGCGCCCTCAGTTTCTCCTCGATGCGTTCATAGCCACGGTCAATATGATAGACGCGGGAAATGGTGGTTTCTCCGGTGGCCGCCAGCCCGGCCAGCACAAGGCTGGCGGAGGCTCTCAGGTCGGTGGCCATGACCGGTGCGCCGGAGAGGAAATCAATACCGTCCACCACTGCCGTACTGCCGTTCAATACAATATTGGCGCCCAGGCGGCGAAGTTCCTGTACATGCATAAAACGGTTTTCAAAAATTGTTTCACTGATAACGCTGCTGCCGCTGGCCGTACACATCAGCGCCATGAACTGGGCCTGAATGTCCGTGGGAAACCCGGGATGCGGACTGGTTTGGACATTCACGCCCCGCAAGCGTTCGCTGGCGCTGCACCGCACCCAGCCATCACCGACTTCCACGTTGGCGCCAGCTTCGGCCACCCGCGCCAGAAAGGCATCCAGCATGCCTGCATCAACATGTTTTACCGTTACGTCACCGCCGGTAATCAGGCCGGCGGCAAGATAGGTTGCGGTCTCAATGCGATCTGCGATTACGGATACTTCGGCGCCGTTCAGCCTTTCCATGCCGCGAATACGAATATAGCCGCTTCCCTCGCCTTCAATATCCGCTCCCATAGCCATCAGGGATTGGGCCAGATTGACCACCTCGGGTTCACGTGCGGCGTTTTCCAGTACGGTATCTCCTTCGGCCATGGTCGCGGCCATCATCAGGTTTTCCGTGCCTGTCACCGTCACCTTGTCAAAAACGATGCGCGCTCCTTGCAATCTTCCTGTTGTTTTTGCCACGACATAACCCTGATCCACATGGATGCTCGCCCCCATGGCTTCCAGCCCTTTCAGGTGCATATCCATGGGCCTGGCGCCGATGGCGCAACCACCCGGAAGACTGACCCGGGCATGCCCGAAACGTGCCAGAAGGGGGCCCAGCACCAGCGCCGATGCGCGCATGGTCTTGACCAGTTCATAGGGAGCTTCCGGCAGGTGGCTTGCGGATGTATCCACGCGTACGCGCCCCTGGTCGTCCATGGAGACATCGGCGCCCTGGTTGGCCAGCAGCGTCATCATGGTGGTGATATCGCGCAAGTGAGGAATACGATGATAGACCATGGGGCCATCCGCAAGAATACCCGCTGCTAACAGCGGCAATGCAGCGTTCTTCGCACCGCTGGCTTCGACCGTACCGACGAGCGGTCGGTCGCCGCGTATGATGATACTATCCATGGCAATATCCGTTCATGTCGCGGCGCAAGCTAACCCGTATTTTTCATGAAGTCATGCGGTGAGAGGAGCGCTTGCATCCTTGCATTTCGTTGGCCTCCGCCCACAATCGGCGACTACGCTTTTCCGGGGAGCTTATGTCTGTTTATACCGAACTGTCGCGTAACGGTCTTGTCGCTATTCTCACCGGATACAGGATCGGTCCCCTCATGGATTATGAAGGCATTGCTGCGGGAATTGAAAACAGCAATTTCTTCGTTGTGACCGGCAGGGGACGCTATGTGCTGACGATTTTCGAGCGTATGAACGCTGATGAATTACCGTATTTCATGCGCTTGATGCGCCACCTGGCGGAAGAAGGGGTTCCGTGCCCGGATGTGATGCCGAAGCGGGATGGTTCGCTGTTGTTTGACATGGGGGGGGAACAGGGGTGCATCATTTCCTGCCTGCCGGGCCGCACGCTGGATGTGTTAAACGAGGCGCAACTGCGTTCTTCCGGCGCCGCCCTGGCAAATCTGCATATGGCAGGGGCTTCGTTTGACGAGAAAAGGGAGAATCCGGCCGGTTCTACATGGTTGCGGGAGACCATCGCGGCGGTCATGGGCGGAACCCGTGATCGTTACGGGAATGAAGCCGCGGATTTGTTGCAGGATGAATTGCACTTTCAGCGAAAGCGTACATGGGATCATTTGCCAGGTGGCGTGATTCATGGCGATTTGTTTGTGGATAACATACTGTTTGAGGAAAATTCCGTATCCGGCATCATTGATTTCTATTATGCTCATGACGCACCCTATGCGCTGGATATCGCCATTGCATTGAATGCACAGGCGGTATTGCCGGGTAGTGATGACCAAAGTCGCGTCAAGACGTATCTGGAGGGCTATCAGTGCATGCGTAAATTGAGCCAGGCTGAAGAGAATGCACTGCCCGGTCTGTTACGACTTGCCGCTCTGCGTTTCTGGGTATCACGGCTCTACGACGCCCTGTTCCCGCGGTGTGGCGCGATGACGCAGACCAAGAACCCTGAAGAATATCGCCAAAAATTATTGCTGCATCGTAGCCTGGATTATTCATGAATCGCCAGAATGGTATGCGGCGATCATGGATGTAATAAACTCAAGCCCGTACCAGACAGGGAAGGCGTGAAATAAGCCATGTAGGTCAACGGTGCAGGGCGGTAAAGATGCGCTCGGAACAGGTGCCGGAAATACCGGGTGTTTGCGCCAGTTGCTCGCGGCTGGCTTTTTTTACACCCTGGATACCGCCAAAGTGCTTCAACAGTGCTGAACGTTTGGCTGGGCCAATGCCGGAAATACCTTCCAGTTGCGAGGTGAACATGCTTTTTTTCTTGCGTTTGCGCATATAATTTCCGGCGAACCGGTGCGCCTCATCACGCACGCGGGCAATGAGCAGCAGAGCGGGAGAATGGCGCCCCGGTTTCAGTGATGCCGGCATCCATGCAGGCCACAGGATTTCCTCCCCGAGTTTGCGGCTGCTGCTTTTGGCGACACCCACCAGTTTGAGGTCGTGCAGACCACACTCGGCAGCGCAATCCATGGCAATGCCAAGTTGTCCGCGCCCGCCGTCAATAAGCATGATATCGGGGCAGGGAATGGCGCCTTTGCTGATGGCGCGAAAAAAACGTGAAAGAACAGCTCGCATGGCAGCGTAATCATCGCTTGCCGGCACGTTAGAAAGTTTATAGTGGCGATAATGCGCTTTATCCGGCCCGTCCCACCCGGCATAGGTGATGGCGGCTACGGTCTGTTTACCGCCCAGATGAGCATTGTCCACGGCGGCAATGGTTTGTGGCGTTTCATCCAATGCAAGCAGTTTCGCCAGCGACTCGAAGGCCGCCTGTTGATTGCCGTGGCGAGATGATGCCTGCAACTGTTCGCCGGCGTACGCCACCTGATTCAACCATTGCAGTCTTGGGCCGCGTTCGGGGTGCGAGACTTCGGAACGGGTTTTCGGGACAAGGAGCTTCAGCATGCGCTGTAATTCGTCCGCATCGTATTTTGGTGCGCCGATCAGGATATGCCGGGGAGGTTCTTCACGCCGATAACGCTCAATAAAAAAGGATTGCAGGATTTCCAGATCGCTCGCATCCGTGGCCTGATCAATACGGATGCCGTGGGTGCCCAGATTTCGGCCGGCGCGGCGGACTCCGATACTGGCAACGACTCCCGTGGCATGCCGGATCAGGGCAATGGCATCAGCATGGCGGGGAAGATGAACATCTTCGGATCCGGCCAATACGCTGCGCAATGCGCGAATGCGGTCGCGCAGGCTTGCCGCCAGCTCATAATCCTGATCATTCGAAGCTTGCTGCATATCCTCTCCCCATTGATGAATGAGATCAGTATTTCGTCCCGTAAGAAAGATACGCGCATCTTCCACTTGTCGTGCATACTCAGCCTTTGAAACCACATGACAGCAGGGGGCGGAACAGCGACCGATCTGGTATTGCATGCAGGGGCGTGAGCGGTGGTTGAACACTGCATTTTCACAATCACGGATGCGGAAAATGCTTTGCATCAGATGCAGGGTGTCATGGACTGCTCCGGCATGGGGGAAAGGACCGAAATACTCGCCGGGATGATCGTTGCGGTTGCCGCGGTAAAGACGCAGGCGCGGCCAGGGCTCATCGGTGAGCAGAATACAGGGATAGGATTTTGAATCCTTGAGCAGTACGTTGTAGCGAGGCTTGATCTGTTTGATGAGGTTGTGTTCGAGAATCAGTGCTTCGACCTCGGAGGGGGTGACGCTGAAATCCAGATCACGAATCTGCTGAACCATGGCAACGGTGCGGGGTGAATCCGGTTGGCGTTGAAAGTAACCGGAGACGCGCTTTCTCAGATTCCTTGCTTTGCCAATATATAAAACCTTGCGTTTACCATCGAGCATACGGTACACCCCCGGCTCACGCGGCAGGGTGGTCAGATCAATCGGCGGTTTGCTCCACATATGCGCATGCTTGTTTCTGATCGGTTTGATCGCAAGTCGGAACATTTCGCTCCACATACAGACAATCCGGTTGTAACGGGCAATCCATGCATCGCGGCTTTGTCTGGCAATACCGTTTGGCGTGTTCGACAATCAGAGCGTGGAATTCCTTGAACAGAGGCAAGCTGCGGGGAAGGCGGCTGTGGAAGTAGTGTTGCGTATATTGGTAGTCTGCATTCCGCGGCAGATTACCGAGACGGTGAAAAATACGGCGCGTATAGGCATCGACAACGAAAACAGGTTTATCAAGGGCATAAAGAAGAATGGAATCTGCCGTTTCGGGACCGATCCCCTGTACGGTAAGAAGCTTTTTCCGTAGACTGGACATGGGCCACTTCTTTAGTCCGGACTCATACCCATGGCGGAAATAAAACAGACTCATTGCTTGCAGATAACGTGATTTCTGACGGAAGAAGCCCGAAGGCCGGATGTATTCGGCCAACTGGCTTCGATTGCTGCTGCAAATACGCTCCGCATCCAGCATGTCGGCTTCTTTCATGTTGGCGATAGCCATTTCAACGTTTTCCCAGCGCGTGTTCTGCGTTAGAATGGCGCCGACCATCACCTCAAAGGGAGTGTCGGCAGGCCACCAGTGACGCGGACCGTAAGCAGCCAGCAACTGCCGATGGATTTGCAGTGGTGCCTGTCTTCGTCTCCTCACCTTGAGCCCTCCCTGAAAACCGGTAACTATATATGGGTTCTTTCCGGAGTTGAAGGATTATGTGGCTTCTCCAGCTTCCTCAACTGCCGGACCTCGGGAGATTTGAGCGGGCGCGTCGATCCTTTGGGTAAATCCCCCAGTTGCAGGGAAGCGAAACTTACCCGAATCAGCCTGCGCACCGTGTGACCGCATGCCTCCAGCGTGCGTCGCACCTCATGCCACCGTCCGCGCCGGATGGTGACGGTGATCCAGCTATGTCCTTTGGTTTCAGAATCCACAATCACATCCCATGCATCGCTTTTTTCGTCACGTCCAATTTCGAGGCCGCCGATTCGTAACCTTTCCAGCTCCTCCATGGTCAGTTGTCCGGTAATTCGGACGCGATAGCAGCGCGGAATTCCGGCACCGGGGTGCGTCAGGGTGCGCGCGAGATTACCATCATCGGTGAGCAGCAACAGCCCCTCGCTATCCATATCCAGACGGCCAACGGACTGCACATTGGCGGCAACGTCCAGTTCACTGTAAATCAGCGGCCTGCCCCGATCATCCCGGCGAGAGCATAACAGGCCGCGCGGTTTGTGATACAGGATGTAAGTATATTCGCTAACGGGTTTAACGGGTTTTTGATCCGCCAGCACGACATCTCCGTGTTTCACCCTGCGCCCCATGTCCTGCACCGTCTCACCATTGATAATGATGCGTCCGGCGGCAATCCACCGGTCCGCTTCCCGTCGCGAGCACAGACCTGTTCCGGCGAGATAGCGGTTCAGCCGCTCGCCGGGTTCAGGTTTCGAGGGTTTCGCTTTCTTCGGCAGCTTCGGTTTTTTTGTTTTCAGTAATTGTTTTGATTTCATCGTGATCCATGAGTTCAGTGATATCCGGCAGGTCACCCAGCGTGTTCAGGCCGAAGTCCACCAGAAAAGCCTTGCCGGTGCCATACAAATTCGGTCGACCCGGAACTTCCTTTCGCCCCAGAACCTTGATCCATCCGCGATCCTGGAGCGCCGCAACCATGGAGCTGGAAACCTTCACACCGCGCAAAGCTTCGATTTCCGCACGGGTGGCCGGTTGACGGTAGGCAATAATCGCCAGTGTTTCCAGCATGGATCGCGACAATTTCGGTGGCCGCGTTTTCCATAATTGCCGGACAATATTCGCGAACTCAGGTGCACTGCGGAATTGCCAGCCTCCGGCCACCTCCCGCAAACGGATGCCGCGTTCGCTGTAGTGCGTCTGAAGCTCGGCCAATGCCTGGCGGATATCGGCGGATGCCGCATCCTCGACCAGGTCGCGCAGCTTCCGGGTGGAAACGGGGCTATCGCTCGCAAAAATAACAGCCTCGATACGTGAGGGAAGACTCATGCCCTTTCCTTCGGCAGGATGCTGATGGAGCCGAAACAAACTTCCTGCACCACGGTGATGGCCTGTTCGCGCCACAATTCGAGAAGGGCAAGAAAGGTGATCACAATCACTTCCCGGCCAGGCCGATCCAGCAGTTCCTCCAGCAGCATACCGCCTTTTTTCAGGCGTTCGAGCACAAGGATCATTTGCTTGCGCACGCTCATCGTATCCATGAACACATGGTGCCGGACTTCACCGCCCACGCGCTTGAGGACCTGACGAAAGGCCAACAATAATCCGTCCAGATCAGGTTCCGGCAAGGGACGCTCAACTTCACTGGCTTCGGGAAATATGGATCGGGTAAAAATGTCACGGCCCAAACGCGCGTATTCGTTCATTTCCTCGGCTGCCGTGCGGTACTGTTCGTATGCGAGCAGTTGAGCCACCAGTTCGGCGCGCGGGTCAATCGCTTCACCATCCTCGCCCAGTTCCGGACGCGGCAGCAGCATGCGACTCTTGATTTGGGTCAGCGCGCTGGCCATGACCAGATAATCTCCGGCAAATTCAAGGTCCAATGGCTGTTGCGCATCAAGGATTTCCAGATATTGCCCGGTCAGGCTGGCGATAGGAATATCAAAGATATCCATTTTTTGTTCGCGAATCAGGTGCAGCAATACATCCAGCGGCCCTTCAAAGGCATCGAGATGAATGGCAGGGGAGGATGATGAAATCCCCGTTCCGGTTTCCGTTGCCTGAACGCCGGCAGTCATACGCGATATCCCATCTTCAATGCGCGGCGAACCTTCTCCATGGTGCGTTCGGCCTCAATGCGGGCGCGTTCGTTTCCCGCGCGAACCACATCGCGTACGTCGTCCATGTGTGCGCTAATATCGGTGCGGCGATCTCGAACAGGTTCCAGTTCCTCTTTCATATGGGCGAGCATGCACATCTTGCAGTCGATGCAGCCGATCCCGGCGGTCGTGCAGCCATGACGCACCCAGTCCTGCTCCTCTTCCGTTGAATAAATTTTGTGAAAAGCCCATACCGGGCATTTTTCGGGCGTGCCGGGATCGTTACGGCGCACGCGCGCAGGATCCGTCGGCATGGTTTTTACCTTCTTTTCCGTGACGCTCCACGTTTCGGACAATTCAATCGTGTTGTGATACGATTTACTCATCTTGCGCCCGTCCAGGCCCGGCAGTTTGGCCGCGGGCATCAGCAGGGATTCCGGTTCGGGAAACAGCGGCTGTCCCGGCTTGCGGTAAAGATGGTTGAAACGGCGGGCGACTTCACGCGTCAACTCCACATGTGGCACCTGATCCTCACCCACGGGCACCGCATCGGCACGATAAATCAGGATATCCGCCGCCTGCAGAAGCGGATAACCGAGGAACCCGTAGGTTCCCAGATCCTTCTCACGCAACTGCTCGATCTGATCCTTGTACGTCGGCACACGCTCCAGCCATGGCAGGGGCGTGATAAACGAAAAAAGCAAGTGCAATTCAGCGTGTTGCGGCACCTCGGATTGAATAAATATTACGCATTGTTCGGGATCAATGCCCACGGCGAGCCAGTCCACCAGCATATCCCAGATCGTATCCCTGACGATGCCCGGATTGGCGTAATCCGTCGTCAGTGCGTGCCAGTCGGCGGCAAAGAAGAAACAATGATGTTTCCGCTGAAGTTTGAGCCAGTTTTCCAGGACTCCTTTCATATGACCCAGATGCAGACGCCCGGTAGGACGCATGCCGGACAGAATGCGCATGGGTTGCTCCTGTTGTGGGTTCATACGCCTGCACCATGGTGGCGACGGCCGACATGCGCAAGGGGCAAAGCATGCGGGCCTGGCCCGCATAGCGCGTGGTAAATATTCGTCAATTCCCGAAGGGAATCATCAAACTTGTTGTTCACGATACGAAAGTCGGCTTCGCTGGCATGCGTCATTTCATCCGTGGCGGTCTTTAAGCGGAATTCAATAACCTCGGAATCATCCTGCCCCCGGGCGATCAACCGTTCCCGTAATGTGTCCATGGAAGGGGGAAGGATGAAGATACGACGGGCATCCAGGCATTTCCCGGCCACCTGTTCCGCTCCTTGCCAATCAATTTCCAGCAATACGTCAAAACCCTTCGCACGCAAGGATTCAATATCGGCGGCACGCGTTCCGTACCAGTGACCATGCACCAGGGCGCATTCAAGAAAGGCATCGGCCTGCTTTTCAGATTCAAACGATTTTCCGGAGAGAAAGAAATAGTCTTTTCCGCACGCTTCTCCCGGCCTGGGAGGGCGCGTTGTAGCCGAGATGCTTAACCTGAGTTTCGGGCATTGCCTGAGCAGGGCTGTACAGAGGCTGGTTTTGCCGCTGCCGGAAGGGCCGGAAACGATGAAAAGCGCGCCTTTTCTGTTTTGTGACACGCGGGTTACGCCCGTCCGGTCAAGTCTTTGTATTTGCGTAATAATTCTTCCCGCGATTCCATCCTGTCCGGGTCGTGAGGGATGCAGTCCACCGGGCATACCTTCTGGCACTGCGGCACGTCGAAATGCCCGACACACTCGGTACACAAGTCCGGATTGATTTCATAGATTTCATCGCCTTCATGGATTGCGGCATTGGGGCATTCCGTTTCGCAGACATCACAATTGATACACTCATCGGTAATCATTAAAGCCATATAATTATGTCTCCTTGCAGATTGATCAATAATGCGGGTTCGTTCCTACGCTTCCTGTTTTTTCATCCGTGGCGCGGAGGCCGTTTCACGGTCCAGTTCACCGCTCTTCAGTTTTCCAAGATACGCTTTTAACGCCGCCGCAACCTTGCCTTGCAGCAGATACAGTGCGAGAAAGTTGGGAAAGGCCATCGCCAGCAAGAGCAGATCGCTGAACTCAAGGATGTTGCCGGCGCTGACCAGACTGGCCAGGACGATCACCATCACAAACAGGACCCGATAGAGCATCGAATAGCGTTCGCCGAAGATGTAAGTCCAGCAGCGTTCGCCGTAATAGGACCAGGAAATCATCGTCGAGTAGGCGAACAGCACGACGGATACGGAAAGGATGACCGGAAACCACGGCACGACCGATCCGAAGGCCTTTGCAGTCAGCGCCGCACCCTTGCTGGCTTCCACCAGATGATGATATTCCGGCGCATTCCAGACGCCGGTCAGCACAATGACCAGCGCGGTCATCGTGCAAATAATGATCGTATCAATCAACGGTTCGTATAGCGCCACGAAGCCCTGCCGAACGGGGTAGCGCACCGCCGCCGCCGAATGCGCAATGGCCGCGGATCCGATACCCGCTTCACTGGAGAAGGCGGCGCGTTGAAAACCGATGACGAGTACGCCGATGAAGCCTCCGGCTATGGATGCCGGTGAGAAGGCACCGTGCAGAATGCTCATTATCGCGGCCGGAATATCGGCGACATGCGAAAGAATGATATACAGGCATGCGGAGACGTAGATGAACACCATGGTTGGTACAATGGCCTCGGCCGCGTGCGCGATGGAACGGATGCCGCCGATGATGACCAGCGCCACAGCACCCCCCATGAATACGCCGAACACCCACGGGTAGGTCCCGAAGAACGGTAACACGTCCTGCACCGCGCCCAGCGCTTGCGATACCTGAAAGGCATTGCCGCCACCCATGGATGCGCCAACGCAGAATACGGCAAACAGCATGGCCAGGCCCTTGCCCAGTCTCGCCCAGCCACGCTCGGCAAAGCCTTTGGACAGATACTCCATGGCACCGCCCAGCACATGCCCGTCGGGACGGAACACGCGGTACATCTGGGCCAGCGTCACCTCGGTGAATTTGGAGGTCATCCCGAAGAAACCGGCGATAATCATCCAGAACGTTGCGCCGGGTCCGCCGATACTGACCGCAATCGCCACGCCCGCGATGTTGCCCAGCCCGACCGTGGCGGAGAGCGCCGCCGATAATGCCTGAAAGGGCGTAACTTCACCTCGATCTTCGGACGACTGATAGCGTCCGCGAATCACCTGGAGCGCATGCCTCATCATACGCAGGTTGACGAAGCCGAAGCGCAGTGTCAGATAGACCGAACCGACGACCAACCAGCCAACAATGAACGGCATCTTCGCCTCGCCCGGCATCACATCAAAAAACAGTACGGAAGCCAGCGTCCCATTGACGGAGGCGAAGAAATCGTTCATGCCTGTCGGCGCGGCGAGCGCCAGTTGCGCCACGCCCAGCAGCATTATGGCAAGCAGAACCAGTTTGTATGGCATTTTCATGTCATTCCCTCATGCCGGAGCGTCCATTTTCAGAATGTGCCGCCGTTCCAGCCCCACATATGTCGTTCCGGATTGGAAAACTCGATATAGACGCGCCCTGAATCAATACCCAGTTCCGCCTGCATCAGTTCGCATAATGATTGCGAAAAAGCACGGGTCCGCGCTTCCGGCAAGCCGAGACTCTTCAGTTGCAGACAGGCCAGCGGCGCATCACTGCCGGCAAAGAGCATGGCGCTTCCGGAGTCAAGATTGACCATTACATAGGATTCCGGTTTTCCCAAAATGGATGCCACGGTTTGCGATGCTTTTTTCAGCAGCGCCTGTTGCCCGCTATCGTCCATGTTGACATTGGTCCGGATATTCAGATAAGGCATCTATTCCTCCCGTTTGAATAATAACTTTGCGTCATTCACGCCCGACACTTGCGTATGCCGAAGTCGCGAGGTTACCGCGCCCGCACCATTGATGTCTATTCCCGGGCTGTTCCCGGGCCGTGTGGTCCGGATTCACAGCCTTGTCAGAGGATCCGGGCCAGTGCACCCGCGGAACAGGATCGTGGCGGCGAACGATGTGATCCATTCTGATCCCTGTAGCTGTTTCAGTGTGGGAATTTCTGTTACCTTTTCCGGCATGCGTTTAAGCCGGGGTTTCCGCCAACAACATATTCAGCATGAACTGCGCACCTATGGGCGCAAGAACGGTTTTGTAACCCGTGGGCAGGAGGCAAGGCTGGCAGAATGGTTGCCAAGGATAGGCGTGCCAAAGGGTAAGACGCTGGCTGATGCGGGCATTGCCGCCGGTTTTAAGATTGTGATGGAAATCGGCTTTGGCAATGGTGATTTTCTGGCGCATCTGGCGCAAACTCATCCTGACTGGGCTCTGTTCGGCGCTGAAATCTATCTTCCCGGCGTAGCCAAGGCGGTGGGACGGCTGGAACATGCCGGAGTGATCGAACGGGTGCGAGTTTCGCAACTTCCGGCGCAGTTTGTGTTGCAAGATCAGGTGGGCGAAGGCCAGTTGCACGGGGTTTTTATCAATCATCCCGATCCGTGGCCGAAGACGCGGCATTACAAACGCCGCCTGATTCAGAACGATTTTGCACGCCTGCTTACATCACGGGTAGAGAAGGGCGGATTTCTCAACCTGGCCAGCGACAAACCCGATTTAGCCGAGTGGATGCGGGATATTCTTGATGCTACGCCCGGCTTGCGCAACATGGCTGGAAGCAAAGGTTTTATCGAACGTGATCCGGGCAGGCCACAAACCAGGTTTGAGCAGCGCGGTATCAGGGAAGGACGTGAGAGCCGGTTTTTGCATTATGTGAGAGATGATGACTTCACGTGAAGTCATCGCGAGTCAATTGCAGAATAACAGAGCCTCAATAGTGAAGGAATTATTTTATGAGTCTTAAAACCAATCGCGAACAACTGGTCATGACCGCTGTGCAGGGAAGCGTAGCGCCGGCGCATCAATGGGCGCCGTTTGAAGTGGGGTCGGCGGGGGAAATCATTGCCTGGCCTTCTACGGGTGGTATTACTTACAATGTGAAAGTCGGTGATTCGGTGTTCGGTTGGGCCGGGGAGCACATTGAGCCGGGCGTGTCGGCCACGTTTACGCACAAGAACCGGAAATGTGAAGCGGGATTCCAGTTTTTATCCTGCTGCGGTAACGAGGGACGCGTGATTTCAGGTGATGCAAAAGGTGATACGGGCCGCGTACTCGGGCATCACGGCGGCGTGGAACACCTGATGATCCAGTTTACCGATGAGACGCTGGACAAGTTGACATACGAGGACAAATTCCTGATCAGGGGTTTTGGTCAGGGGCTTTCACTGATCGATCATCCTGACGTGTATCTCTACAATCTGGATCCCGGCGTGCTGGAGGCATGGGGATTGTTCGAGCGGGAGGACGGGATTATTGAGGTGCCGGTGCATGTGATTGTACCGGGGCATGCCATGGGTTCCGGCATCGGGGCATTGTCCGTGACGACGGGTGATTATGATATTTTATGCCATGATGAGGCGACGGTAAAAGAATACGGGCTGGACAAACTGCGTTTCGGAGATTTTGTGGCGGTGCTGGATCATGACAATCGCTATGGAAGAACATACCGTAAAGGAGCGATGACCATTGGCGTGGTGGTTCATTCCGATTCCCCACTGGCCGGACATGGCCCCGGTATGATGACGCTGATGAGCGCGTGCGATGGCAAGCTGGCGCCTGTACTCCGGGATGACGCAAATGTCGGCGCAATTCTGAAGATTGGCCGGTATGCGGTATAGTAGCGCGAAACTTCGATAATGGAGGAGAACCTGGTAAAAAAGCATTTCAGGGTCGCCATCATTGGCGGCGGCATTATCGGTTGTCTGACCGCATGGCGGCTTGCACAGCGTGGAGCCGAGCCGGTCATCGTTGAGCGCGGACGTATCGGGCATGAATCATCGTGGGCTGGCGCGGGTATCTTGTGTCCCATTCAACCATGGCTGTATCCGGATGCTTTCACTCGCCTGATCGAGGCCAGCCTTGCACTCTACCCTGACTTACAGCATGAACTGGAGTCGCGTACCGGTATTTCGCCCGAGTGGTTTGGTAGTGGTCTGATGGTTCCGTTCTTTGCCGACGATGCCGTGAATCACCGGCAGGCGGCGCTGGACTGGTCGGAACGCTTTGACTGGCGGGTTGAGCAACTGGATGCCCGGCAGGCAAGGGAAGCGGAACCCGTACTGGCGGAGGACATGCAGGGAGCATTGTTATGGCCGGAGGTGGGGCAGGTACGTAACCCGCGACTGCTGAAGGCGCTTCACGCTTTACTGCAAAGCGAAGGTATTCCGTTACGCGATCAGACGGAAGTGACAGGCCTCATTGAAAGATCAGGTCGGGTCTGTGGTGTTCGTTTGGCTGGCGGGGATACCCTGGAAGCGGATGCCGTGTTGCTGGCCGCGGGCGGCTGGAGCGGTGAATTAGGCAAACAGTTCGGAGTTTCACTACCGATCAAACCGGTGAAGGGACAAATTATCCTGTTAAAGTCCCGGCCGGGGCGGCTTCAGCATATCGTCAAGCATGAACGGGCATATTTCGTTCCACGCCGGGACGGCCGCATTCTTGTGGGTGCCAGCATGGAGTTCGTCGGGTTCGAACGTGGCAATACGGTGGCGGAAGTACATGAATTGCTGGATGGTTTGATCAGGTTGGCGCCACGGCTTGCTCATGAACATATCGAACATCAATGGATGGGTTTTCGTCCGGGTACGCCGGACGGTTTGCCGTTTCTCGGGCCTGTTGGTGAAAAGCCGGGGTTGTGGGTGGCCAGCGGACATTACCGCAATGGCGTGGCGCTGGCGCCGATTACCGCCAAAATCATGAGCGGATGGATCCTTGGCGAGCAGCCGGATATAGAGATGACATCCTTTCTTCCCAATCGCCCGGTTCAGCCTTCAACCACGCTCGGTTTTCCATCCGCATGAGGCTCTGCGTGATCATCACGGCAATTCATGAATAATCCAGGTTAACGCAGCGCCTTCAATAGTCCCTCAACTTTATGTTCGATCTCCGCCAGTTCGAATGCCGGATCCGAATCAGCGACAATACCGGCGCCCGCGGCCCAGTTGAGTACACCATCCGCATGCCAAAAACTGCGAATTAAAATGTTCATGTCGGCTGAACCGTCCCATGCCACATAACCGATACCGCCTGTGTAAGGTCCTCGCGCCTGCCCCTCCAGTTCGTGAATAATCTCCATGCAATGAATCTTGGGACAACCGGTGATGGTTCCACCCGGAAACATGGCCCGGAATATATCCACGACATTCTTACCCTTCACCAGTTTCCCCCGAACATTGGAAACGATGTGTTGAACCGTCGCATAGCGTTCCACGGTCATACGTTCGTTGACCTCAACGCTGCCGGCTTCACATACGCGCCCCAGATCATTACGTTCCAGATCCACCAGCATGATGTGTTCGGCCCGTTCCTTGGCCGAAAGAAGCATCTCCCTGCATAGATCCGCATCCTGTTCCATCTCTCCGCGCCCGCGCGTACCGGCAATAGGCCGGGTATCCACCCACCCGTCGGCGGAAATATGAAAGAGACGCTCCGGGGATGCGGAAAGGATGTGCAACAATCCGTGATCCGATTCAATCCGGGCGAAGCATGAAAAAGGCGCCGGATTGACCCGCCGCAGATGGTCATACAGCGCCTTCAAATCCTCAAGGGCGAACGGCATTGTCCAGAATCGTGCAATGTTTACCTGGAACACATCCCCGGCGGCGATATATGCTTTCACCCGCTCCACGGATACCCGGTACGCCTCACTGGACGTGACCGCTGTTTTACCGGTAGCCACACGTGCGAACGGATTCTCAAATTTTGAGACCCGGTTCAGCATCGCTTCCAGCACCTCCAGCCGGGTTTTGCTGACCGCGGCAAGATGGATGCGTCCGGCATCAGGCTCAAAGCATAAGGATTCATCGGGATATAATGTCCACAAAACCGTACAGGGTGGTCCGGATTTGGGCGAAGGTAAAGGTTCGATCAGGTTCCCGCTCTCATAGGCTGCATAAATCAGACAGTGAACCGCCGGGGAGTTGCCTGCTTTTTCCTGCAATCGCCGTGCCCACCCGTTAAAAAAATCTTCCGTATCGCTGGCGTAAATCGTGTCCAGTGAATATCGGACGCCGCTACGGGATGTCAGAAAATGTCGGCCATTTCCTGACGGGTCTTCAAGCAGAGCCGAGAAATACTCAGGGAAAGATGAAAAAAGACCGTAAGCGGAACATCCACGGCCTTGCATGAAAATCGTCTTGAAATACACCTAACCTGAATGATTCATTGCGGGCAAAGGAACCCGTGAGGGCACGGAAGTATTGATGAATAATTCAGGCTAAACATATGACTTATGTAAACTTGCGGAATGCCACCGAAGCGTTGGTGCCGCCGAATCCGAATGAATTGGAAATGGCCACGTTAACGTCAGCCTCGCGCGCCTCATTCGGTACATAATCGAGGTCGCATCCTTCTCCCGGCTCATCCAGATTGATGGTCGGTGGAACCACGCCGTGATGAATGGCGAGTACGGTAAAACCAGCTTCAATACCACCGGCCGCGCCCAGTAAATGCCCGGTCATCGACTTGGTGGATGACACCATCAGTTTTTTGGCATCGTCGCCAAAGACCGATTTGATACCTTCCGTCTCCGCCAGATCGCCGGCAGGCGTCGATGTTCCGTGGGCATTGATGTAATCGACATCCTCGGGATTGAGTCCCGCGCCATCGAGCATCTGCTTCATACACCGGGCGCCGCCTTCGCCGCCCGGTGCGGGAGCCGTGATGTGGTAGGCATCGCCGGACATGCCGTAACCCGCCACTTCGGCCAGAATATTCGCACCGCGCGCTTTGGCTGAATCCAGCGATTCCAGGATGAGTACGCCCGCACCCTCGCCCATGACAAAGCCATCGCGATCCTTATCCCAGGGTCGCGAAGCCTTTTCCGGTTCGCCGTTGCGTGTGGAGAGCGCCCGGGACGCAGCAAAACCACCCACGGCCAACTCACAAATACATGCTTCCGAACCGCCGGCAAACATCGCATCCGCTTCTCCTCTGGCAATGATGTCAAATGCGTCGCCAATGGCATGCGTACCCGTAGCACAGGCTGTCGCCGTCGCCAGATTCGGTCCCCTGGCGCCGGTTAGTATGGATACCCATCCTGATGTCATATTGATAATGGTTTTCGCAATAAAGAACGGTGAAATCTTCCGGACGCCGCCTGCCTCATAAGCACGCATGGTCCTTTCAATATTCGGAAGACCGCCCATCCCCGCGCCAATAATCACGCCCACGCGATTCTCGTTTTCTTCGTTGATTTCAAGACTGGACTGTTCCATGGCCATGCGGGCGGCGGCAACGCCAAACCGGATAAAATCATCCATCTTTCGGGCATCCTTGCGATTCACGTACCGGCTCACGTCAAAATCAGGAACCTCGCCCGCAACGGTGCATGCCATGCCAGCCGCCTCGGCATCAAACCGGGTAATACGATGAATACCCGGCTTGCCGGCAATCAGATTATTCCATGTGGTTTCCGTACTTGCGCCAAGCGGAGTCACCAGCCCGACGCCTGTAACGACAACACGTCGTAACATAAAGGTTATTCGGCTTTGGCCGCAATATAATCAATGGCGCTTTGTACGTTCTGAATCTTCTCGGCGTCATCATCCGGAATTTCAATACCAAATTCTTCTTCAAAGGCCATGACCAGTTCCACCGTATCCAGAGAATCGGCGCCAAGATCATCCACAAAGGATGAATCAGGGTTAATTTCACTCTCATCTACGTTTAGCTGATCAGCAACGATTTTAATGACTTTTGCTTCAATTTCTGCAGACATTAAGTCCTCCCATATCGAATTTATGCGGCTTCTATCATACCCTCGCATCTTGTACAAGCCGCTTTTGCAAGATGCTGTCGAACCGATATCCCGAACCTGCCATCCCGTCCGGGAACAGCCAGCCTACATATACATACCGCCATTCACATGCAGGATCTGACCTGTAATATAGGCGGCATTCTCACTGGCAAGAAAAACCACGGCATGGGCGATATCATCCGGATCGCCAAGTCTGCCGAGCGGCACCTGCGCTTCCAGCGCATGGCGCGCATCATCCCCCAGTTCAGCGGTCATGTCCGTCGTAATAAAACCGGGAGCAATGGCATTGACCGTAATACTACGCGATCCGACTTCGCGCGCCAGCGAACGTGTCATGGCATCCATGCCTCCTTTGCTGGCGCAATAATTCAACTGACCGGGATTCCCCATGGAAGCAACAACCGACGAGATGTTGATGATGCGTCCAAAGCGCGCTTTGATCATTGGTCTCAGCGCCGCCTGCGAGGCATGGAATACCGACGAAAGGTTGGTGTCCAGCACCTGTTGCCACTCCTCCGGTTTCATGCGCAGGGAGAGATTATCACGGGTGATTCCCGCATTGTTCACCAGAACATCCAGGCGGCCAAAATTTTTCGCGGTGTGCGTGATGAAATTCTGGAGTGATTCCCGATCGCACACATCAACCACGGCAGGTCTGACCTCAACGCCATGTTGCGCGTGAATCCTGTCTCCTGCCAGTTGAATGGTCTCCTCGCGGGTGCCGCAAATCGCCAGATGGTATCCGCAAGCCGCCATCTCGCTGGCAATCGCATAGCCAATACCACGGCTTGCGCCGGTTACCACGGCAACGCGCGCATCACTCATTATTGCCTGCTATCCGTTCCAGGGCGCTGGCCAGATGATCGGGCGTATCCATGGAACAAACCGTAAAAGACCGATCGATACGGCGCACCATGCCCGACAATACCTTGCCCGATCCCATCTCCACGCCTCGGCGCACACCCATATGGGCCATGCGGCAAATAATCTTCGTCCATTGCACGGGTGACACCAGTTGCCGTACCAGCGCGGATTTTATTTCACCCGGATCCTCAAGAGGGGTGGCCAGCGCATTGCTCCAAACGGGGATGTTCGGAACTTTAACTTCGATATCCTTCAACTGTTTTTTCATGGCATCGGCGGCAGGCTGCATTAACGGCGTATGCGAGGGCGCGCTCACCGGTAAGGGAATGACTCGCCGCGCACCCGCGGCTCTGGCCCGTTCCATCATGCGATTTACGGCTGCCGCATGACCGGCCACCACCAACTGCCCGGGACAGTTGTAATTGACGGGCCAGACTTTTTCAACATCCGTGGAAATTTCATGGCACAAGTTTTCCACCTGCTCATCATCAAGTCCCAGAATCGCAGCCATGCGTCCCGTGCCTTCCGGAACGGCCTCGTTCATGGCCCTTCCGCGAAATGCGGTCAGCGCAAGGGCATCGGGGAAAGACAGGCTTCCGGCGGCGACCAGTGCCGAATATTCGCCCAGACTATGTCCCGCGGCGTGATCGGCTTGCACGCCACCCCGTTGCTCCCACAAACGAAACAAGGCGGTGGAAGCCGTAAGCAACACAGGCTGCGTATATTCCGTCTGATTCAACCTTCCGTCGGGATTGTTGCGAGTCAGTGCAACCATATCATAGGCAAGCGCATCCGACGCTTCAATAAACGTATCGGCAACGATCGGTTCCGTGTTGATAAATTCCGAGAGCATGCCCTGGCTTTGCGAACCCTGACCCGGAAACAGAAATACGATTTTTGGACTCAAATCCTACTCCCTGGTCCAGCGCAGAAGATTTGCACCCCAGACAAATCCCGCGCCAAATGCTTCCAGAAGAATGAGTTGGCCTTTTCTGATCCTGCCGCCGCGATAATAGTCGTTCAACGCCAAAGGGACGCTGGCCGATGACGTATTGGCATGTTGAGCCACGGTAATGGCGATATGTTCGGTATTCATCTTTAATTTCTTCGCCGTGGCATGGATGATTCGGAGGTTGGCCTGATGCGGGATCAGCCAATCCAGATCGGATGCTTCAACGTGGCAATGCGCCAGAACCTGCCCAACCACCTTGCCCAGCTTGTTGACCGCAATACGGAACACCTCGTTGCCGTGCATCTCGATCGCCGCCACGCCAGCCACATCAATACGCATATCCGGCATGTCAGGGCTAGCGCCGGGGTAGGGGTGTTCGGCCATCAACAGGGGGCGGTAGGAACCGTCCGCGCCCAGCACCGAACCCATGATGCCGCCATCCTCATCCGTGCGTTCAAGCACGATAGCGCCTGCGCCGTCACCGAACAGCACGCAAGTGGAACGATCCTTCCAGTCCAGAATCCTGGACATGGATTCCGCGCCGATCAACAGAACACGGCGAAACATGCCTGCCTGCATCATCCCTGTAATTTGGGCCAGGCCATAAACGAAACCGGAACACACCGCCTGAATATCCCATGCCGGAAATCCGGCCGCACCCAGTTTGTATTGCACAATGGTGGCCGTAGAAGGGAAAATCATATCCGGCGTCGTGGTGGACACCACCAGTGCATCCAGATCAGAAGCTTTCAGCCCGGCATCGTCCAGCGCTTGCCTGGCGGCTTCCACCGCAAGGTCCGATGTATGCTGATTTTCGGCAATGATATGCCGTTCCCGTATGCCGGTGCGTTCCACAATCCATTCATCCGTGGTATCCACAAGCGTTTCCAGTTCGGCATTCGTCAGGACGCGCTCCGGCAGATAACCGCCAACGCCGGTGATATGTACATGTTGCATTATCAGGTTTCCGTCCATTCATTCATGGCTTCAATAATATGTTCTCCAAGCCTGGATTTCACCTCCCGGTGCGCGACCATAATGGCGCGAGAAAATGCACGCGAATCCGCGCTGCCATGGCTTTTGACCACAACGCCGTTCAATCCAAGCAATGGCGCACCATTGTACTCGGCGGGATCAATTCGGGATTTGAGACGGCGCATCGCCCCCCTGGCTAACACCATGCCGGCTTTGGCGCTCAGACTTCCACTGATCTTGCGACGCAAGCTGTGCATAATAAAGTACGCAACACCCTCCATGGTTTTGAGCGCCACATTGCCCACAAATCCATCACAGACGACCACGTCCACGGTATCAAGAAAGATATCCGTACCTTCCACATTACCCACAAAATTCAGATTTATTTCCCTGAGTTCCAATGCGGCGACTTTAACCACGTCCGTTCCCTTGATGTCTTCGGAACCGATATTCAGTAAACCGACGCGGGGTGAATCCACGCCCTCCGCCGCCTGCATGTAACACGAACCCATCACGGCGAATTGCACCAGATGTTCGGATGCGCTATCCACGTTGGCGCCCGCATCGAGCAATAGCGTCTGACCATCAATAGCCGGGATCATGGAAGCAATGGCCGGACGATCAATGCCGGGAAGCGTTTTCAGGATAAACTTGGAAATGGCCATCAGTGCGCCGGTATTGCCTGCGCTTACCAGCGCATCCCAATGCTTATCGCGGACCTGACGCGCACCCACATGAATGGAGGAATCTTTCTTGCGCCGCAACGCCATCGCGGGAGGCTCGCACATGTCAATAATCTGCGAGGCCGGAATCACTTCCACCCGATCCGCGATACCTGCCGCATCCAGTGCCGGAGTGAGGAGTGCGGGCTGTCCGACAATCCCCAATTCGATTGAGTTTCCCCCACCGGAATCCTTTCCGCCGGAACCTTCCCCGCCGGACAGAATTTGTTGAAGCGATTCAATAATGATCCGTGGAGCAAGATCGCCGCCGTGACCATCAACAAGAATGCGGGTCATGCCCGACCCCTGATCCGTCTCAAGACATTAACTCGCGTCTGTTGAAATAACCTCACGGCCTTTGTAATGGCCGCAATGCAGGCATGCATGATGCGGACGCATCATCTCGCCGCAATTCGGGCATTCGCTCATTGCAGCGGCCCCCATGTGATCATGCGCACGGCGCATATTACGTTTGGAAGTGCTCGTTTTTCTTTTTGGAACTGCCATTTCACTCTCCTGTTTCTAACTCGGCGGGGTCTCTGGTCGCCCGTTTCAACATTTTTCATTGCCGTCATCCCACCCATCGGGCGCGCGAAACTTTCCACGTCATTGCCGGCCTCATGTCGGTATGCCTGACAGCCGGATTTGCAAGGGACCGTCCATAACTATCGCCTTTCCGTCTCTGTTTTTAGACAGAGACAATATTTTTAATACAAAGACAAAAAGGTTGCAGCATTATGGTGATGCAGCAACAACGGTCAAGCCGCTGCCGTGACCCCGGCGTGAAAACTATGAATAATTCAGGTTATTACCCGTCATTCAGCTATACTCAGGTGGCTTGCCCGTGTAAGTTCGCAGTTTGCGCGGTCGGCTCACCAGCCCGCATTATTCATCAACCGCCGTGGTGATCGCGCCTGCTCGTGCGTGCCGTACTCAGACCGTCAGCACCTTTGGGTGCAACGGATTTCGGGAAAGGAGAGGTTCATGCCTGTTTTGTGCTTCCTGCTACTGCTTCTGGCTGTTTTTATAACACTGGCTTTTATCCGCGCCTCGCTTCTCGTATGGACGGGAATAACGATGTTAATTCTGGTGATCGTAACGGCCTTGAATGCCTTGCCGACAGCCTTTCTAATTTTTATATGGTTTATTTTTCTGCTTGTTTGCATACCCCTGAACATCTTGCCCCTCCGCCGCCGTCTTATCAGCAGATATTTGCTACCCTTACTCAAAAAATCCATGCCACCCATGTCCGATACGGAACGGCAGGCATTGGAAGCCGGAACCACATGGTGGGATGCCGAACTGTTTTCCGGCAAACCGGACTGGAGTATCCTGCTTGATCAACCCGCACCGAAATTGAGCAAGGAAGAGCAGGATTTTCTTGATGGCCCCGTAGAAGAACTGTGTGGCATGCTCAATGATTGGGAAATCAACCACACGTTGCACGACCTGCCTCCTGACGTATGGAAATTCATCAAATCGAACTATTTCTTCGGTATGATTATCCCCAAATCATTTGGCGGTCTGGAATTTTCGGCTCAGGCGCATTCCGCCGTGGTCATGAAGGTTGCCAGCCGCAGCGTCGCCGCGGCGGTCACCGTGATGGTTCCCAATTCGCTGGGGCCGGGACAACTGTTGATGAATTACGGTACGGAGGAACAAAAGAACCATTACCTGCTGCGTCTGGCCAGGGGTGAAGAAGTCCCTTGCTTTGCCTTGACCAGTCCGTGGGCCGGAAGTGATGCGGCAGCCATGCGTGACACCGGCATTGTCCGCAGAGGTGAATTCGAGGGAGTAAAAAATGTACTGGGTATTCAGCTCAACTGGGAAAAGCGATATATTACCCTTGCCCCGATCGCTACCGTTCTGGGTCTGGCCTTCAAACTGTTTGATCCGGATCATCTGCTGGGCGAAAAGGAGGAGAGGGGCATTACGCTGGCTCTGATCCCCACCAATACACCGGGCGTGGCTATTGGCAAGCGCCATCTGCCGCTGGAACAGGCCTTCCAGAATGGGCCCGTGACGGGACGCGACGTATTTATTCCGGTGGAGTGGATTATCGGTGGTGTGGACTATGTGGGCCAGGGCTGGCGCATGCTCATGGAATGTCTGGCCGACGGACGCTCGATTTCCCTGCCCTCGCTCGCCGCCGGCGCGGGGAAACTATGCGTGCGCGCAACCGGCGCTTACGCCCGCATCCGCCGCCAGTTCAGGATTCCCATTGGTCGTATGGGAGGCGTGGAAGAAGCATTGGCGCGCATCGCCGGAAACACCTACGCCATGGATGCTACGCGCCAGATGACCGCCATCGCCGTGGATCAGGGCGAGAAACCCTCCGTTATCTCGGCGATAGCCAAATACCATTGCACGGAACGCATGCGGCAGGTCGTGAACGATGCCATGGACGTGTTTGGCGGCACGGCCATTATTATGGGGCCTATGAACCTGTTGGCGCGCACGTATGAAGCCATTCCGATCAGTATTACGGTGGAAGGGGCCAATATTCTGACCCGCAGTCTGATTATCTTCGGTCAGGGCGTCATTCGCTGCCATCCGTATTTATTGAAGGAGATCCGGGCTGCCAGTGAGAGTGATGAATCCGCCTCCCTGAAAGCGTTTGATCGCGCGCTGTTCGCCCATATCGGCTTTGTTGGCAGTAACAAGGTACGCAGCCTGTTATTGGGACTGACCGGCGGCAGGTTGGCCCGTCCGCCTGTGACAGGCCCTGCTCGCGGATATGCCCGGCACATTGAACGTTTGAGCGCCAATCTGGCCTTTGTCTCCGATATAGTACTGGCCGTATTGGGCGGCGCATTGAAACGCAAGGAAAAACTCTCCGCCCGTCTGGGCGATGTGCTGGCTCAACTGTATATTGCCTCGGCAGCCATCCAGCGTTTTGAAACGCAAGGCAGAAAGGAGGAAGACATCCCTTATCTGCAATGGACATGTGAGGATGCATTGTATCAGGCTCAGCAACAGCTTGATAATTTCCTGCATAATTTTCCGAACCGATGGATATCCCGATGGCTGCGTTTCTTCATCTTCCCGCTTGGCCGGCCGTATTCGCCACCCGGCGATGCGCTTGGACACCGCATCGCCGCTTCCATTCTGGAGCCGGGCGCAACCAGGGATCGCCTGACCAGCGGAATCTACATCACAAACAAGCCTGATGATCCGCTGGGACGTATTGAATGCGCCCTCGAAGCAGTGATGGACGCCACGGAAGCGGAAGAGAAACTGCGTCGGGCGCGGAAAGCAGGGGTTGTCACCGCGCTTGATGATGAAACCGCTATCACGGAACTGCGCGAGGCCGATCTGGTCAATGAGGAAGAGGAAGCGCTGTTGCGCAAGGCCGCTCAATCGGTCTGGCAAGCGATTATTGTGGATTCGTTCGATCCCGGGGTTTTGTAAGACATTCCAGGTGAATGCGCACCACTTTCAGAACGCACGATCATACTTTGGAGTCATCAATGCAATGTCTGACGAAAACAGCGGACCCGATCACCCTGCAGATTCTGTGCGATATTTTGGGTGATAAGGGTATTGAATGCCGGGTGGATGATGCGGGTATGCGTGCATTACTGCCGCTTCCGGGTATTACCGATGCGCGTATTATGGTGCATGGCGCGGATATGGAAGCTGCCGAACAGGTGCTGCGTGGTCTCAATTCCGAAGATAACCTGGATAGGCATCATGGTTGAAGGTTTTTTGAATCTGATTTCCGGCATGCAATGGCTGATTACCCGGCGTGCACTGCGAGGCATACTCTGGCGCATACTCACGCTACTCTTTGTGTTGATGCTGGTGCTGACCGGTGGTGTGTTCTGGCTGGCGGAACATTTGGCTCATTTGTGGCTGCCATCCGGTGATGCATGGTATTGGCAGATACTGTCATGGATCGTATGGCTGTTGTCGGCGATATTGGCGTTACTGATTGGCGCGGTAAGTTTTGCGGCGCTGGGTTCGGTGGCCGCGGCGCCCTGGCTGGATGAGCTGGCGGCGCGCACGGAAGGTTTGATCGGAAAGGAAACAGATTCACATCCTGTGCCATGGTGGCGACAATTTAGGCGTAGCCTTGTAAACTCGATTCGCCCGTTATGCGGTTTGTTGATTTGGGGATGCATCGCGCTTGTCCTGTTTTTTATTCCTTTGGTTGGTCAGGTTGCGGCTACCGGGGTATGGGGCTATGCCAGTATTCGTTTTCTGAATTATGAATTGATGGATCCCGTGGCATCGCGCAGAGGGTGGAATTTTGAACGTCGCAGGCAGGAACTTGGTCAACGCCGATGGTTTTATCTCGGGTTTGGCGGGGCGGCACTGGGACTGATGCTGGTGCCTGTCCTGAACCTGTTCGTTTTACCCGCGGCGGCGGTGAGCCTTAGCCGGAATGGAACGATGCGGCCTACAAGATGATCGTATGCCGGGTTCAATCGCAGCGGGCAAAGGGGCAAGCAAGGGCGCAGCAGTATTGTTCATTCAACGGAGCTCCTTTGGTAAAATTTTAGCCAACCGTTCCATTCCCGGGATTCACTTCACCTTCTTGCATCGCTACGTATCCCGAGCCGGACCAGACAGTGATCGATCCATTGCGCCGTGAGTTTTTCCTGAACCGACTGTTGCCCGAGACGCTCCGTGAGTGCGGAAAAATCTACCCAGTCCAGCAACTGATCCTGATTGGCGCAGGAAAAAACGATGGTCTCCTCGTCTGTTTCCGGATCGCGGTGTATTTGCAGACACTGGGCGCAAATACCCTTCATCATGCATTGCATGGGCGAGTTGATGGAGCCGATGGCCACATGGTCCGGTTTGAGCGCGTCCTTGAGTACGCCGTGGCGCGCCCGTGCAACCGCTGCCATCATGCCAACTGATCCGATGGCAATGAGACGGTCGATCTCGATCAACGGAATGGGGGGATCGCCCATCCTGCCATTGACATAGGCATCCATGGCTTCAACGATATTACCGACGAAGCTCATGTCTTGTGGCCGTGTGGGCGTAAATCCCGGATCTTCATCCGAACACCACACCACCACATCGGCGGCTGCCTCAATTTCTTCCACCTTGTAGCGGTCAATGATCTCTTTATAGCCGGCAAAGTAGAGGACTCTGGATCCCGCTTTCCGGAAAGCCTGACCAATGGAAAAGAGAACGGCATTGCCCAGGCCGCCGCCAGCGAGAAGCACCGTTTCACCCCCGTAAATTTCGGTCGGGCTGCCGGTCGGTCCCATCAGAACGACCGGCTCGCCGGGTTGGAGGTGGGCGCACAGATCGGAGGATCCGCCCATTTCCAGTACGATGAGTGAAATCAGCCCCTGATCAAGGTCCACGGAGGCGCCGGTCAGGGCCAGACCTTCCATGGCCAGGCGGGTTCCGTTGACCTCGCGTGCGAGCGTTTCGTAGTTTTGCAGACGGTAGAACTGGCCGGGACGGAAGGCCGATGCTGCCTTTGGCGCGTATACCACCACCTCTACGATATTGGGCGCCAGTCGCCGAACCGCATGCGTCCGCGGCCGCAATTGATCATTAAGCCTGGCTACCAATGCTTCCCCGTCCTCATTCCCGGGCTTACATCCGGTCAGGACGCGGCTAACGACCTCATGCCCCTGTCTGGCGCTGGCCATGGCTTTGACGACATTTCCGGCAAAAGAAGGATGCAGGTCGCCGAAAAAGCTCATGGCCTTGCCGTCCTCGCGTATGTTCATCAGCATCTGCGCCTCGGCGGGCTTCGGGGTGCGTTCCGGACGAACAGGTTGACCGCTCATATCTACCGCCTGGAAGAAATAGCCGTCCAGCTTGACGTGTTCCGGATCTTCTTCGGCCAGCGCCGTATTCGGATGCGTGCCGGCGGCAATAAGGATGGCGCGTGCCGGCAGGTGCACCACGTCGCCCGTATCCTCAATATGGCCGTCCGGATTTAGCTCACGCTTGGCCAGACGCAGGCGCCGAGCGTGCCCGTAGGCATCAACGTCGATGCCTACGGGCGAAAGCCATTCGGCAAAGTGAACGCCCTCCGCCAGGGCATACGTCAATTCTTCGTGGTTCAGCGTATAGCTGGGAGCGTCGATCAGACGCCTGCGGTAGACGATGCTCACCCCTCCCCATTGATCCAGCAGCGAAAGAATATCCGCCTCTCTTTCCTCGGCCGCGGCCTGTGCGCGTTCGGCGCGGATGGCGCGGGCATGGGCCATGAACTCGTCGGCGATCAGCGCTTCCTCCTCACTGAAGGGCGCACGTACGGCATCTTCGCCACGTTCATGTGCCAGGGCTCCATAGCGGGAAAGGAATTTTTCCACCTGCATCGGATAGTAAGCCAGGGCTTCGGTTGCGGTGTCTACGGCCGTCAGGCCGCCGCCAATCACGACCACGGGCAGACGAATCTGCAGGTTGGCGACCGATGATTCCCTGGCAGCGCCCGTGAGCTGCAGGGCCATGAGAAAGTCCGATGCCTTGCGCACCCCTCTTACCATGCCGTTGGGAATGGCGAGGAAGGTGGGCTTACCTGCGCCCATGCTCAGAGCGATATGATCAAAACCCGTGGCGAAGGCATCTTCGACCGTGATCGTGCCGCCGAAGCGCACGCCGTCGAACATGGTAAAACGCTTACGCCGTTCAAGCAGAAGACGGATTACTTTCAGGAAATTTTTATCCCAGCGTACGGTAATGCCGTATTCGGCCACGCCGCCGAATCCGGCCATGACGCGCTCATCCAGTTCTTCGTGCAGGGCGCGGATATCGAGGACGGGCTGGAACGGCGCACGCGCACCCTCGATCGTTACGCCGCAAAGTTCCGGTGGCAGCGGTTCGATCTTCAACCCGTCAATGGCCACGACCCGGTGACCGTCGTTCATCAGATGATGGGCCAGCGTATAACCGGCTGGTCCAAGGCCGACCACCAGCACCTTGTAGCCACTGTCTTTCAGGGGTAGCGGCCGTTCAAAATTCAGGGGATTCCAGCGGGTGAGCAGGCTGTAAATTTCAAATCCCCACGGCAGCTCCAGCACTTCTCTGAGCATGCGTGTTTCAATCTGGGGAATATCCACCGGATCCTGGCGCTGATAAATGCACGCCTTCATGCAATCATTGCAGATGCGATGGCCGGTTCCGGCGACCATCGGATTGTCCACCACAACAGCCGCCAGGGCGCCGATGGCGCAGCCTTCAGCCATGAGCAGGTTCATTTCCGATATCTTTTCTTCCAGGGGACAACCTGTCAGCGTCACGCCGAGAGGACTCTTGCCGAAGGCGTCGGAGCGCTTCTCTTTCAGGCCCTTGGAACAGGAGTCGCGATCCTGTTTGTGGCACCAGATACAATAATGCGCCTGATCCATGGCATAGGTCGGATTACAGCCGGGGTCCGTCAGTTTGAATCCCCTGCGCTGTTTTAGCATATCATCAGACAGCCCCATCTGCTCTATGCCGTGGCGCTCTTCGGAGACCACGGGTACCAGATGCGTGAAATCAAGATTGTGCGGCAGCTTGAACAGTACGCCGTCCGCATGGCGCGCGCGACCGGTCGGGGTGCGCACCGCCCACGCGGCGTAGCGTGCCGCCGTTTCCAGGGCATGCGCGTGACGCTTCGGATCCTTGAGCCACTCGGTTACCTGGCTGGCATAGCATCGTTCATCAAAGGACGCGCCGCACAAAGCCTCCATGGCGGAGACAAGCGCTCCACCCTCATTATCCTCCGCCTGGACCCCCTTGATGGCGCGCTGAACGAACCGGCGTTTGCAGGTGGAAATCAGTTCATTCGCCAGTTGCCGATCTTTTCGGTCCAGCATCTGCGCCCGGATGTCGAACAGTTCAGCAAGAAATGCCTCAAGGCGAGGGGCCAAATCCACAAGCAGGGCGGAATACTCCCTGGGGGAAAGCAGGTCGGGGTGCTCCCGGCCGGCATGCAGCCGGGCATGCAGGGCTTCATCATCGATCGCAAGCGCGGTGAGAAAAATATCATCCATGCGTTTGAGGCCTTCCTGACAATATAAATCTTCAAAGGATAAGCCGTGGGCGAGGGTAAGGGTGGCTTGCGGTCTTGTCGTCATGCACCAAACTCCCTTTGTTCAAGGGACGGTTCGTATTGACCCTGGCGAGCCAGCCCGTTGAGTTTCGCGCGTTTCAACAGGGCATGCCGGGCGGCGCTGATATTTTCTGTTTTACCGCCCCATGCATGCAACACAGGCTGCTGCAGGGCGCGGCCATAGGAGGAACTCAACTGCCAGGGCGCATTGCCTCGCAGGCGATTGATGGCGTTCAGGTTGGAGGTGGCTTCTTCCGGGTCTTGCCCTCCGGACAGAAAGTTGATGCCGGGCACGGCGGCCGGCACGGTATGGCGCAGCACTTTCAAGGTCGCTTCCGCCACTTCATCAGGATCCGCCCGGCGTTGCTCTTTGCCTGGCAATACCATGTTGGGTTTGAGGATCATGTACTCCAGGGCAACGCCGTGCAGGCGCAGAGCGTTAAAGACGGCGTGCAACACCTGTTCCGTCACTTCGGCGCAGCGATCAATCTCATGAACGCCATCCATCAGCACTTCCGGCTCCACGATGGGAACAACGCCCAACTCCTGACAGACGGCTGCATAACGGGCCAGCACTTCGGCATTGGCGCACAAACCCGACGGAGTGGGATTGAGTGCGGTGATGGGGTAGACCTCTCGCCACTTGGCGAAGCGGGCGCCTTGCTTCCTGTAACCGGCCAGCCGATCGGCCAGACCGTCAAGACCGCGGGTCACAAGATCGCCCGGCGCTCCGGGAAGGGGCTCCGTACCTTTATCCACCTTGATACCGGGAACGATTTTTTGAGACCACGCCATATCGGAAAGCGGTGTTCCTTCATCACTTTTCTGTCCCAGCGTTTCCTCGAACAGGATAACGCCACTGATGAAATCGCCCAGCCCCGGCGTGGTCAGCAGAAGGGAGCGATAGGCGCGGCGGGTTTCCCCGGTGGATTCCACGCCGATGGCATCGAAGCGCTTCCCGATCGTGGGTGTACTTTCATCCGCCGCCAGAATGCCTCGATGATCATCGATCATATCCTTGATTGTGTTTGCAAGCATCTCTCGTATATTGATGACACTCTCCTGGTTATAATTTTCTTTTAAGACTCACGATAACAGCCATTCCGGACCATTCGTGCCAGCAAGCTGTTTTGCGGGGTGGATACTCTCGCCGCAGTCCGCGGCCTTATCTGGCGGGCGCGCCCGTTTCGGAGGGTGGTGAGTGCGAAAGAGAGGGAGGCACCGGATTGATGATCCGCATCAGTACTATCGCCAACACGAAGAGGATAAAGAAGAAGATGATGTTTCGTTTCGCGAAGCGCTTGCCACGCGCCTGCTCAATCCTGTTCAGGATCCAGTCCGTGCCCCAGTAGATGATGATTGCGCCCAGAGTAAAGTAGAGAAAGAATTCCATGGCCCGATCTTAACCGCGCCCATGCAGAATATCAAAGGTCAAGTGGCCGGCCTCCGTAATCAGATTGTTTTTCATATTCTTAAACCTCCTTATTATTTTTACCGCGGATCTAACCTGAACTATTCACAAATCTACCATGCCCTTGCTTGTTCCTTTGTCCACACAGGGTCCCTCGTCGGTCGTCCGTAGGCGCGGCTACGGACTCTTTCCTCGGAATTCGTTGCGAACAAAGGCCCGCCGTAATCATTACGGCGATTCATGAATGGTTCAGGCGTAATTCCCCGCAGCTTGCGGTGGAGTTTCATATAATTGAAACATTCCAATGACGGGGATTCCAGCAGAAACAAATCCGATATTCCTTGATGCAGATCAATGCTCCCCTGTCCGATTCGAACTAGAAATTCGCCCACGTATCGGGTTGTTGGAAATCAATTCCCGCGGCTTCATTCGGATCTTGACTTAAATCAAGGCGGTGGTGATTGCATCGGGAGAGAGTTCCGCATCTCAAAACTGAAGGAAGGAGGCTTTACAATGACTGATGTATCTGTTGAAGAACAGGAACCGGAGGATCTGGATATAGTATCCTACTGGCAGGTGTTTTACGACGACCCGGGATTGCTTTTATTTCTGGGCATTGTAAGTCCGACACTGTTTTTTACACTTTGGGGCGTTATGGAGGTACTTAGCGTGCCTGTCGCAGGGTATTGATTAACATGGCTTCCAGTACCGGGATGCCCGGATCAAATCACGAGGCGTCCGGATCAAATCAATTAAGCCGTCGCGAACGCAGGTCGCGGAATCGGTTCATAGCTCTGTTTGTGGCCTTGGCTGTCTTTGCCACCGTCGTGCTTGTGTGCGGCATATTGTCGTTGGTCTATCCTGATTCGGGTATTCCGTTTATATGGATGGCCTTTCCAGTGGGGCCCCAACCGGTTCCACTCTCATAATAGAATAAACAAAAAAAGGAGGAGAGATAATGAGTTATACGAGTATGGACCCTATTCCCCAGCGTCACTGGTGGAAATTGCACGTCGGTCTTGATGAAAAGATCTGGCTGGTAGTCGCCTACGCATGGTGTCTGGTGATGGTCGTCTGGATGATCGGATGGTATTTTCTCGGCAATCAGAATCAGGTCGGCGACGCCTTTCGCGTCACCATTGACGGTTTCACCAACAAGATGGACCAGATGGTCGATAAATATCAGTTGAAGGATGCTTCAGGCAATCTGATGGCCGAGGGCGCGAACGAAATCCCGGTAGTGCAAGTGCCCGCGGGGGGCGATATGTACATTGCCGCACATCAGTTCGCATGGCCGGTAATCCCGGTGCTGGAGCTGGGAAAGACCTATTCTTTTCACCTTTCCTCGCAGGATGTGGATCACGGCTTTTCGCTGCTTCCGATTGTGTTCAATCTTCAGCTTATTCCCGGCTATGACTATATCGTGCATTTAACACCCAACAAGACCGGCGTTTACCGTCTTGTCTGCAATGAGTTCTGCGGTCTCGGGCACCACCTGATGACCGGCAAACTTTATGTTATTGACACAGCGCACGGCGTGGTTCTCAACGACAAGGGCGGCGTCAAGGGCGGAGAAATAGGAGGGGCGATCTAATGGCGACTTCAACAATAATGGTGACTTCACCTTTAAGAAATTCGCAGGATTTTATTACCTGTCCGGATACCGGGCTGCATCTGAACAAGCCGGCCGTCACCCTGGCGAAGGCGAATATCTTTACCGCTGTCGTCTATCTGCTGGCCGGCGGGATACTCGGTCTGGGCGTGGCGCTGACGCGCTGGCCGGCCATCCACCTGCTGCCGTCGGAATGGTTCTATATCTTCCTGACCGGTCACGGTGCGGCCGTGCTACTGTTCTGGTGCCATTTCTTTGAAGTGGGCATTGCTTATTTTTTCTGTACCACGCCAATCAATGCACGGCTGGCGACGCCAAAAATCGCTTGGTTGAGCTTCTGGCTGATGCTCATCGGATCGGCGCTGGCTACGGTAATGGTGTTGACGGGTCAGGCCACGGTAATGTTCTCCTCCTACCCGCCGCTGCAAGCGGTCTCGTGGTACTATCTTGGCGTGATCCTGTTCGCCGTCGGCGCGCTGATCCCGATGTTCCTCATACTCGCCACGCTAATCAAGGCAAAGCATGAGCAGACCTACAAGGGTTCCATGCCGCTGGCGACCTTCGGCTGCCTGATCTACGCCATCATTGCCATTTTCACCTGGGTAATGGGCGCGGTCATCATGATCCCGACCTGGCTCTGGTCCCTGGGGCTGATCCATAACATTGATGCGCAGATGTATCGTCTGGTCTTCTGGGCGCTGGCGCATTCCACGCAGCAGATGAACATTGTTATGCACATCACCATCTGGTACACACTGGCCGCCGTCCTGTTTGGCGCCCGACCGTTGTCCGAAAAGATCAGCCGATCGGCCTTCGTCCTGTATCTGTTCGCCCTGCAGTTTGGTTCTGTTCACCATCTGCTGTCCGACCCGGGAACAAGCTTTTCCTGGCGTACGTTCAATACCAGTTATGCCGCATATCTGGCCGTGCTGGGCAGTCTGATGCACGGATTGACCGTGCCGGGTTCCGTGGAATTCGCGCAGCGCCGCCGCGGGCTCACGCACGGACTGTTCGAATGGCTGCGCAAAGCGCCGTGGGGTAATCCGGTATTCGCCGGTTTCTTCCTGTCGCTGGTGCTGTTCGGTTTTCTTGGCGGCATTACCGGGGTGACCATGAGCAACCAGCAGATCAACATGATCATTCACAATACGGTATATGTTCCCGGTCATTTCCACGGCACGGTAGCCACCGGCACGACACTCGCGTTCTTTGCGTTTTCCTACTGGATCGTGCCGCTTCTGACCCGCCACAAACTGGCCTTTCCCACCTTGGCCAAGTGGTCCGTTTACCTGTTCGGTCTGGGCATGGGTACGTTTGCCGTCTTCTTCATGGCGGCCGGGCATCTGGGCGTACCCCGGCGGGACTGGGACATCACTTTCGCCGACGCGGCATTGCCATTTGATTTCTCCGCTACGGTGCAGATGCTCGTGAGCGTGGCCGAAATTGGGGCTTGCATCGGTGGAATCGGTGCGCTGTTCTATCTGATCTCCATACTCAGTACCTTCATGGGTAGCAAGGTAACAGAGAAGGGCGTGCTGCCAGCACTGGCCGAGCCGGCCGGCATGGTCGCCGCCCGTCTGCATGGGGGAACCGAACCGCAGATGAAGGGTCTGGAAGCGCCGGGTTCGCTGGTGCTTGTGTTTGTTCTGTTGACCTTCCTTATCATCTATTACTTTGCCCAGTTTAAGTATCTGGCGACGATTTGGGGGATCCACTAAAACGAATCCGCTTGCGGGGCGTGTCAACCATCCCCTCCTCGGTACTCTGACCTACCCTCCCAGAGGACCATCGAGACGCTCCGCAGGCGGCCTTTCGAGGCGACAAAAGGGCCATCCACGAGATGGCCCTTTTGTTTTGACGGGCTGTGTGCGAGGTTTACCTGGCTCGGATTGTTCTGATTGTTGTAACTACTCAGCACCCCCTGGATTTTGTTCTCTGGCAAGGCGCGAGAAGCGCAGAATCCGTAGCATATGGGTCATATGTGAGGATTTGAGCATCGCAG
>VAOW01024613.1_pt1 | contig 38541 bp, 34 predicted proteins | sample 3393921 | NCBI WGS metagenome assembly VAOW01 (sample SAMN08290428, study PRJNA428436) | hydrothermal vent metagenome | isolation source: Deep-sea hydrothermal vent chimney | place: Indian Ocean: Southwest Indian Ridge | depth 2742 m m | reverse complement strand
TGCTCATTGGGACGTGGCCGATCCGGCTTGCGTTACGGGTACGGAGGCCGAGATCGAGGCGGCCTTCGAGCGTGCCTACCGGATGCTCCGGCGGCGGATCGAGGCCTTCCTCGCACTGCCGCTCGATGGACCCGGGCGGGATCGCCGGCGGTTGCAGGCCGAGCTTGCGCACATCGGCGAGCTTTTCCATGAATAATATTCAAAGTGTTGATGGAGGATTGAAATGAAAACGATTCAGATCTTCGACCCCCCTCTTTGCTGCAGCACCGGCGTGTGCGGATCCGAGGTGGATCAAGCGGTGGTGGACTTCGCCGCCGCGGTGGACTGGGCAAAGCGGCGGGGCGCGCACATCGAGCGATTCAACCTCGCCCAGCAACCGCTGGCATTCGCCGAAAACGACACCGTGAGGGTTTTTCTGAAAGAACACGGCGATGAGGGTCTGCCGCTGGTGCTGGTCGAGAGCGAGATCGTGCTTGCCGGGCGTTATCCGAGCCGCGCGGAACTTGCCGGGATCGCAGGGTTTGGGGCGCAGCCGGCTGCGGCACTGTCGCCCGAGGTGAGCGAGCTGGTGGCTCTGGGCGCCGCGATCGCGGCCGGCTGTGAACCCTGCTTCGAGCATCACTGCAACGAAGCCCGCAAGCTCGGCGTGGCCCGGACGGCTATGCGCGAGGCGGCGCACATCGGCGAAGCGGTCCGCCGGACCGGCACGAGTCATCTGGTTGAGCTTGCCGAACGACTGACGGGCGACGAGCCCGAACAGGCGGGCGCTGAGTCCGGGGGCGACAACGCTCAGACCGCTCGGACCGGCGCGAAGTGCTGCGGTTGACTCGGGAGGTGGCCGCGTGAAATTCCTGGAAGACCCGCCGCGATTTCTCTTCTTTACCGGCAAGGGCGGTGTCGGCAAGACCTCGCTCGCCTGCGCCACGGCGATCGCGCTTGCCGATCGCGGCCGGCGGGTGCTCCTGGTGAGCACCGACCCGGCCTCCAACGTCGGTCAGGTGCTTGGCGTCGAGATCGGCAACCGGGTCATCGCTATCGAAGCGGTCGCGGGTCTCGCCGCGTTCGAGATCGACCCGGAAGCCGCGGCCCGCGCCTACCGCGAGCGCATCGTGGGTCCGGTGCGCGGTGTGTTACCGGACACGGCCGTCAAAAGCATAGAAGAACAGCTATCCGGAGCCTGCACCACCGAGATTGCGGCCTTCGACGAGTTCACCCACCTGCTCGCCGACGGTGCGACGGCGCGCAACTTCGACCACGTGGTCTTCGATACCGCGCCGACCGGCCATACCATCCGCCTCCTGCAGTTGCCGGGCGCCTGGAGTACGTTCCTCGAGACGGGCAAGGGCGGTGCGTCATGTCTCGGGCCGCTCGCGGGGCTCGACGAGCAGCGCGAACGCTACCGGGCGGCGGTGGCCACGCTCGCCGATCCCGATCGCACCCGCCTCGTACTGGTGGCCCGGGCACAGAACGCGGCGTTGCGCGAGGTCGCCCGAACCCACGAAGAGTTGGCCGCGCTGGGCCTCACCCGACAGAATCTGGTGATCAACGGCGTGCTGCCCGCCCCGGAAGCGGCGACCCATCCGCTCGCCGCGGCGATCCGCACGCGCGAGGAGGCCGCGTTGGCGGCCCTGCCCGAAGCGCTTGCGGTGTTGCCGGGCGACGAACTCCCGCTCAAGCCCTTCAACCTCGTCGGCATCGACCGGCTGCGCGCATTCTTCGCCGACGAGGCGAGCCCCGCCTTCGCAGAGGCGGCGATGCCGTATGCGCTCGATGCGCCGGACCTCGCGAGTCTGGTCGATCGCATCGCGGCCGATGGTCATGGTCTGGTGATGTTGATGGGCAAGGGCGGCGTCGGCAAGACCTCGCTCGCCGCGGCGATCGCGGTGGCGCTCGCCGAGCGGGGACTCGCGGTGCATCTCACCACCTCCGATCCGGCGGCACATCTCACCGAGACGCTGGACGGGCCGTTCGCGCATCTCAGCGTCAGCCGCATCGACCCCGCGGTCGAGGCCGCGCGCTACCGCGAGCACATCCTGGCGACCAAGGGCGCGCATCTCGACGCCGAGGGTCGGGCGCTGCTCGAGGAGGATCTGCGCTCGCCCTGCACCGATGAGACCGCCGTATTCCAGGCCTTCTCACGGATCATCCGGGAGGCGGACAAGCGCTTCGTGATCATGGATACCGCACCCACCGGCCACACGCTGCTCCTGCTGGATGCCACCGGCGCCTACCATCGCGAGGTGGTCCGACAGATGGGCGACAAAGGCACGCATTTCATGACGCCGATGATGCAACTCCGGGACGCCAAGCGTACCAAGGTGCTCGTCGTCACCCTGGCGGAGACCACGCCGGTGCTGGAGGCGGCACGGCTGCAGGCGGATCTGCACCGCGCGGGCATCGAGCCATGGGCATGGATCGTCAACCAGAGCCTGGCCGCCGCCGCGCCCCGCTCGGCGCTACTGCGCCACCGCGCCCGAGCGGAACTCGGCGAGATCGAGGCCGTCGCGCGGGAGCATGCCGTACGCTATGCGGTGGTGCCGCTCCTTGCCGAAGAGCCGGTGGGGGTTGTACGACTCCGCGCGCTCGTGGAAGGCGCCGGGCAAAACGACCCAAAAACCCAAATCAGCCCACGCAGCACGACGGGTTAGCTGATTTATGGTGAATTTCCCCTCAAACCATTACGCAGCTATTCTGATAATATCGGGTCCGAAACGGTCGTTCCGACCGTAGGTTTTACTCGAGAAAGCCGCAATAATCACATGAATGATAGAAAGAAAGTAAGAGTTTTATTTTGCTGTATGGGGAACATCTGTCGTTCGCCGACTGCCGAGGGGGTATTCCGGGCCTTGGTCGAACGCGAAGGCCTGACGGAGTTTTTCGAGATCGACTCGGCGGGGACGCATGCCTATCACGTCGGCAACCCGCCGGATGAACGGGCGCGACGGGCGGCGCTGCGATCCGGGGTGGATCTCGGACGGCTTCGGGCGCGGCGGGTGAGTAGCGGGGATTTCGAGCGATTCGATTACATTCTCGCGATGGACCGGGAGAATCTGGAGGAGTTGGAGACGATCTGCCCGCCCGAGTATCACGAGCGGTTGCAGTTGTTTCTTTCCTTCGCTCCGGATCTCGGGATCGATGAGGTGCCGGATCCGTACTATGGCGGAACCAGCGGTTTCGATCGGGTGCTGAGCATGGTCGAGGAGGGCGGCGCAGCGCTGCTGGAGGCGTTGCGCCGCCGTCATGGGGTGCCCGAAGGCGCGCCCACGGCGCCGGACGGGGTTCATCCCGAGCCGTGAATACGCCACCGTAAGGGGGGGCCCGCCCCCCTTACGGGCGGCGGGTCAGATCTTTTCGTCGGGTGCGACCGTGCGCGGGGAAGAGGGCACCTCCGGGTCGGCGGTTTCGCGCCGGGGCGGGGTGTTCCCCGTTCGGGTTCCACCGTCGGTCGGATGCTCCGGGGCCGGACCGGGCGACGGCGGGGCAGCGGGCGGCACGGGTGGCCGCGGGGTGTCCTGCGCGGCGGGCATGACCGGTTCCGAGGCCTGTGGTGGCGGCGAGACCGGTGCCGGTGCCGATGGATTTCCGCTCCCGGTCGGGGCCGTGCTTCCGGTGTGCTCGCCGGGTGCCGGGGCCTGTGACGGTGCCGGGGGGCTTGCGGCATCGTGCCCGGGCTGCTCGGCCGGTGTGGCGCCGAGGGCGGGCTCGCGCCGGCGGCGGCGACCACCGCGGCGGCTGCGTCGCCCCGAACGCCCGGTGGATGGGGTGCCTTCCCCGGTATCGGTATCGCGCCCCTCCCGGGGGGGGCGGGCCGAAGGAGAGGGGGAGACCGGTGCGGACGGGGCACCCGCCGCGGCGGGTGCCGGGGCATTGGCACCGTTCCCGGACACGGACGAAGCCGATCGATTCGCATCCTGCGACGCGCCCCCCCTCTCTGTGGGACGTTCGGCAACCCGGCCGCCACCCTGCGTCCCGGGGCGTCGGGGCCTGCGGCGTGGGCCGCGGGAGTCCGGAGTCCGCGCGGCCCGGCTCGCCTCTCCCCCGGTGCCTCCCCTGGCGCCGGGGGAGGGGCGTCGGGTACCGCTTGCCGGTGCCCGGGTTGCGCCTTCGTCGGGCCGCGATGCGGTGCCCGGTGTATTGTCCCGGTCGCCGTCGTGCGGGAACAGGGTGGACCACAATCGTTGCAGGAATCCGCTGTCACGCTGCGCTGGTACTGGCGTGGCGGGTGCCGGTGCGGGTGCGCGCGGGGCCACGCTGTGCACCGCCGGTACTTCGGCCGGCTCACGGACCGTGGACGACACCGGATTGGCGGCGGTCGATTCCGGGGGGCGCACCATCTGGTAGCTGAAATGCGTGGCCGGTTCTGCGGCGAGTTCGTCGGTGCGCACGCGCCGCACCTCGAAGCGCGGCGTCTCGAACGAGGGATCCGGTACCACCAGTACGGAGATCCGGTGGCGCTGTTCGATCTCGCCCAGGGCGTCACGCTTCTCGTTGAGCAGGTAGGTACCGACGCTGACCGGTACCGTGACGACGACCCGGCCGGTATGCTCCTTCATGGCCTGTTCTTCGAGCAGCCGCAGGATCGACAGCGCAAGGGACTCCACGCCGCGGATGGTGCCCTGGCCGTTGCAGCGCGGGCACACCTCGAGCGCGATCTCGCCGAGCGAGGGGCGCAGGCGTTGGCGTGACATCTCCAGCAGGCCGAAACGGGAGATGCGTCCGACCTGGACGCGCGCGCGGTCGGCCTTGAGGGACTCGCGCAGGCGATTCTCGACCTCGCGCTGGTTACGCATCGGGCTCATGTCGATGAAGTCGATGACGATGAGTCCGCCCAGGTCGCGCAGCCGAAGCTGGCGTGCGATCTCCTCGGACGCCTCCAGATTGGTTTGCAGCGCCGTCTCCTCGATGTCGCTGCCCTTGGTGGCGCGCGCGGAGTTGATGTCGATGGAGACCAGCGCCTCGGTGCGGTCGATCACCACGGCACCGCCCGAGGGCAACTGGACCACGCGCTGGAAGGCGGACTCGATCTGGGATTCGATCTGGAAACGCGTGAACAGCGGAACCCCGTCCTGATAGAGCTTGAGCTTGCTCAGGTTCTGGGGCATGACCTGTTCCATGAAGTCGCGCGCCTGCTGGTAAGCCTCCGGCTGGTCGATCAGGATCTCGCCGATGTCGGCGGAGAGATAGTCCCGCAAGGCCCGGATCATCAGGTTGCTTTCCTGGAACACCAGGAACGGAGCGGGGCGCTCCGTGGCGGCCTTGCTGATGACTTCCCAGAGGTGCAACAGGTAGTCGAGGTCCCACTGCAACTCTTCGGCGGCGCGGCCCACGCCGGCGGTGCGCACGATCAGGCCCATGTCCTCGGGGATGTCGAGGGCGCTGACCGCATCGCGGAGCAACTGGCGGTCCTCGCCCTCGATGCGCCGCGAGACGCCGCCGGCGCGGGGATTGTTGGGCATCAGGACGAGATAACGGCCCGCGAGGCTAATGAAGGTGGTGAGCGCCGCGCCCTTGTTGCCGCGCTCTTCCTTGTCCACCTGGACGAGGAGTTCCTGGCCCTCGTGGATGGCATCCTTGATCTGGATGCGACCCCCGCCCTTGCCCGCCGCGGGGTCGAAATTGCTGCGCGCAATCTCCTTGAAGGGCAGGAACCCATGGCGCCCGGAGCCGTAGTCGATGAACGCGGCCTCCAGGCTGGGTTCGACGCGCGTAACCTTACCTTTATAGATATTGGATTTTTTCTGCTCCCGCGAGACCGCTTCGATATCGAGGTCGTAGAGACGTTGGCCGTCCACCATGGCCACGCGCAACTCTTCCGGCTGAGTCGCGTTCATCAGCATTCGCTTCATAGTTTTGATCTCTCCGGCGCTCGGTGCGAACCCTGCGAAGGGCTCGCGATCCGTACAGCGGCCCGCCCGGCCCCGACCCGACCGTGCGCAGGCCGCCGCTTGCAGGCGGTCGCGCGGAAAAGCGGGGGGAGCGAGGCGCCACTGCGCCGGCCCGCCATGCGGGCCGGAGAGCGCTCTCCAATGGAACCAATCCGGTCGTCAGAAACCAGAGCCACATCACGATACGCATTCCCGGATCCGCGCAGGCAGCCGCGTGCCGGTCAGAGTCGTGCGCCAGTCTGGTCATCACCTGCAAATCCTCAACCCCGCGACGTTCCGGGTTCCGGGGCGTCGTACGAAAATCCGCATCCGTCCCGCCGGCAGGGGAGCCGGGTCGGGACCGTTTTCCGGTCGTTGGGCCGGGTGCGGGAGAAAACCGAAGCCCCACCGCGGTACGGGTCTCGTGCCCGCGCTGCGCCGAGGCTGTTTGAGGACGCGCCGCGTCTGATTGGACTATATCAGCGTTACCGGGTCCCATCAATTGAGGCGGCGGAACTGATATGATCCCCGATCGATGAGTGTCGACTCGAACAGCGCCCCCGGGGCCGCCTCTGGAGCCGCCCCTCGACCCGCTCGCGTGGTCGTCGTGGAGGCCGCCGACGCCGGCCAACGCATCGACAACTTTCTGGTCCGGCACATGAAGGGCGTGCCCCGCAGCCACCTCTACCGCGTGTTGCGCACCGGCCAAGTGCGCGTCAACCGCGGGCGGATCCGGGCCCACTATCGCCTGCAGGCCGGCGACGAGGTGCGCATACCGCCGTTCGCGGGTACGCCGGCGCGCCCGGGACCGACGCCGGCGGGGTTCGCCTGGGTGCGCGAGCGGATCCTGTACCGCGACCCGGATCTGCTGGTGCTGGACAAGCCCGCCGGAGTGGCGGTGCACGCCGGCTCGGGGATCGCCTATGGCGTCATCGAGGGGCTGCGCGCCCTCTATCCCGACGAGCGCGCGCTGGAGCTGGCGCACCGTCTCGATCGCGGTACCTCCGGCTGCCTGATGGTGACGCGCTCGCGCGCCGCGCTGCGCACCGTGCACCGCGCACTGCGCGAGGGGCGGGTGGAGAAACGTTATCTGGCGCTGGTGGCGGGACGCTGGGAGGGCGGAGCGCGCGAGATCCACGCCCCACTGCAACGCAACGTGCTGCGCGGCGGCGAGCGCATGGTCGAGGTCGACGATACGGGCAAGGCGGCGCGTAGCCGCTTCCATCCCGTGACCCGTTATAGTCAAGCGACCCTCATGGAGGTCACCCTCTCGACCGGGCGCACCCACCAGATCCGGGTCCACGCCGCGCACGCCGGCCATCCGGTGGCGGGCGATTCCAAATACGGGGACGCGGCGTTCAACCGCCGGATGCGCGCCGCGGGCCTGCGCCGCTTGTTCCTGCATGCGCAGTTCGTGGCGCTGGACCCGGGAGACGGCGCGCGCGTCTGGAGCGCCAGCGCGCCCCTGCCACCGGAACTGCGCGCCGTACTGGAGACCCTGGAGGAGGCATGAGGAACGGATATCGCCTGCTGGTATTCGATTGGGACGGCACGCTGATGGATTCGGCCGCGCACATCGTCGCCGGCCTGCGCGCCGCGCTCGCCGATCTGGGCGCGGCACCGATTCCCGAGGCGCGCCTGCGCAACGTCATCGGGCTGGGACTGCGGGAGGCGCTCGACACCCTGTTCCCCGAGCGGGACGAGGCGTTCAAGCGCCGCTACGCCGGGCGCTACCGGGCAAGGTTCCTGGGTGCGCCGTCACCGCCGCGCCTGTTCCCGGGGGCGGCCCCGGTGCTCGATCGCCTGGCCGGGGACGGCTATCTGCTCGCGGTGGCCACCGGCAAGAGTCGTCAGGGACTCACGCGCGAGCTGCGCGCCACCGGCCTGGACCGGCGTTTTCACGCCAGTCGCTGCGCCGACGAGACGTGCTCCAAGCCCGATCCCCGGATGCTCACCGAGATCCTCGAGGAACTGGCCGTGGAACCGCAGCGCGCACTGGTCATCGGTGATACGGAGTACGATCTGGAGATGGCGCGCCGCGCAGGCGCCCGATCGGTCGCTGCGCTCTACGGCGTGCACGAGCGGGGACGCCTGCTGCGCCACCGGCCCGAGACGTGCCTGGAGGCCATCGATGCGCTTCCGGACTGGCTCGCCGGGCACGACGGCGCCTGATCGAGCGTTCTCCGCACACTTAAGGGGGATTTCTCATGCCCAATCAGGAAATCCCGCCCGGCGGCGACGCCACACCGCCGCTCGCGGCCGGCGCTACTGAACAGGCGCTGTTGCACCAACTCGTCTCCGACTCGCTGGTCGAACGGCGCCGCGCACGGCGCTGGGGGATCTTCTTCAAGTCGCTGCTGTTCGTGTATCTGTTCGTGCTCCTCGCGGTGTTTATCGCACCGGGTCGCTGGCCGTTCGGGGGGCTGCCGGTGGGGCGCCACACGGCGCTCGTCGATCTCAAGGGGATCATCGCGCCGGGTACCGCCGCGAGCGCGGACAACGTGATCCGCGGGCTGCGCGCGGCGTTCGCCGCCCCGGACACGGTCGGGGTGATCCTGCGCATCAACAGCCCCGGCGGCAGCCCGGTGCAGGCGAGTGAGATCAACACGGCCATCAAGCGCCTGCGCAAGGCGCACCCGGACATCCCGCTATACGCGGTCATCACCGATCTGTGTGCCTCGGGCGGCTACTACGTCGCAGTCGCGGCCGATCAGATCTACGCCAACCCGGCCAGCCTGGTCGGCTCGATCGGCGTGCTCATGGACGGGTTCGGGTTCGTGGGCACCCTCAAGAAGCTCGGTATCGAGCGCCGGCTCATCACCGCCGGCGCGCACAAGGGCTTCATGGATCCGTTCTCGCCGGAGAAGCCCGCAGACGTGGCGCACGTGCACGAGATGCTCGCCGATATCCACCGCCAGTTCATCAAGGCGGTTCAACAGGGCCGCGGGAGCCGGCTCAAGCCGAATCCGGAGCTGTTCAGCGGTCTGGTGTGGACCGGCGACGAGAGTCTGAAGCTGGGCCTGATCGACGGCCTCGGCGATGCACATTACGTGGCGAGCAAGCTGATCGGCGCCCCGCGCATCGTGGACTACACCCGGCGCCGGAGCCTGTTCGAACGCCTCACCGACCGGGTCGGCACGGCGATGGCGAACACCGTCCTCACGTGGCTGTCGACCCCGCAACTGCGCTGAGCCCGCGCCGTCCTTCGGAAGAGGAATGGGGTCAGTTCTCGCGGAAGAGGAATGGAGGAATGGGGTCAGTTCTCGGGGAGGAAGGAGGAATGGGGTCAGTTCTCGTATTGTAACATCGCTGCAACCGACGTAGACTAAAGCCCATGGGCAAGGCCCCTTCGCATTGAATACTCCGGCGCCCTTTATCACGTGACCTCACGAGGGGATCGGCGCGAAGCGATTTTCGAGCGGGAGGAAGGAAGGAGGAATGGGGTCAGTTCTCGTATTGTAACATCGCTGCAACCGACGTAGACTAAAGCCCATGGCAAGGCCCCTTCGCATTGAATACTCCGGCGCCCTTTATCACGTGACCTCACGAGGGGATCGGCGCGAAGCGATTTTCGAGGATGACGAAGATCGCTTGATATTTCTGCGCACCCTGGCGGAGGTCGTTGGGCGATTCCATTGGTTGTGCCACGCCTATTGTTTGATGGAAAACCATTACCATCTACTTGTAGAAACACCGGATGGAAATCTGTCTAAAGGCATGCGACACCTCAATGGGGTCTATACTCAGGCAACGAACCGGCGTCACACGCGAACGGGCCACTTGTTCCAGGGCCGCTTCAAAGGAATCCTTGTCGACAAGGATTGCTACTTGCTAGAGCTGACACGCTACGTTGTATTGAACCCCGTCCGTGCCGGAATAGTCAGGCAGCCGGGGAATTGGCCATGGAGCAGCTATCGCGCCATGACGGGGAAAGCGCCTGCCCCAGCCTGGCTGGCGACGAACGGGGTTTTGGCACTATTCGCCAAACGTCGCACCACCGCACAACAACGTTACAGCGAATTTGTAAAACAAGGAATCAAAAGCGCATCCATCTGGGACGAGTTGCAGCAACAAATCTATCTTGGCGATGAAAGATTTATTAAACGGGTACAGCGAAAGGTGGGCCTACATGGCGATGAGTTGAGCATACCGCGAGCACAACGCAGAACGCCTGCCCCCACGCTTGCAAAAATTGCCGCCAAGCATCGTGAGCGCAATGATGCTATTTATGCCGCTTATGCCACTGGGGTGTACAGTTACCGCGAAATTGCAGAATATCATCGCCTGCACCTTGCGACAGTGGGCCGGATTATCCGAGGGCGGATGTTACAATGCGAGAACTGACCCCGTTGCTATGCTCGGTTTACAGGATGCGCACGCCCTCGTGTTCGAGCATGCGGGTCAGGCGGATGAGCGGCAGGCCCATGAGCGCGCTGGGATCGTCGCCGATGAGGCGTTCGAACAGCGCGATGCCCAGGCCCTCGGAGCGGAAGCTCCCGGCACAGTTGAAGGGCCGCTCGCGCTCGACGTAGCGTTCGATCTGATCGCGGGTCAGGCGCCGGAACACCACCTCGAAGGGAACCACGTCGGCCTGCATGCGCCCGCTCGCCGTGTTGAGCAGGGCCAGGCCGACGGCGAAGCGCACGCTGCGTCCGGCTGCGTGCAGGAGTTGGAGGCGGGCGTTCTCGTCGTCGCCGGGCTTGCCGAGGATGCGGCCCTCGATCACGGCGACCTGATCGGAGCCGATGATGAGCGCCTTCGGAAACGCCTTGGCTGCGGAACGGGCCTTCGCCTGCGCCAGGCGCTCGACGAGGGCCTCCGGCGCTTCGTCGGGGTGCGGGGTCTCGTCCACCTCGGGCGCGCAGGTCTCGAAATCCAGGCCCAGGCGTTTCAGCAGTTCGCGTCGATAGGGCGAGGTGGAGGCGAGGACCAGCCGGCCCGGCGGGGCGGGGGGCGGGGCGTTCACGGTCGGATCTCGATCAGCGTTTCGTCGGGATTGACCTTGTCGCCCTTGACGACGTAGACCGCCGCGACGGTCCCGGCGATGGGGGCCTGCACTTCGGTCTCCATCTTCATCGCCTCGCTCACCAGCAGCGGGTCGCCGGCCTGTACCGTGTCGCCGGGTTGGACCCGGACCTCCACGATCGTGCCGGGCATCGCCGCGGTCACGTGGCCCGGGCCGCTGGGGCGCGGCCGGCGGCTGCCCTGCACGGTGGTACGGCGACCCGGCGCAGCGGAATCCGCGGCCTCCTCCGGACCATCCAACGCCTCGACCAGAATCTCCTCGGGCATGCCGTCGACGTACACGTAGAACGGGCGTTGATGCCGCGTGTGGTGGCCGCTGCCGGTGACCTGGATATGGTAGGTCTCGCCGTGCAGGGTGACGTTGAATTCGGTGGGCACCGCCGCCGGTTCGGCGGTCTCCGTCCCCGGGATCTGCAGCGGCTCGGGCACCAGCGTGCCCGCGGCGCGATGTTCGAGGAATTCGCGCCCCAACTCGGGGAACATGGCGAGGGTCATCACGTCCTCGTCGCTGACGGCGAGGGTCCCGGCGGCCTCGCGAAGGGCATCCATTTCCGGGGGCAGGGCGTCGGCGGGGCGCGCCTCCATGACCTCGGCATTGCCGATCGCCAATTGCCGCACCCAGTCGTTGATCGGGGCGGGCGCCTTTCCGTAGCGGCCCTGCAGGTACAATTTCACCTCGTTGGTGATGGTCTTGTACCGGGCCCCGGTGAGCACGTTGAGCAGGGCCTGGGTTCCGACGATCTGCGAGGTCGGCGTCACCAACGGCGGATAGCCGAGGTCTTCGCGCACGCGCGGGATCTCGGCGAGCACCTCGTCGAGGCGACTCAGGGCGTCCTGCTCGCGCAACTGTTGGTAGAGGTTGCTGATCATGCCGCCGGGGACTTGGTTGGTCTGCACGCGGGTATCGGGAACCGCGTACTCGCCTTCGAAGCGACGGTACTTGCGCCGCACCTCCAGGAAGTAGGCGCTGATCGACTGCAGCAACGCGAGATCCAGGCCGGTGTCGTATTCGGTTCCCTGCAGGGCCGCTACGATGCTCTCGGTGGCGGGGTGGCTCGGGCCGTCGGCGAAGGCCGAGACGGCCGTGTCGATGTGGCTGCACCCGTTCTCGATCGCCTTCAGATGCGACATGTAGGCGAGCCCCGCGCTGTTGTGGCTGTGCAGGTGCAGGGGTACGCGCACCACCGCGTGCAGCGCCCGAAACAACTCGCCCGCCACCGTGGGCGTGAGCAGGCCGGCCATGTCCTTGACCACGATGCTGTCGCAGCCCATCGCCTCCAGCGTGCGCGCCATCTCCACGAAGCGCGGGACATCGTGTACCGGGCTGGTCGTGTAGCAGATCGTCCCCTGGGCGTGCTTGCCGAGCGTCTTGACCGCTTCCACCGGGACTTCCAGATTGCGCAGGTCGTTGAGCGCGTCGAAGATGCGGAACACGTCGATCCCGTTGGCGACGGCGCGTTCCACGAAGGCACGAACCACGTCGTCCGGGTAGTGGCGATAGCCGAGCAGGTTCTGGCCGCGGAGCAGCATCTGCAGGCGCGTCCCGGGCAACGCCTCGCGCAGACGCCGCAACCGTTCCCAGGGATCTTCCTTGAGGTAGCGCAGGCAGGCATCGAAGGTCGCGCCGCCCCATACCTCGAGCGACCAGTAGCCGACGCGGTCGAGCCGCGCGCAGGCCGGCAGCATGTCTTCGGTGCGCATTCGCGTGGCGATCAGCGACTGGTGCGCGTCGCGCAGGATGACGTCGGTGATCCGGACCGTGGGCATATCGGTTCGCGCCTCGAACGCTGAAACCCGGGCGTTTCTCAGAGCCCGGCCTGTGCCGCGAGTGCGGCGGCGATGGCCGCCGCAACCTCGCGGCGCGGGCGGTTCGCCGTGTAATCCGCCAGTTCCGGGTGGCGTTCCACGAAGCCGGTATCGAAGCGTCCGGCCCGGAAGTCCGGATCGTCCAGTATCCGCAGATGATAGGGGATGGTGGTGCGCACGCCGAACACGCCGATATCGCGCAACGCCCGCCGCGCGCGTCGCAGCACCCCGTCCCAGTCACGCGCCCACACGGTAAGTTTGACACACATCGAGTCGTAATAGGGCGGGATATCGTATCCGGTATAGATGGCGCCGTCGGTGCGCACGCCGGGCCCGCCCGGTGCGAAGTAGCGGGTAATGCGCCCGAAGCTCGGGAGGAAGTCGTTCTTCGGATCCTCGGCGTTGATCCGGAACTCCATGGCGACGCCGTTGGCCCGTACTTCGTCCTGGGTGAAGTCGAGGGGCTCGCCGTCGGCGATGCGGATCTGTTCCTGCACGATGTCGATCCCGGTGATCTCCTCGGTGACGGTGTGCTCGACCTGCAGGCGCGTGTTCATCTCCATGAAATAGAACCGGCCCTCGCCGTCGAGCAGGAACTCGACGGTGCCGGCGTTTTCGTAGCCCGCGGCGCGGGCGGCGCGTAGGGCCGTCTCGCCCAGCGCCCTGCGCTGCGCGTCGTCGATCTGCGGGGACGGCGCCATTTCGATGAGCTTCTGGTGACGGCGCTGGATCGAACAGTCCCGCTCGAGCAGATGCACCACGTTGCCGTGGCGGTCGGCGAGCACCTGAACCTCGATGTGGCGCGGGTTGGCGATGAACTTCTCGAGGAAGATCTCGGCGCGACCGAAGGCCTTGCCCGCCTCCGAGAGCACGCGTTCGTAGTGGCGGTGCAACTCATCGGGCGAGGCGCAGCGCCGAATGCCGCGCCCGCCGCCGCCGGAGGTGGCCTTGAGCATGACCGGGTAGCCGATCTCATCGGCGATCGCGAGCGCCTCCTCGAGACTCGTCACGTTGCCTTCGCTGCCCGGGGTCACAGGGATTCCGGCGGCCCGCATGGTGCGCCGCGCCTCGGTTTTGTCACCCATGCGCCGGATGACTTCGGCCGGCGGGCCGACGAAGCGCACGCCCCGGCGTCGGCAGATCTCGGCGAGCAGCGGGTTCTCCGACAAAAAGCCGTAACCGGGATGGATGGCGTCGCATCCGGTCGCGCTCGCCAGATTGACGAGGCGGTGGACGTTGAGATACCCGGCCACCGACTCGGGACCGATCGAATAGGCCTCGTCGGCCTTTTTCACGTGCAGGGCGTGGCGGTCGGCATCCGTATACACGGCCACCGAGGGGATGCCCAGTTCGGCGCAGGCGCGGGCGATGCGCACCGCGACTTCCCCGCGGTTGGCGATGAGGAGCTTTCGGATCATGGGGATCGCGCCTGCGACACCGGTCGCGCACGGTCGGCCGGGGGGTTCGATTGCGGTCCGCGACGGCGTCCGAGCACCGTGCGCGATCCGGTCCGCCCGAGTTTCTACGCAAGCCGGGGTGCCTGTCAAGCACAAGGTTTTGAGAAACGGTGGTCTAGCCGCCCGTTTCTAAAGGGTTTTTGCTTTGACAGGGAGGCGCGTAAGGGCTATATTGTCGCGCTTGATGCCGAGGCGCCTTCCGGAATACCTTGATCCCCTGCGTCGCGCGGAGCAGGGGGTGGTCTTGCGCGGCTGGGTCGCTCTGCGCCGGATGGAGCGGCTGGCGCGCTCGTTGTGCGATGTGCAAGGGCGGGTCGACGTCGAGCTGCACTTCAATCGCGACGCGCAGGGGATTCCGTTCGTGCAAGGCCGGGTGCGGGCACGGCTGACGATGATCTGCCAGCGCTGTCTGGAGCCGATGGAAGTGCGCATCGAGCGGGACCTGCTTCTGGCGCTGGTGCGTAGCGAAGCGGAGGCCGGGCGACTGCCCCCGAAATACGAGCCGCTGCCGATCACATCGGCATCGATGGCCGTAGCGGAGATCGTCGAGGACGAGTTGCTTCTGGCGCTGCCGATCGTGCCTCTGCACGCGGCGGGCGAACTTTGTCGCGTGCGGACCCCGTACCGGGTCGGTGACGACGACGGTGGCGCGCAGGCCCGCCACCCGTTCGCGGTACTGGGACGACTGAAACGAGATCACTAGAGCCCGTAGGGGCCGATACTGGAGCCACAGCCATGGCAGTGCAGAAATCCCGCAAGACCCCGTCGCGGCGCGGCATGATCCGTGCGCATGACGCTCTCGTTGCGCCGACTCTGTCCATCGAGCCCACCACCGGTGAGACCCATCGACGCCACCATGTGAGCCCGAGCGGCCATTACCGGGGCCGCAAGGTCGTGTCCGGCGAAGATGAATAGTCCCTTGTGCCGGGGCGTTTGCGCGCATCCATGACCCGGATCCCGTTTCTCCGCCCGGTCCTCCGTCCGCCCGGGCGCGGCGTGCTTCGCGCGTGCGGCGGGCGGGCGTTGCGCCGCGGCGCCGGGCGATCATGAATTCCAGCTCGCCCATCGCTCTCGATGCCATGGGCGGGGACCGCGGCCATGCGGTCGTGGTCCCCGCCGCGCTGCAGGTCCTCGAAGAGTTGCCGACGCTGCGCCTCGTGCTGGTGGGCGATCGTGCCGTGCTGGAAGCCGCCCTGGCGGGGGTCGCCGGCGCCGTGCGCGCGCGGCTCGAGATCCGCCATGCCTCGGAGCGGGTCGAAATGGACGACCTGCCCTCGCACGCGCTGCGGGTGAAGAAGGACTCCTCCATGCGCGTCGCGGTGAACTTGGTGAAAGAGGCCGAGGCACAGGCCTGCGTGAGCGCGGGCAACACCGGCGCGCTGATGGCCATCTCGCGATTCGTCCTCAAGACCCTGCCCGGCGTCGACCGCCCGGCGATCACCTCGGCGCTGCCCTGTGCCGACGGTCACACCTACATGCTCGATCTCGGTGCCAACGTCGATTGCACGGCCCGACAATTGTTCCAATTCGCGGTGATGGGTTCGGCGCTCGTGCGCGCCGTGGACAACAACCCCGCACCGCGCGTGGGACTGCTGAACATCGGGGAGGAGGAGACCAAGGGCAACGAGCAGGTCAAGGAAGCGGCGCACCTGCTCGCCGCGAGCCCCCTCAACTATATCGGGTTCGTGGAGGGCGGCGACGTCTACGCGGGGGTCGCCGATGTCGTGGTCTGTGACGGTTTCGTGGGCAACGTGGCGCTCAAGACCAGCGAGGGCGTAGCCAAGTTCATCGTCCAAAACGTCAAGCAGGAATTCTCGCGCAACCTGTTCACGCGCCTCGTCGGGCTCGCGGCGCTCCCGGCCCTGAAGAGCCTGAAGGCCAAGATCGATCCGCGCCGCTACAACGGCGCAAGCCTGCTCGGGCTTCAGGGGATCGTCATCAAGAGCCACGGCGGGGCCGATGCCTTCGCCTTCGCCAACGCGATCCGCATCGCCACACTGGAGGTGGCCAAGGCGGTCCCGGACAAGATTCGCGACGGGCTGGCCGGGCTGTTGGTCGAGAGGCGGGCGGGTTGAGTTACGCGCGCATCACTGGCACCGGCGCCTACCTTCCCGAAAAGGTGCTGACCAACGCCGATCTGGAACGGATGGTCGAGACCTCGGATGCGTGGATCCGTGAACGCACCGGCATCCTCGAGCGGCATGTGGCCGCGGACGGGGAGACCACCTGCGACCTGGCCGAGGCGGCGGCGCGACGCGCACTCGAGGCCGCCGGCATCGAGCCGCGCGAGATCGACCTGATCATCGTCGCCACGACCACCCCGAACCGGGTCTTCCCGAGCACGGCGTGCCTGCTCCAGGCGCGGCTCGGAATCCATGGCTGCCCGGCCTTCGACGTGCAGGCGGTGTGTACCGGTTTCGTCTACGCACTGGCGGTGGCGGAGAAATTCATCCGCACCGGGGCCGCACGCCGCGCCTTGATCGTGGGGGCCGAAACGCTGTCGCGAATCCTCGACTGGAGCGACCGCTCGACCTGCGTACTGTTCGGAGACGGGGCCGGCGCGCTCGTGCTCGAGGCCTCCGAGACGCCGGGCGTGCTTTCCACGCATCTGCACGCCGATGGGCATTATGAGCACCTGCTCACTGTCCCGGCCGGGATTTCCGAGCACCCGGAACGCTTCCGCAGCGGCGAGGCGACCGTCCGGATGAAGGGAAACGAGGTCTTCCGCATGGCGGTCAACACGCTGGGGCGGATGGTCACCGAGGTCCTGCACGCGAACGGACTGCACAAGTCGGATATCGACTGGCTGATTCCACACCAGGCGAACATCCGGATCATCAAGGCGACCGCGCGCAAACTCGGCCTGCCGATGGAGCGGGTCGTCGTCACGGTCGATCGCCACGGCAACACCTCGGCCGCCTCGATCCCGCTCGCCCTCGATACGGCGGTGCGAGACGGGCGCGTGCAGCCGGGCGCCACCCTGCTCATGGAGGCCTTCGGCGGCGGGTTCACCTGGGGTGCGGCACTGGTGCGCTTCTGACTCACAGGCTTGCGAAAAATTTTTAATATCATATTAGTTACAATATGATATAGAGCACATATAGAGTGAATTCCAAGACAAATTCTACGAAGCCGACCCTCGCCATGGTGTTCCCGGGGCAAGGATCGCAGTCCGTCGGGATGCTCGGCCTGCTCGGCGCGGCTCACCCCGTGGTGCGCGAAACCTTCCAGGAGGCCTCGGACGTACTCGGCTACGACCTGTGGCCGGTGGTGAGCGAGGGCCCCGAAGACGTGCTCAACCGCACGGCCTGCACGCAACCGGCGATGCTGGCCGCAGGAGTCGCGGTCTGGCGTGCCTGGCGGGCCGCCGGAGGCCCGGAGCCGACAGTACTCGCCGGTCACAGCCTGGGCGAATATACCGCCCTGGTCTGCGCGGGGTCGCTGGGGTTCGCCGACGCGGTGGCCCTGACCCGCGCGCGCGGCACATGGATGCAGGAGGCGGTCCCGATGGGTGTCGGTGCGATGGCCGCGATCCTCGGCTTGGACGACGATCGGGTACGGGCCTTGTGCCGCGAGGGGGCCGGGGAACAAGTAGTCGAGGCGGTCAATTTCAACGCGCCCGGACAGGTGGTGATTGCGGGTCACGCGCAGGCGGTGGAACGCACCATCGCCCTGGCGCGTGCGGCCGGTGCGCGCCGCGCGCTGCCGCTGCCGGTCAGTGTCCCGTCGCACTGTCGCCTCATGGCCGCCGCCGCACGGCAACTCGGCGAGCGGCTGCGCGAGACGGATCTGCGGGCACCGCGCATCCCGGTGGTGCAGAACGCCGACGTACGCGCCTTCGAGGATCCGGAGGATATCCGCGCGGCGCTGACGCGCCAGCTCGACCACCCCGTGCGGTGGGTCGAGGGCGTACAGGCCATGGCCGCGCGAGGCGTGCGCACCGTGATCGAATGCGGCCCGGGGCGCGTGCTCACCGGCTTGGCGCGGCGCATCGACCGCGGGCTGACGGCGCGCTGTATCGAGGATCCGCGGGGGCTCGAGGAAGCCCTGGCGGAGTTGGCGACCGATACCGGTACCGGCCCGCGAGTCGACGGCGTCGACCGGCCAAGGCCGGCCCTACGGAACCGCGAACGACACCGGAACGCGTAGAGCGGGGCGCGCCCCGCCGGCGGCGGACGCGGAGACACCGGAGAACCGGAGGAGACAGACAGTGGGGATGCTGGACGATGAAATCGCGCTGGTCACGGGTGCCAGCCGCGGGATCGGGCGCGCCATCGCCCGGGAACTCGCCCGCGCCGGGGCCCGGGTGATCGGCACCGCCACCACGGAGGGCGGCGCCGCCGCGATCGGCGCCGATCTCGCGCAGGCCGGTGTCACCGGGGAGGGGAGGGTACTCGACGTCGGAGATCCGGACGCGATCTCCGCGTTGATGACGGCCCTGGGCAAGGAACCGGGCATGCCCTCCATTCTGGTCAACAATGCCGGCATCACCCGCGACAATCTGCTCCTGCGCATGAAGGACGGGGAGTGGGACGAGGTCCTGCGGGTCGACCTGACCGCGGTGTTCCGCCTGTGTCGGGCGTGCCTGCGGGCGATGATGAAGGCGCGCCACGGGCGCATCATCAACGTCACCTCGGTGGTGGCCCTCAGCGGAAACCCCGGCCAGGCCAACTATGCGGCGGCGAAGGCGGGTGTGATCGGCTTCACCAAGTCGCTGGCCCGTGAAGTGGGCTCGCGCGGCATCACGGTCAACACGATCGCACCCGGGTTCATCGATACCGACATGACGCGCGGGCTGCCCCCGGAACAGCGCACCGCCCTGTTGGATCGCATTCCATTGCAGCGCCTCGGCGGTGCCGACGAAGTGGCGCACGCGGCGGCGTTTCTGGCCTCCCCGGGCGCGGGCTACATCACGGGTGAGACGCTGCATGTGAATGGCGGCCTGTACATGGCGTGAGCCGTCGGGGCGCCGAAGCGGGCGCCGGGCTTTGGTCCCCGCGCACCTTGTGCAGAAAATTTTCCGCCGAATTCCGGCAACTTGGCTCGATAGAGGGCTTTTGCCCCTTACAATTTGTGGAACACCGGGTACGGATTCACTACAATACCGCACGCATTTTCCATCTCTGTCTGGGAGGTTAGACCACTCATGAGCAGTGTCGCAGAACGCGTCCAGAAGATCGTCGTGGAGCAGTTGGGCGTCAAGGAGGACGAGGTGACGCTCGACGCGTCGTTCGTCGATGATCTCGGCGCCGATTCCCTGGACACCGTCGAATTGGTGATGGCCTTGGAGGAAGAGTTCGAGTGCGAGATTCCGGACGAGGAGGCCGAGAAGATCACCACGGTTCAGCAGGCCGTCGAGTACATCAACGCGCATCTGAACTGAATCTTGCGCATCGAACCAGCGGGCCGCGGTAACCACCGTAGCGGTGGCTGCGGCCTGTTGCTTTTCTGAGCGCACTGCCGCGAGGCAGTGCGCGGCGGGGATAATTTCTTGATCGGCAGACGTGTGGTCATCACCGGGCTCGGTATCGTCTCGCCCGTGGGCAATACGGTGCGGGATGCGTGGGAGAGCATCCTGGCCGGGCGCAACGGGATCGGACCGATCACCCATTTCGACGTATCCGACTTCGCGGTGCGCTTCGGGGGATCCATCAAGGACTTCGATCCCGCCTCCTACCTCCCCGCCAAGGGCGCGCGCAAGTGCGATCCGTTCATCCATTACGGGATCGCGGCCGCCCGCCAGGCGATCGAGGATGCCGGGCTCACCGTGACCGAGGAGAACGCCGCACGCATCGGGGTCGCGATCGGCTCCGGAATCGGCGGGCTGAGTTGGATCGAGCGCGGCCACACGGCCTATCTGGAGGGCGGCCCGCGGCGGATCTCGCCGTTTCTGATCCCCGGCAGCATCATCAACATGGTCTCGGGCAACCTCTCGATCCTGCTGGGCCTGAAGGGCCCGAATCTCTCGGTGGTCTCCGCCTGCACCACCGGTACCCACAACATCGGGGAGGCGGCACGGATAATCGCCTACGGCGACGCCGACGCGATGCTCGCCGGCGGCACCGAGATGGCCACCACGCCCATCGGCCTGGGCGGCTTCGCCGCGGCGCGTGCCCTATCCACGCGTAACGACGATCCGGCGACCGCGAGTCGGCCTTGGGACCGGGACCGCGACGGCTTCGTGCTGAGCGACGGCGCCGGTATTCTGATGCTCGAGGAATACGAGTTCGCCAAACGGCGCGGCGCGCGCATCTATGCCGAAGTGGCCGGCTACGGGATGAGCGGCGACGCCTACCACATAACCCAACCCTCGGAGGACGGCGAAGGCGCGTGCCGCTGCATGCGGAACGCGTTGCGCGACGCCGACCTCGACGCCGGTGCGGTGGACTATATCAACGCCCACGGCACTTCCACCCCGGCCGGCGACAAGGCGGAGTGTGTCGCGCTGAAGGCCGCGTTCGGCGAGCACGTCAAACGGCTGGCGGTGAGTTCCACCAAATCGATGACCGGGCACACCCTGGGCGCCGCGGGCGGCATCGAGGCGGTGTTTACGGCGTTGGCGATCCGCGATCAAGTCGCCCCGCCGACCATCAACCTGTTCACGCCGGACCCGGAATGCGACCTCGATTTCGTGCCGGGCACGGCGCGCGGGATGAAGATCGAGGTCGCGTTGTCGAACTCGTTCGGCTTCGGCGGGACAAACGCCACGCTGCTCCTGCGCGCCTTGCGCTAGCGCGGGGCGTGGCCGCGCACACCGGCGGATCCGATGTCCACGCGCGTCCCATACGATGACGGCGCCACGGGTTGCGCACCGGGGCACGCTGCGGCGCCGGCGCCCGACATCGACCTGCTCGCGCTGCATCGGCACAACCCATCCCGCTACCCTTTCCTTCTCGAGAGCGTCGCCGCCGGGACGCCGCAGGCGCGCTTCGACCTCCTGCTCGCGTTTCCCGGCGCGCGTCTGACACTGCACGCGGACGGCGTCCTGGAGTGCCCGGTCGGGATCCCGACCGGCTCCGATTTTCTGAGCGCGCTGGATCACTGGTGGCGCGCGCCGGCGGTGCCCGCCGGCGATCCGGCCTCGGCGGCCCTTCCGTTTCACGGCGGCTGGTTCCTCTACCTGGGCTACGAGCTGGTCGGCCAAATCGAGCCGGGGCTGGACCTGCCGCCGCCACCGCCGGGACTGCCCGTCGCGCTGGCGGTGCACACGCCCGCGGCGGTGATCCGCGACCGGGTCACGGGGAACGTGCACTTGGTGGCGGAACCCGGAAGCGAGGGGCTCCTGGAGGAGCTGCGCCGCGATCTGGGGGCATCCGGCCAGGTACCGGAACCGCCCGATGTATTGCTCGACGGGCCGCTCACCGAGGATCCGCCGCACATCTTCCTCGAGGGCGTCGAGCGCATCCGCCGCTACATCCGCGAGGGCGACGTATTCCAGGCCAACCTCTCGCGCGGGTGGCGCGGGGCGCTCGCCTCCGGGACGGCGCCGTGGGCCCTGTATGAGCGCCTGCGCCGGTGCAATCCCGCTCCGTTCGCCGCTCTCGCGCTGTGCGGGGAGGAGGCGGCGCTGATCTGCTCGTCTCCGGAACGCCTGGTGTCCGTGCGTGGCCGACGGGTGGAGACCCGCCCGATCGCCGGGACGCACCCGCGCGCCGTACAATCGCACGCCGACCGCCGTTCCCGCCGGCGTTTGCTGGCGCACCCCAAGGAACGGGCCGAACACATCATGCTGGTGGATCTCGAACGCAACGATCTGGGGCGCGTGTGCCGCTATGGCAGCGTACGGGTACGCGAGTTGATGGCGCTGGAGTCCTATGCCCACGTACATCACATCGTCTCGGCGGTCGAGGGCGAGCTGTGCGCGGGCGTCACGCCCGGCGAAGTGATCCGGGCCGTGTTTCCGGGCGGGACCATCACCGGTTGCCCGAAGGTGCGTTGCGTGGAGATCATCGCCGAACTGGAGCGCGCCGGGCGCGGGGCGTATACGGGTTCGATCGGCTATCTCGACCGTAGCGGAGATCTCGACCTGAATATCCTGATCCGCACCATGGTACAACACGGGCGCACCGTGTCCCTGCGCGCCGGTGCGGGGATCGTCGCGGACTCCGTCCCCGAGCGGGAGTTGGAGGAGACGCGTCACAAGGCGCGCGGCCTGGCACTTGCCCTGGGTCGCGCGATGCCGGAGGCGTCATGGTCCTGGTAAACGGCAAGGCCGTGCAGACGCTGTCGGTCCACGACCGGGGCCTGCTCTATGGGGACGGCCTGTTCGAGACACTCGCGGTGCGCGGGGGACGGCCGCTGCAGTGGTCGCGACACTTGGCGCGTCTGAAACGCGGCTGTGCGCGTCTGGGCATCGAGGCGCCGGATGCCGAGTGCCTGCTGGAAGAGACGCTGCGCGTGGCCGCGGGGGCACGGCGCGCGGTGGTCAAGATCATCGTCACGCGCGGAGCGGGCGCGCGCGGCTACCGGCCCGGGGGCGGCCCGGCCACGCGCATCGTGACGGCCCATCCGCCGCCCGGGCACCCGCCCGCGTACCGGCGCGACGGCGTCGCGGTGCGTTGGTGCGCGACGCGCCTGGGCCTGAATCCGGCGCTTGCCGGGCTCAAGCATCTCAACCGCCTGGAGCAGGTCCTGGCGCGCGCCGAATGGGACGATCCGGAGATCGCCGAGGGTCTGATGCAGGATCCGGACGGAAACGTGATCGAGGGCACCATGAGCAACCTGTTCGCGGCGCTGGGCGGGGAGTTGGTCACGCCCGATCTGTCGCGCTGCGGGGTCGCCGGTGTGATGCGCGAACGGGTGCTGGAGTGTGCCGCCGCGCTCGCCGTCCCGTGCCGGATCCGGGTACTGAGGTCCGCGGAACTCGAGACCGCACGCGAGATTTTTCTGTGCAACAGCCTGATCGGCATCTGGCCCGTGCGCCGCCTCGGGGAGCGTAACGTGCCCCGCGGGCCGCTCGCCGTGCGCTTGGCCGCCGCGCTGGCGGAGGAGGTCTGAATCGTGCGCACGTTGCTCTACAAGCTGCTTGGCCTGCTGCTGCTCATCGGCAGTTTCGCCTTCACTTGGTTCTACATGGACTACCAGGACTTCGTCGGCGCGCCGCTGCCGCTGCACGGCCAAGCGCTGCACTACGAGGTGAGGCCGGGCACCTCGTTGCGCGGACTGGCCGACGCCTTGACCGCCCGCCGGCTCATCGGGCATCCCCGCTATCTGGTCTGGCTCGGCCGGCGCATGGGGGTCGCGCAACGGCTGCAGGCGGGCGAATACGAGTTTCCACCGGGGACCACGCCGCGCGGGCTGTTGTCGCGGATCGCCGAGGGCCGCGTGGTCCAGTATCCGCTCACCATCGTCGATGGCTGGACCTTCCGCCAACTGCTGGCGGTGGTGGAGGTCTCGCCGGTGCTGATCCATACGCTGCGCGGTTTCACACCGCGCCGCATCATGGCGCGTCTCGGCCACCCCGGGCAGGATCCGGAGGGATGGTTCTTCCCGGACACCTATCGTTTCCCGCGCGGGACCACCGATCTCCAGTTCCTGGCCCGCGCCTATCGCACCATGCAGCGCGAGTTGCAGGCGCAATGGCAGGCGCGCGCGACGGGATTGCCGCTGAAGACGCCGTACCAGGCCCTGATCCTGGCCTCCATCGTGGAAAAAGAGACCGCCGTGCCCGCCGAGCGCGCCGAGATCGCCGGGGTGTTCGAGCGCCGTCTCGAACGCGGCATGCGCTTGCAGGCGGACCCCACGGTCATCTACGGCCTCGGCCCGAGGTTCAACGGGGACCTCACGAGCCGCGACCTGACTCGCTATACACCGTACAATACCTATCGGATCGGCGGCCTGCCGCCCACACCCATCGCCATTCCCGGGCTTGCTTCGATCCACGCGGTGCTCCATCCGGCGCCGGGCAAGGCGTTGTACTTCGTGGCACGAGGCGACGGGACCCACGTGTTCTCCGAGACCCTGGCGGAACACGATCGCGCGCTCGAGCGCTACCTGTTGCACGGTGCCGGCGCTACGATCCCGCGCCGGGGCGCGAAGGCGGGCACCGCGAAGGGACGCCGCGGAGGCACACCCGTCGGTGCGCCGCAGGCGGGCGGGCACCGGAGGGAACGATAATGGACGGGCGACTGATCACGGTGGAAGGGATCGAGGGCGTGGGCAAGTCTACGCACCTCGACTTCCTGCGCCGCTCCCTGGAGGCGCACGGGATCGCCGTGACCGTGACCCGCGAACCGGGCGGCACGCCGCTGGGGGAGGGGATCCGTGTGCTGCTGCTCGATCACCGCCACGACGACATGGCACAGGACGCCGAATTGCTGCTCCTGTTCGCCGCGCGCGCGCAACACATCGCCCGGGTGATCCGCCCGGCGCTCGCGGCCGGGCGCTGGGTGTTGTGCGATCGGTTCACCGACGCCACCTATGCGTATCAAGGCGCCGGGCGCGGCATCGAGGCGGCGCGCATCGCGGTGTTGGAGGAATTCGTGCAGGGCGCGCTGCGCCCGAACCTCACCGTGCTCCTCGATGCGCCGGTGGAGGTCGGGCTCGATCGCGCCGGGCGTCGCGGCCCCAAGGACCGCTTCGAGCGGGAGACCGTCGCCTTCTTCGAGCGGGTCCGCCGGGGTTACCTGGCCCGCGCACGCGCGGAGGCCGACCGCTTCCGGGTGATCGACGCCGATCGGGACCTCGCGGCGGTACAGACGGCATTGGCTCGGGTCCTGGACGAATTCTGTCGGAGGAACGGGCGGGGCGGGGGCGAATGATGGAACGATCCGAATCGATACCGCCCTGGTTGGAGGCGCCCTGGCGTCGACTGCAGGAGTGCCGGACCGGTGATCGACTGCCCCATGCGTTGCTCCTCGCCGGCCCGGGCGGTGTGGGCAAGGCGCTGTTCGCCCGGGAACTGGCGGAGGCGTTGCTGTGCACCACGCCGCGCAGCGACGGGCGCGCCTGCGGGGCCTGCCGTGCCTGTCGTCTGATCGACGCCGGCAGTCACCCGGACCTGTTTCGCCTGGAACCCGTCGAGGGGCGCGCGATTCCCGTCGAGGGCGTGCGTGCGTTGCGCGAGGTCCTCGCCCTGCGCAGTCAGTACGGCGGCTGGCGCATCGCCTGGATCGCAGAGGCCGAACGGATGACGAGCGCCGCCGCCAACGCACTACTCAAGACACTGGAGGAACCCGGTCCGCAGAGCCTTCTGCTGCTGGTGAGCGATCGCCCGGACCTGCTCCCGGCGACGGTACGCAGCCGCTGCCAGCGGCTCGCCCTGCCGATCCCGCCGCACGCACAGGCCCTCGCCTGGCTTACGGAGCGGGAGGAGGTGACGGAGGCGGAGCGTTGGCTCACGCCGGCGGGCGGCGCACCGTTCGCGGCGTTGGAACGGATCCGCTCGGGCGCCGTCGACCCACGTCCCGGGCTGGTGCAGGATCTCGCGGCGATCGCCGCCGGACGGACCGATCCGCTCGTCGCGGCGGAGCGATGCGCGGCACGCGGTGCGGCGGACTCGCTACGGTGGATCTCGTCCTGTGTCATGGATATGATACGTTTGCGTTGTTGTCGACAACCGGTGGCATTGCGCAATCCGGATCTGCGTGAATCGCTGCAACGCCTCGCCGCCGATTGCCCTCCGGAGCGGCTGTTCCACTACCTGGATCGGCTGAACGCGGGGAGGCGGGAGGCGCAGTCCTCGATCAACGATCAGTTGTTGCTGGAAGACGTCCTGATCGCCTGGTACGAACTGGCGGCGGGCGGTTTCGGGGCCCGGAGCGGAATCCGACACTAGCAAATCCGGTTGCGATGGGGAACGGAAACACGGGTATGGCCGAGCCGAAGGCGCAGCGAGGTAGTCAACGCCAGGGAATTCTGTCCCTGACGATCAAGGACAAGGGCGCCCTGTACGCCGCCTATATGCCCTATGTGAAGGGCGGAGGGCTGTTCATTCCCACCGCCAAGCAGTATCAACTCGGCGATGAGCTGTTCATCCTGCTTTCGCTGATGGACGAGCCCGAGAAGGTGCCGATCGTAGGACGCGTGGTGTGGATCACCCCGAAGGGCGCGCAGGGCAACCGCCCTGCGGGAATCGGCGTCCAGTTCAGCGACAAGGACGGGGGCGTCGCGCGCAAGAAGATCGAGACCTACTTGGCGGGCGCCCTGGAATCGGACCGCTCCACCCATACGATGTAGGACACGACGGCGCGCACACGCCGCGTGCCGCGAAACGATCATGCTGATCGACTCCCACTGCCACCTGGATCTGTTGGAGGCCGGCTGCGAAGGCGGGTTGCCGGGCGTGCTCGACGCGGCCCGGGCCCTCGGGGTCGGGCACATGCTGTGCGTGGCGCTGAGCCTGGAAACCTATCCCGCGATGCGCGCCCTCATCGATCCGCTGCCCGGGGTCAGCGTCTCGGTAGGGGTTCATCCCAATGAGCGCGGCGGGCCGGAACCCGACGTGGAACGACTCGTCGATCTGGCGCGCGACCCCCGCGTGGTCGCGCTCGGGGAGACCGGGCTCGACTACTACCGCAGCAGCGGCGATCCGGAATGGCAGCGCGAGCGGTTCCGCACGCACATCCGCGCCGCGCACCGCGTCGGGAAGCCGGTGATCGTGCACAGCCGTGCCGCGCGCGCGGACACCCTGCGCGTGCTGGCCGAAGAGGACGTCGGCACGGCCGGCGGCGTGATGCATTGCTTCGCCGAGGACTGGGACACGGCGCGCCGCGCACTGGACCTCGGCCTGTACCTCTCGTTTTCGGGGATCGTGACTTTCAAGAGCGCCGCCGAGCTGAAGGAAGTCGCACGCCGCGTACCACTCGAACGAATGCTCGTGGAAACCGACTCGCCCTACCTCGCCCCCGTACCCTATCGCGGCAAGCCCAACCAGCCCGGTTATGTGCGGTACGTGGCCGCGCACATCGCCGAACTGCGCGGCCTGTCCTTGGAGACACTGGCCGAGCACACCACGGAGAATTTCCACCGGTTGTTCGGGACCGGCTGATCGGGGCCTCACCCGCCCGACGGCGGCCCCGCGCCACCGCCCCTATCGAGGAGAGCCGGCGAAATGTCCCATGACCACTTTCTGGTGGCGGTATTCCCGGATCAGAACGGCGCACACCGTGCCGTGGAGGCGATGATCGAAGCCGACTGTTCCACGAACCGCATCTCCGTGCTCGGCAGACTGGAAGCCGAAGGCGACGACGTGCTCGGCGTGCTGCACCCGGGTCTCAGCGAGCAGATGAAAGTCTGGGCGACGAACGGCGCGCTGTGGGGCGGTCTGCTCGGCATGCTTACCGGAGCCGCCGGTCTGTTCCTGTTCCCGGGCCTGGGCGCGGTCCTGATCGTGGGGCCGCTGGCCGAGGCGGTCGTGGGCGGCGCCACCGGAGCGGTGTTGGGCGGCGGTGCGCTGGCCGGCGCCGCGGCTTGGTCCCACCTGGCACATGTCCTGCATCGTCACGGCCTGCCCTCGCACGCGCTGGAGGAATTGCACCGCCAAGTGGAGGCCGGCCGTTATCTGGTGATCCTGCAAGGGGCGAACGCTGCGGAGTTGGAAAATCAGCGCCCGGCCCTCGCTCGCGGCCGGCCGGATCGGGTCGAGGTCCTTCTTTGAACGGGCACAGCGGGAGGCGGGCATCACTACTCGCCGACCCCCGGCGGGTCGACGGCGCGCGGGCGACGGTGCTCGTCGAGCGCGACGTAGGTGATACGCGCCTCGGCGACCTTGAGGTGATCGCCTATGCCCTGCCGGCCGCGGTCGCGTTCGACGAAGACCTCGACGTCGGCGGTGAGCGAGGTGTTGCCCACACGCACGACCTTGGCGTAGAAGCTCACCAGATCGGCGACGTAGACGGGTTCCAGAAAGACGAAGGAATTGACCGCGACGGTGACTACGCGTCCGCGCGCGCGCCGGTAGGCGGCGATGCTGCCGGCCACGTCCGCCTGCGCCATCAGCCAGCCGCCGAAGACGTCGCCGGCGGCGTTGGTGTCGCGCGGCATTGGCGTAACGCGCAGGGCCAGTTCCCCGCGGTCGGAATCGTCCGTCTCGCCGGTGGTCATCTTCAATGTCCCTCGTACAGGGCCGCGACCCGATCCGCGTGGTGCTCGAGGATCTGCGCGCGGCGCAGTTTCATAGTAGGGGTTATGAGATCCGCCTCGATCGTCCAGGGCTCCGGCAGCAGCGCCACACGCCGGACCTGGGCGTAGCCGGGAAAGGACGCAAGGCGCCGCGCGATGCGCTCGAGCACCGCCGTTTGGGCCGCCTCGCTGCGTAGCGAGGCGGGATCCTCCGGGTCGAGGCCCGACTCCTCGGCGAGGACGCGCCAGACATCGACGTTGAGTACCGCCAGGGCGCAAAGATACGGGCGTCCTTCGCCGAGCACCATCACCTGATCGAACAGCGGATCGAGCGAGACGGCCAACTCCATGTCGGCGGGCGACACCTTCTCGCCGTTGGCGAGTACGATGATCTCCTTGAACCGGCCGGTGATGTAGATATGCCCGTTTTCGATCCGCGCCTTGTCGCCGGTGTGCAGCCAGCCTTCGGCATCGATCATCTGCGCCGTGGCCTGCGGCTGGTTCCAATAGCCGAGCATTACGTTCGGACCGCGCGCCAGCAGTTCACCGTCCGTACCGATGCGCACCTCGACGCCGTCGATGGGCGGGCCGATGCTCGCCGGATCGTTGTCGGCGGGACGATTGACGCCGATCACCGGGCTCGCCTCGGTGAGGCCGTAGCCCTGCAGGAGTTCGAGCCCGAGTCCGATGAATACCCGCGCCACGTCCGGCGAGAGCGGCGCGCCGCCGCACATGGCCACGCGCATCCGCCCGCCGAGCCGCGCCATGATCTTGCGCGAGACCAGCCGCTGCAACAGCGGCCACAACAGGAACGAGGCCCGCCACGGCCCGCGTCCCTGACGGTGCAGGAAGCGCCCCCAACCGACCGTGACGGTCGCAGCGAACAGGCGTCGCACAAGGGGAGGGCTTTCCTCGAGCTGCGCCCGCAGGCGGTTATGCACGCGCTCATAGATGCGCGGCACCGAGATGAGCACCGTGGGACGCACGATCTGCAGATCCTCCGCAAGCTGCGCGATGGAACGCGCAAAGGTCACGGTGGCGCCGCTTATCATCGGCAGGTAATAGCCCGCGGTGCGCTCCAGCGTGTGCGAGAGTGGGAGGAACGACAGGAAGTCGTCGCCGGGACCGGCCGGGACCGCGCACAGGCTCGCGTAGGCGTTGCCGAGGAGGTTGCGATGGCTGAGCATGACGCCCTTCGGGCGCCCGGTGGTCCCGGAGGTGTAGACGATCGTCGCCGGTTCCGAGGGGTCCATCCCGCCGGACCGGAACGGCTCGCCGGTCTGCGGCAACCACTGCGCCAGCGAGCGCAGGCGCGGATCGGTGTCCGCGACCGGCTCCCGGGTCACGATCCGCTGCAGAGTCGGCACTTCCCCCAGCGCCCGGCGCAGACGCTCCCACGGCTCCGCGCCCTCGATGAACAGCACGCGCACGCCGGCGTCGCGCAGGATGTAAGCGGTATTCTCCGGGCGGTCCTCCACGTATAGCGGCACCACCACCAGCCCAAGTCCCAGTGCCGCCTGATCGAACGCCACCCAGTCCCGGCAGTTGCGCAGCATCACGGCGGCGCGGTCCCCGGGGACGAGGCCCTCGGCCCCGAGCGCGGCCTGGTGGCGCGCCGCGAGGCGCGCCGTCTCCTCCCAGCGGTACTCGCGCCATGCCGCCGCATCCGCGTCGTACTCGCGGTAGGCCACCGCATCGGCGGAACGGCGCACGCGCTCGCGGAACAGCCCGGCCAGCGTGCCGGCCTGCTCGGGGGTTATGAAATGGGCAAGGCCGCCGCTCATCACCGCCTCAGGGTTTCAAGGTCGACCATCCGGTGTCGGGTGCGAAGCGCGCACCGTGGGTCTGTTCCAGCCGCTGCAGGCGTCGGGTCAGCGCGTCCGCGCCCTGCTCGCGGATGTATTCGATCGGACCGCCGCGAAACGGCGCGAAGCCGGTACCGAAGACCATGCCGGCGTCGACCCGATCGGGGTCCTCTACGATCTGCTCGCGCAGACAGGCGACCGCCTCGTCGAGCATGGGCAGGATCAACCGGTCGGTGAGGTCGCCCGGCGGGGTGCGTGTCTTGCCCGGCTGCGGCTTGACCGGCTTTCCCTTGGAGTACTCGTAGAAGCCGCGGCCGCTCTTGCGCCCCAGGCGCCCGGCCGCCACCAGCTCGCGCAGCCGCTCCGGGACCGCGCCGCCGAGCCGCTCGGCGAGGATCCCGGCGACCGACAGGCACACGTCGAGTCCCACGGCATCGGCCAGTTCGATGGGGCCCATGGGCATCCCGAAACGCACCGCGGCGCGGTCGATCCACGCCCCGGGCACGCCCTCGGACTCGAGCGTCACCGCCTCGAGGAGATAGGGCATGAGGATGCGGTTGACCAGGAATCCGGGCGCGCTCTTCACCGGCAGCGGCAGGCGGTCGATGCGGCGCGCGAAGGCGGCGGCGCGCGCCGCGACCTCCGGGGCGGTTTGCGGCCCGGAGACCACCTCCACCAACGGCATCTTCGCCACCGGGTTGAAGAAGTGCAGCCCGACCAGGCGCTCCGGCGCGTCGAGGGCCCGGGCGAGCGTCTCCAGCGGGATGCTGGAGGTGTTGGTCGCGAGCAGCGCGTCGGACTTCATGTGCGGCACGAGATCGCGAAACAGGGCGGACTTGGCCTCGACGTCCTCGAAGATCGCCTCGATGACCACGTCGGCGTGCGCCACACCGTCGCCGCGCAGGTCCGGAATGAGCCGGTCCATGGCCGCCTGTACGAGCCGGTGCTGCTTGAGCCGCTTGCGATACAGTTCGTGGGCACGCGCCACGGCGCGGCCGAGGTTGCCCCGGTCGGTCTCCTGCACCGTGACCCGCAGGCCCTGCAGCGCGCACCATGCGGCGATGTCGCCGCCCATGATCCCGCCGCCGACCACGTGCACGTGGCACGGCTCGTAGCCGTCCACGCGCCCGGCGGCCTTGAGGCGCTCGCGCAGGAAGAACACGCGCACCAGATTGCGCGCCGTGCGTGTGAGGAGGAGCCGGGCGACCGAATCGGCCTCCGCCTCGAGCATGCGGCGCGGCTCGCCGGCGTGGCGCTCCCACAGATCGATCAGGGCGTAGGGGGCCGGGTAGTGCTCCTTCGGCGCCTTGGCGGCCACTTTGCGCCGCAGGTAGCGCGCCAGCCAGGGCCGCAGCAGGGTGTGGCCGGCCGCACGCGCGCTCCAGGGCGGGTGCTGCACCGCCGGCGGGTTGAGTATCAGCGAGCGCGCCGCTGTACGCAGGTGGCGGCGTGGCGCGGCGTGGTCGACCAGCCCCGTGCGCCGCGCGGCACGCGCGCTGAGCGTGCGCCCGCTCAGCATCAAGTCCATGGCGGCGGGGGCGCCGATCGTACGGACCGTGCGCACGGTGCCGCCGAACCCGGGGTGGATCCCCAGCAGGACCTCCGGCAACCCGAGGCGCGTGCCCGACTCGTCCTCGGCCACGCGGTAGCGGCACGCCAGGGCGAGTTCGAGGCCGCCGCCGAGGCAGAACCCGCGGATCATGGCGACGGTGGGGAAGGGCAGGGATTCGACCCGGTCCATGATCCCCTGACCGGCGCGGATCGCGCGGCGCGCGTCGCCGGTGTCGGTGAAGCGGGTGAACTCGGAGACGTCGGCACCGGCGATGAAACCGTTGGGTTTGTCCGAGACGATGACCAGACCGCGCGGCGTACGCGCCTCGACCTCACCGAGCAGGTCCCGGAGTTCCCCGAGCACCTCCGCGGAGAGGACATTGGTAGTGGAGTCCGCCTTGTCCAGGTGCAGCCAGACGATGCCGTCGGCGTCCGTCTCCGTGTACCAATGTACGCCCTTGCTCTCCTCGGCCATGCCGTTCTACTCCGCGTCGCGTTCCAGGAGCATGGCGCCGCCCTGGCCGCCGCCGATACACAGCGTGGCGATGCCGCGCCGTGCGCCCTCGCGCTCGAGCACGCGCAGCACGTGCAGCACGAGCCGCGCGCCGGTGGCCCCCACGGGATGGCCGAGCGCCACCGCGCCGCCGTCGACGTTGATGCGCGCCGGGGCCAATGGACCGAAGGCGTCCTTCAGGCCCAGTTCGGTGCGGCAGTAGTCGGCGTCCTCCCAGGCCGCGAGGCAGGCGAGCACCTGGGCCGCGAACGCCTCGTTGATCTCCCAATAGTCGACGTCCTGCAGCGCCAGGCCGTGGCGCTCGAGCAGGGGGGTGCCGGCGTACACCGGACCGAGTCCCATCTGCGCGGGGTCGAGGGCCGCCCAGTGGCAGTCCACGATGCGTCCGAGCACCGGCAACCGGTGGCGGCGAACGGCGTTCGCGGAGGCGAGTAGCAGCCAGGCCGCCCCGTCGGTGATCTGCGCACTGTTACCGGCGGTGACGTTGCCGAACGGACGGTCGAAGACCGGGCGCAGGCGCGCGAGTTTGTCCGGATCCGTGTCGCGGCGCACGCCGTCGTCGGTGTCGTGGCAGCGCCCGCGCGTGTCGAAGATCGGCTCGATCTCGCCGGCGAGGCGTCCGGCGTCCTGGGCCTCGGCCAGGCGCCGATGGCTCTCGAGGGCGAAGCGGTCCATGGCCTCGCGCGTAATTCCGAAGCGATAGGCGAGGTTCTCGGCGGTCTGGCCCATGGACAGGCCCACCACCGGATCGGTCAATCCGCGCAGCAGACCGATGATCACGCGGAAGTGGCGCGGGCGCAGCCGTGCGAGGGTCTGCGCCCGTTGCCCGATGCCGCGTGCGCCGCGCCACGCCCCGAGCCAGGCGACCATCGCATCGCCGAGCAGCACGGGGGCGCGGCTCATGACCTCCACGCCGCCGGCAAGGACCAGATTGGAGCGGCCCTCGGCGATACTGCGGGCCGCGCAGTCGAGCGACTGCATGCCCGATGCGCAGTTGCGCTGCACGGTCCAGCCCGGCACACGTTGGCCGCAGCCGAGACGCAACGCGGCGATGCGCCCGATGTTGGCCTCGTCGGCACTCGGCATGACACAACCGAGGATCACCTCGTCGAGCTCCGGCGGCTCGAAGGGCTGGCGCGCAAGCAGCGGGCGAGCCGCGGCCACGGCGAGGTCCGCGGCGGTGAACGGTCCCGGGCGATTCCTGACCTTGAGGAACGGCGCGCGGTTACCGTCGACAACGTAGATCGCCCGCCTCGGATACCCCTTTCGTCTCTGTTGCGCCATCCTGCCTCCTCGCACATCCCGCAGCCGTCCCCCCCGGCCACTGGTTTTTTTTCGAACGCCCACCGGACATCGGCCCGATACGGAATGAACGCCGCGCCCGGCGTCCTGCGTACCACCGGCACGCCGCTATGGGGACGAGTCCCGACCACCCGGGTCCTGGGCGGGCATTTCTTGGGCGGGCACGTCCTGCTTGCGCACCTCGTCGCCGGCGAGACCGAGGTCGGGTGGGAAATCGTCCACCGTGATCGCCTCGTGCCGTGCCGCCTGCGCCTCGCGCAGATGTGCGGCCTCGGACTCGGTGATCAGGCCTTGCGCAAGCCCGCCCGCGATCAGCGTTTCGAGTTCACCATCAGGCATCACCCCTTGCTTTACCGCCTCTTGCAGGCGCCGTTCGATCGGTTCCGCCTCCAGCACCCGGGCCAGGGCGTACTCCAGGCGCCCGATGCTCTGGCGTGGATCCTCCGGTACGAAGATCCCTTCCGTGAGGCGATGGCGGGCCGGGGAGGGTTCCAGGAGCAGCGATGCCGCACGGTGGCAGAGCGCGTCGCTCGGCGCTCGGTAGTGCGCCCCTAAAGGGAAGATCAGCACCCGCAGCATCCACGCCACGGGGCGGTTGGGAAAGTTTCGCATCAGCCCCAGCAGGGCCTCCTGCGTGCGGGCCAGGGAATCCGCGCAGGCCCACTCCAGCAGCGGCAGGTCCTCGCGGTGCGCGCCCTGATCGCGGTGCTGGCGCAGGCACGCGGAGACCAGATACAGATGGCTCAGTACGTCTCCGAGCCGCGCCGAGAGGCGCTCGCGGCGCTTGAGGTTGCCGCCGAGCACGATCATCGCGGCATCGGTCGCCAGTGCCAGCGCCGCGCTCATGCGTACCACCTGCCGGTACCAGCGACGCGTCTCGCGGGGACCGGGTACCGGTACCAGGCGCGCCCCGGTCAGGCCCAGAAAGAGGGCGCGCACCGCGTTGCTGATCACGAAACCGGCGTGCGCGAACAACGCCCGGTCGAAGGTCCGCGCCCCGCGCTCGGCGTCCGGTTCGGCCATCGCCTCCATCTCGCGCAGCACGTAGGGATGGCAGCGAATCGCGCCCTGGCCGAAGATGATCATGTTGCGGGTCAGGATGTTCGCCCCCTCCACGGTGATGCTGATCGGTACGCCCTGGTAGCCGCGCCCCATCACGTTGCGCGGCCCGAGGCAGATGCCGGCGCCGCCCAGCACGTCCATAGCGTCGTTGGTGATCGTGCGCATGCGTTCGGTCAGGTGATACTTGGCGATGGCCGAGAGCACCGAGGGTTTGCAGCCGCTGTCGACCGCGCCGGCGGTGACGCGACGCACCGCGTCCATCAGGTAGGCGGTACCTGCGATGCGCGCGAGCGCTTCCTCGACGCCCTCGAAGCGTCCGATCGGCAGCTTGAACTGGCGGCGCACACGGGCGTAGGCACCGACCGCGCGCGCCGCGACCTTGCCCGAGGCGGTACTCAGGGCGGGCAGGGAGATCGAGCGCCCGTCGGCCAGGCACTCCATGAGCATATGCCAACCCCGGCCGGCACGGTCCACGCCGCCGATGATCCGGTCGAGCGGGACGAAGACATCCTTGCCCTGGGTGGGGCCGTTCTGAAACGGGATATTGAGCGGCAGGTGACGCCGGCCGATGACCACGCCCGGGGTATCGGTGGGGATCAGCGCGAGGGTGATCCCGAGATCCTCCTGTTTGCCGAGCAGGTGTTCGGGGTCATGGAGCTTGAAGGCCAGCCCGAGCACCGTCGCGACCGGCGCGAGCGTGATGTAACGCTTGTCCCAGTTGAGGCGGATCCCGGTGATCTCGCGCCCCTGGAAGGTGCCGCGGCAGACGATCCCGGTGTCCGGCATGGAGGCCGCGTCGCTGCCGGCCTCGGGACCGGTGAGGGCGAAGCAGGGGACTTCCTCGCCGCACGCGAGGCGCGGCAGGTAATAGCGTTTCTGCTCGTCGGTCCCGTATTCCAGCAGCAACTGCGCGGGACCCAGGGAGTTGGGGACCATCACCGTGGTGGCCGCCGTGATGCTGCGGCTCGCCACCTTCATCACTACCGCGGAGTGGCCCAGCGCCGAGAATCCCAGCCCGCCGTAGGCCCGCGGGATGATCATCCCGAAGAACCCCTGCGTCTTGATGAAATGCCAGACCTCCGGCGGCAGGTCATGATCGTGGTGGGTGATGCGCCAGTCGTCGAGCATCCGGCACAACGCATCCACCGGGCCGTCGAGGAAGGCCTGCTCGCGTTCCGAGAGTCGCGGCGGATCGGCTTCCAGGAGGCGCTTCCAGCGCGGGCGTCCGCTGAACAGTTCCGCGTCCCACCACACGCCGCCCGCCTCGAGCGACTCGCGCTCGGTGACGGACATGGTGGGCAACACGGCCCGGAACAGCGTGAACGCACGGTCGCTGATCCAACGTCGGCGCAATCGAGGGGTATTGAGCACCACCGCCGTACCAGCCAGGATCACCCATAGCGGGACCAGGAGCCAGGGGCTCGCCCCCGATACGCTCAGGCCGGTGAGCCAACCGGCGATCGCGAGGCTGGACCAGAGGAGGGGGATGCGCAGGTAGGCGAGGGCGGCGCAGAGGACCAGGAGGCTGATGAACCAGGCGGCCGCACCCATCGTCTATTCTTCCGGTTTCTTGCGTGTGGAAAAGGCCGGATGACTCATCGGGTGCAGCCTCGGGGAAGTGAAGGAGAATAATCGAAATCGCGCGGAGTGAACAGCCGGGAATTGCGCCGATAGAGGTGCACGCCGCCGCCTGGGAGCCGCTTCACGATCGGCAGGATCGGGAACGGGAACTGTACCGCGTCGGAACCGAGCTTGGCGGTGGCCCGCGTGATGACCTTCTGCGCAACGACAGATGCGCAGGTGCTTGGAACGATACTTGCCGATCGGATTCACCGCGGTCTGAACCGTTCCCGACCGGTGCCTACGTCCCTCCGGAGACGGCCCGAGGATAGTCGGCGAGCATCTGCGCGAGTGCGTCCAACTGGTCGCGGGGCGTATAGAAATGCGGGGAGAAGCGCACACCGCCGCCGCGCAGGGCACACTGGACTCCGTGCCCGCGCAGATACGTGGACAGCCCTTCGGCCGTACCCGTGCGCGGCCGGGCGGTCACGATCCCCGCGCGTCGCGAATCGTCCGGCGGAGAAACCAACTCCAGGTAATGTAATTCTTGAATTATATTCGTCAAGTATCTTGTATTTTCAAGTATTATCTTCTCTATGTGCGCAATCCCAATGGTCTCGATCAGGGCTAGGCTCGCCTCCAATCCATAGATCCCGAGCATGTTCGGGCTGCCGCATTCGAAGCGCCGGGCGCTGCGTGCCGGTTCCCAGACCTGTCGATCGAAGTCGCCGACGGCCTCCACCATATGCCAACCATACTGACGTAGCCGCAGTCGCTCGCGCAGTTCCGGCCGCACGTAGAATACGGCGAGCCCCTCGGGGCCGAGCATCCACTTGTGACCATCGGCCGCCACGAAATCCGCCTGCGCCGCCCGCGCGTCGAAGGCTACGGCACCGAGCGCCTGGATGGCATCGACGCAGAACAGCACGCCACGCTTGCGGCAGCCGCGCCCGAGCCGCTCGAGATCGAGCCGCAGCCCGTCACCATACTGGACCGCACTGATGCTGAGGAGCCGCGTGCGCCCGTCGATGGCATCGAGCAGCGCACCCTCCGGATCCGGCGACCCCGATAGCGGGACCCGGTGCAGCGCGACCCCCTGATCGGCCAGCGATTCCCAGACGATACGATTGGAAGGGAATTCCTCGCGCGCGCTCACCACGGTGTCCCCGGACCGCCAATCCAGACCGTATGCCACCACCGACAGACCCTCGGACGTGCTCTTGAGGAGCGCAACGTCGTCGCTCGAGGGGGCGCCGAGGAGGCGCGCCAGACGCCCGCGCAGGCGCGCCTCGGTCTCGGCCCAACGCAGATAATGTTGCGAACCGCAGCGGGCATTTTCCTCGGCGAAGGCGGTAACCGCGGCTGCGGTACGACGCGGCCATGGTGCGACGGCGGCGTGGTTCAGGTAGATCACGGTCGGATCGAGGATGAATTCGTCGTGGTAGTCCATGGACCCGGACTCCGTTCCTGCGTGAGGTGAGGATTGGGGCATGGTAGCGGTTAGGAAAGCCGAGGGTAGCCCCAGGGGAACGAATCACCCCCAAATTATAGTTCGTATAATGTATATTATGTCAAATTAGAATATTCGGCTACCGGATCCCCCCAATTTAGAAATCCGCAGGTACCACGACGGTCATCGCGGCGACATGTCAGCTCTACGTCACGCCTCTTCCGTGCTCAGAGCTCAGATCTGCCGCGATTTGCTGGAACTGCTCCAGCGCGGCCTCCAGGTCGACCACAATCTCCTGGCCAGCCCATCCAGGGATTGTTTTTGACGGACACTCAGTTGGCGGGCTACAGGATATTGTCATGAGACGCTGGCCTTTTCCCGGGGGGGCTTTATGTTTGCCGTCCGCCAGGGATGTCTCGACGCGTGTGCTCGCCCCTGTAGACTCGAAGCGGCGATGATCCGTAGCGGGTACATCGGTCACCGGTTGGTCGATCTGGCTAAAGTGTCCGTTTTTTTTACACCAAATCGGCGGGTCGTTGGTGGAATCTCAAAATAATTTCCTTTACGAACAATGCCTTCATAACCATCGTGGAATGCGAACACGTAATCCGGCCAGCCAGGACGGCGCAGGGTGCGGTGAGAGGCGCGCTGGCGTTTGATTTCCCACCCGATGCGTAGCAGGGCAGCCAACACTCGCGGGGCGCGGGTGGAGGGCCACTGGCTCACGCGGCGGCGAAGAGTCGGGAGACCATTTCAGGCAGCGGCTCGCCGTGCTCCGCCCGTTCGGCCAGCACGTGGAGAGCGAGACCTTCCACCTTGCGCCGCGCTTCCTGCGGATCGCGCCCGTAGGCCATAACGCCGGGCAGAGCGGCAATCTCCGCTAGCCACCGGCCGTCCGTTTCCTGTTCAATCTCGATCCGTAGCATCGTGTCACCCACCATGAAAGCCCCCTACAGCCAGCGGTAAAGCCAATACCGGTAAAGGGGACGCGGTAAAGGGGACGGAGGGATTAAATTTTAATCCCTCCGTCCCCTCCACTCCCCTTTACCGCCCTTTACCTCCACTCCCCTTTACCTCCACTGAT
>VAOW01043321.1_pt1 | contig 38974 bp, 28 predicted proteins | sample 3393921 | NCBI WGS metagenome assembly VAOW01 (sample SAMN08290428, study PRJNA428436) | hydrothermal vent metagenome | isolation source: Deep-sea hydrothermal vent chimney | place: Indian Ocean: Southwest Indian Ridge | depth 2742 m m | reverse complement strand
CAAGATGACGCCACCGCCTGAATAGATGATCGGCTTCCCGGCTTCCAGAATCAGCTCCAGGGCTCGCTTAATCTGTCCGCCATGTCCTTTGACTATCGGCTTGTAGGAACGTATGTGAATGGACTTGGGATATTTGAAAATTGTTTTGGCAGCCGTCATATCCTTGGGAATATCGACGACCACCGGGCCGGGACGACCTGTGGTAGCGATATAGAAGGCTTTCTTGATCGTTTCCGCCAGATCCTCGACATGCTTGACCAGGAAATTGTGCTTGACGATAGGCCGAGTAATTCCCACCGTATCGCATTCCTGGAAGGCATCGCTACCGATTACTGAGGTCGGTACCTGGCCTGTGAATACGACTAGTGGCACCGAATCCATGTAGGCATCGGCGATGCCGGTCACAGCGTTGGTCGCCCCCGGACCGGAGGTCACCAGCACTACGCCTACCTTGCCCGTGGATTTGGCATAGCCTTCCGCAGCATGCGCCGCCCCCTGCTCATGGCGAACCAGAATATGACTGATATCATCCTGTTTGTAGAGTGCGTCATAAACGTACATGACCGCTCCACCTGGATAACCAAAAATCAAGTCAACTCCTTCTTCCTTGAGACAACGCACGAAAATCTCGGCACCGGTTAATTCCACTTTGAGATATCTCCGAAATTGCAATGGGAAAGCAAATAAACCATTAATACAATCCAATCATAAAATGATAATACGCGCCACGCTCAAGAGCCAGTATTAAACGATATCGCTGTCAGGGGCAAACAAACACTTCAGATAGCGTGAGCAGTACTCAGCTCAGAAGAAGCCACTCAATTGTCGGAGGAACACCTTGCCGCCAGGAAGGACAAGACCAAGGCGCAAGCCCATCATTCTAATCTTATGCTATGCTGACAGGCAGATCTAATCGAAAAGGGAAGGCCAATGGCCAACGAAGGTTATCACGAAGCGATCGATAAACTTTCCAACGAAACCCGGGATATGCATCGGGCCATCGTTTCATTAATGGAAGAACTGGAAGCGGTGGACTGGTATAATCAGCGTATCGATGTGTGCGAGGATAAGGAACTTAAAGCCATCTTGGCACACAACCGGGATGAAGAGAAAGAACATGCCGCGATGGTGCTCGAATGGATCCGGCGTAAGGATCCCGCCTTCGATAAGGAACTGAAGGATTATCTATTCTCAGATCATCCCATCGCTCACCCTGCCTAATATTGATAGATTAAAGCTCCACGCGACTCTTCCCGCCTTTCACCTTGCCCGCATACATTCCGGTTGCGGGATACCCAATCAATCTAATGACCTGCGCGGTTCTCCCGCTACTCAACGTCTACGCCGAACCGCTTTCTGGCGCGGAGGAACCGCCGGTTCCTGACTACGCAGATAATCCTCATAGGAACCACTGAAGTCGGTTATTCTATCCGGCCCCATCTCAATGATACGGGTAGCCAGAGAAGACACAAACTCCCGATCATGGCTGACAAATATCAATGTCCCCGGATAATCCTCCAGCGCCAGATTGAGTGCCTCGATTGACTCCATATCCAAATGGTTGGTCGGTTCATCCATCAGCAGGACATTGGAGCGCTGGAGCATCAGCCGAGCGAACAGCATGCGCGCCCGCTCGCCACCGGAAATACAGTTAGCCGGTTTATTGATCTCGCCTTGGGAGAACAACAGTCGCCCGAGTACGCCCCGCAGCTTCTGTTCGTCGTCACCTGGGCGACGATGTCGGGCAATCCAATCAATCAACGGCAACTTGCTTTCAAAATCAGTTGCATGATCCTGTGCGAGAACACCCATATCAACATTTTCAGCCCATTTGATATCACCCTCACGTGGTTTCAGCTCACCGGAAAGGGTGCGCAGTAAGGTCGTCTTACCGATACCATTAGGGCCAATGATAGCGATATGTTCACCTGCATCGACAATCAAATTCAGGTAGCTGAACAGTGGCTCCGCATCATATCCCTGGGTCAATTTACGCACCTCCAGAACCCGACGATGCAGTTTCTTGTCTTGTTCGAAACGAATGTAAGGACTCACCCGGCTTGAAGGCCTGATTTCTTTAAGTTCAATCTTCTCGATCTGACGTGCTCTCGACGTGGCTTGCTTGGCCTTGGAGGCATTGGCTGAGAAACGATTGACGAATGCCTGTAATTCAGTAATCTGCGCTTTCTTCTTGGCATTATCGGCCAGCAGGCGTTCACGTACCTGGGTGGCCGCGGTCATATAGTCGTCATAGTTACCGGGGAACACTTTGAGTGTTCCATAATCAAGATCAGCCATATGCGTACACACACTATTGAGAAAGTGGCGATCATGCGAAATGATAATCATGGTACTAGAGCGCTCATTCAACATGGCTTCCAGCCAGCGGATAGTGTTGATATCAAGATGATTGGTTGGTTCGTCGAGCAGGAGTACGTCAGGGCTGGAAAATAGGGCTTGAGCAAGCAGCACGCGGAGCTTCCAGCCTGGTGCGACCGTGCTCATGAGTTCTTCGTGCTGCATCAGTGGAATCCCTACACCCAGCAGCAGTTCACCGGCGCGCGCCTCGGCGCTATAACCATCATGTTCGGCATAAGCGGCCTCCAGCTCTGCTGCCCGTAAACCGTCTGCCTCAGTCATTTCTGGCTTGGCATAAATAGCATCGCGCGCTTGCTTGGCCGCCCACAACTCGGTATATCCCATGATCACGGTATCGAGGACCCGATAATCCTCAAATGCGAACTGATCCTGGCGTAACTTACCCAGGCGCAAGCCGGATTCAATGGATACCAGGCCGGAAGTGGGCTCAAGATCACCGCCGAGGATTTCCAAGAACGTGGATTTACCCGCGCCATTGGCGCCAATCAGGCCATATCGCCTGCCTGATCCAAACTTGATGGAAATATCTTCAAATAACGGCTGGGCACCAAACTGCATACTAACGTTAGCGGAGGTAATCACGTGAACTCCAGAATCTATGATTTAAGCAAATTAAAAGCGATAGAATTATCGCACAAATGGCCAATGAGAATATCGGCAGGTAAAAATCCATGATCAACATATATAGCCCGGAATACTGAAGAGCTGCTCAATAATTCAGAGGAGCCGCTAGAACCGCTCTCCGACATACCAACTAAAGAAGTTTATGAAAATTCAACCTTTAGCTATTGATTTGGCAGCATCTGTTCTTGTGTTCTCAATGCCTTGGCGTGAGACTGATATCTGACTCACTGATGACAATCCATTATCCGACGAGAGCCCACATGGAATATCTGGGAGGTCTACCTGCAAATGATCCACTACATCTCTGGCTGCAAGAGGTTATTTTTCCGCAAATGCAGCCTGATCTGTGCGAAAAAGCGTTCCAGGTTTACGCCTTCTCACCACAAAACAAAGTATACCTGTATGAAGGTGTTTCTAGTCGCCGCAAAGTGCTCGGTAAATTCTTCGGTCAAGCAAATAAGAATCAAGAGCAAACCTGGTGGCGCGCTGAAACCGAGTGGCACTACCTCCAAGCCTTGCGCTCACGCGGCTTTTCATCGCGCCATCTATATATCCCGCGTCCACTGGGATTGAAAAAATCCCTGGGTCAGGCCCTGTTCGAGGAATACTGTCGCGGTGAATCCTTGTCGGAAATCATTCGTACAAGCATCCGTCATCAAGATGCGGACTTGCTGTTTTCAAGACTCTCCCTGTTGGCTTGGTTTTTAGCCAAACTGCACAATCGCAACACCCATCGGGAAACCGTAAACTTCTTCAGTGTATTTAATTATTTCGATAAAGTCATCAGTCGTCTGTTACGCAGGAAACGGATGACGACGGAGGAAAACAATGAAATCCTATGGCTACGCCAGCATTGGGCGCAAGATGCCGCCATGTGGGCGGATATCCAAGTATTGACCCATGGGGATGCCACCCCGAGTAATTTTCTCTTCACCTCACATCGCCGTATCATTGGTATTGATCTGGAACGCATGGATTATCGGGATCGTGCTTATGATGTCGGCATGGTCGCCGGGGAACTGAAGCATCACTTCATGCTCATGACTGGAGAATCCCAGCACGTAGAACCCTTTATTGGCAATTTTTTATGGGAATACGCCTGTCATTTCCCGGATCGTGAGCAAACCTTTCAGGCCATCGTTCACCGACAGCCTTTTTACATGGGCCTGACCTTATTGCGAATAGCCCGCAACTCCTGGCTGGACTGGCATTATGCTCGCCGCCTGGTACGCGAAGCCCTCACTGTTTTGAGGAGAAATCCATGAGCATCCGCGCCGTTATTTTTGATGTCTTTGGCACCTTGCTGCGGATTGAAACCAATGAATGGAAGAACGAGATCTATCAGTACATGGCTGCATATCTCAATTATCACAAGATTGATATCGATCCTCAGAGCTTGCAGAAAACCTACTTCTCGTTAATGAAAGCACAAAAAAGCGCTTCCCAGGAAAAGTATCCTGAAATCGATGTGATCGCTATCTGGGAAGCATTCCTGGAAGCGCGAAGCGGTCCATCGCCCCGCAAACGTTATCAGTTTGCCCGTGAACTGGCCCGCCTGCATCGAGCCCTGGCGCGGAATTCATTGGGACGCTATCCCGGTGCCAAGCGATTATTGCGTGCCCTGCGTAAAGATTACTTGCTAGGAATCGTCAGCGATGCCCAGCCTATTTATGTTTTACCTGAAATGCGGATAGCAGGCATCAAGAAAAAATATTTCTCCGCACGCATTATCTCTGCACCACTGGGTTTCCGCAAACCCGATCCACGCCTGTTTCAGCTGGCTACGGAGTCCCTGGGTATTACTCCCGAAGAAGCTATCTACGTAGGCAACGATATGTATCGTGATGTCTATGGCGCGAATCGCGCTGGATTACACACTATTTTTGTCGATTCCGATCAAGGTGCGAAAACGTGGGAAAATGTGCAGCCCGACTATTATGCACGAAACCTTTTGAACCTTTCCCAGGTTGTCGAAGGTATTCATTTTCTAACCCGGAAGTTTTCCTAAAGCGTGGGATGATGGCTTCGCCCGCCTGTGGACCCTTGCGTTATCGTCCTGAATGAAATCATAATTTGAGTGTGATTCCTGCCAAGAGGCCAATATGATTCAACACTCCGTGACCCACACAATCCCGGTCATGCTAGTTGTCGAAGACACCGATGTGGTCGTCGGGCACGAGGGCGGCATGCTCGCATTCGCAACCCTTGATCCCTCCTATATCCAGCCGTTTCATCTCTCTCATTGAGAGCGTAGTGCAAATGGATGCCACCCATATTCCACCCAATCATCCGGCCACCCCAGAATGCGGCGAGTACATCAATATCCAAGCAGGAACTACAGGTATCCATTTCACTTTTATCAACGACCGCCCGCCGTATGAACGGACAGGAGTCAACCGGTCATGAACCGGTCTCCGATTCGGATCCGTGTTGAGTGATGAAGCGATTCTGGAAAAGATATGACCAATCCGCAAGCATAGAAAAACTCGAGATCGGCCAGCTAGCACCTGATTTTAGCCTACCTGACCAGCACGATCGGATTGTGAGCCGGGCAGATTTCCACAGCCGCTGGCTGGTGATCTATTTTTATCCCAAGGATTTCACTCCCGGCTGCACCCTTGAGGCGCGGGAATTCCGCGACGCGCTTTCTGAGCTAACGGCTTTGAATGCAGCGATCATAGGCATCAGTCTGGATCGACCGGATACCCATGCCAGTTTCGCCCGCCGCCACGGACTCGAGTTTCCTTTGCTGACAGACCGGAAAGGTCGGGTTGCGGCTGCCTATGGTGCATTATCATCCTTTTTTGGCCTGTTAAAGTTTGCCCGCCGACAGACTTTTCTGGTTGCGCCGGAAGGGCGAATTGCGGTAATTTTCCACCCGGTACACCTACCCGGGCATGCCCGGCAGTTAATCGAATCGGTGCGCCAATTGCAATCGAAATAGGTACTCAGAACGGCGGATCGATCAGTCTCAATCTCCAATCCCGCCCCACCCACTGACCATCAGCCCAGCGTATAGTGAACTCCACGGTGTGCACCCGTGCAGGGTCGATATCGAGATCGGCCCATGCTACTCCCATGCCGGTCAGCCGAGCCGATGTATCACGCACTTCCTGCCAGCCGTTGATTCCCCAATGGATAATGCCAGCCGCAGGCAAGAGGAAACGAATAGGTTTACCTCTAATTATGGTTTCCTGAGGCCAGGCATAATGCCAAAGATTGAAGCGTGAAGTGGGGATGCGGCCTTCATAATGTGCCGCTGCGCGTACCGGGCGGTCGATGGGCCCATGCTCGATACAGGCTGAAGCCAGCTTAATGAATTCGGCGTGCGCCCAGACCAGTGGCATGGCTCCGCCCGTGGGCTGGCCTGGATACAGTCCGCGCGCGGGAATTGCCTCCTGATCCCACACCTGCTCCGGCAACAATCCTCCCGGGCCTGCCATGCGCGCCATCGCAACCAGATAGGGGTAGGGATCTTCGCCGGCCAACAAAGCATAATGTCCACGCTCACCGGTGAGCAGCGGCCAACCTCGGCCGACTCCCGTACCGTCATAGGGGGAGCCATCGTCTTTCTCACCATAGCCATCACCGTTGTAGCGATGCCAAACCTTGCCGGCAGGCGTTTCCACACCCAACACCCGGTCCGCGAGGCGCACACTTTCAAGGATATGCGGATCATCCGGGGCGCGTAGTCCATAGCGCACCAGTTGCAGGAAATCGAGCGCTATATGTTCCCTGGCGGGCATGGCTGCACCATCGTCGCGGTTATGGATCTGAATGGCCTGATCAAGCGCATCCTGACCGTCCATAACCTGCGGCGGAGCAATGCGCACATAATGGCCTGCCATACCCTGCGCTCGGGCGAGCTCAGAATCACGCACATACAGCCAATCCTCGATATGGGCGTTCCATTCGTCTGCGATTTCGACACAAAACCGGGCGTCATCGAGTGACAGGAACCGCCCACCCTCGATCAAGGCAGCAATCACGATCGCGAGAGTGAACGCATTGATACCCATATTCTCTTCCCACCGATCCTGGCAGGTTATCGGCCCGTGAGCGAGCAGGAAACCGAGCGCTCTGGAAACCATCTCCTTGACAGCCAATCCATCGAGTGCATTGCGTTCGTCAAGCAAACCCGCCAGCAATACCGGGAAAACAGCTTCATCAAGCTGGATGCCATCCCAAAAAGGGGAGCCACCCAACCATTGATTCTGGTACCAACAGCCATCAGGCTGTTGGCTGGCCACCAGATAACATAAAGCCTGCTGCGCATGGATAATATTCCCGATAGCGAGAAAGCTGGTGGCAGACTCGACCAGATCGCGTGGCCAAACCAGATGATAGCCACCCCTGGAGGCTGAGTGCTCACCCCATGGCACGCTAAGGCTAGCGATCATAGCGCCCGGATAAGTGCGGTCGCGATGAGTTTTAAGTACCAAGGTTGAGGCCCGCAAACAACGGGTTACGACGATATTATCTTCACCGAGCAGCCCTTGGATGCCGTGTGACAGGTGATAGGTTTCATGCCAAGCGCGCCAGGTTTCAACATACTCCTTCCATTGCCGGTCGAATCCTCGCACCAAGGCGGCTCGGGTCAAGGTTGCGGCGGATTGATGGTGTTCACCCAAGCCGATGGCCACCACCGTCTGGTGGGTCGTACCCACAATTAATCGCACAGCACCCGGTCCGCGGTCCTCTTCCTGGACAGGCACCCTTCCCTGGCCAAACAGATCCAGCGCCCGCGGACCCCCCTCTTCTGCTGAACCAACGAAAACCGCTTCCACCGCATTTCTGCCATCTACAGTGGCGGCCATCATCACCACGGTAAATGGACCCTGTTCGGCATACACCCCACGAAATTGACCCTGCTCCACCTTGCCAGCCCGATCCACGAGGCCGCTTTCACCAACTCGGGGTGTCAATACGGCATGCAGATACAATGAGCGGTCTGCCTGCAAATCGGCTTCGACCAGCATGACATCACGATGTGGATCAGGGATAATGCGTAGTCGCAGTATGAAACGAGGATGATTATGAACCGCCTCTACGGCAGGAATCCCCGCTCCTGGGAAATTTAATTGGTACCGCGCATGTTCGGCCAGACTGACCCGCAATCCATCTTCGCTGGTAACGATAAAATCCAAATCGCGTAACTGCGAGATATCAATACGCGGCCCATAGACCTCAGTCAGCAGCCCCCCGGCCACGGTGAACCACACGCGTGTAGTATGCAGGTTGGTACCCACCATTTCCTTATCCGCGCGCGCCCAATGGTTGTCCTGCATCATCGTCACTCCTTTTTTTATACCCATCCCTTCGTATAGATCAATAGCGCACCAAAATCAATCGAGGCCAATATCTAACCTTGGTTGTACCGGCAAACTGTGGACCACATTTTCACAAAGCCCAGATACGTATCTTGGGTGCCTTCCGGACTATGAAGATACCAAGATTTGATACAAAGTCCTGGTTGATCAATAGGTGCTGCTCGCCGAAGGATCATTCCGAGCCGGTGGTCTGGGCTGGATAATGTGGATGTCCCGCTGTGGAAAAGGAATCTCGATACCCGCTTCCCGGAAAGTAGTATCGATAGCAAAATTGAGGTCACTGAGTACGCTCAGTCTCTGGCTGACGTCCCGGACATGGACGCGCAATTCGAAATTGAGCGAACTATCACCAAAAGACAGGAACAGCACACTGGGATCAGGTACCAGTGACCTTCCCTTGACGACCATCAAATGATCATTGGCCAAACTTAGAAGAATCTCCTTGACCTTCTGGGTATCCGAACCATAAGCGACCCCAACGGGTATCAGCATGCGGCCAAAATGATCATGAAACATCATGTTGGTGACCGGCTGGGAAATGAGATCAGAGTTAGGCACAATGACATCGGCGCGGTCGAAGGTTTGGATCTGAGTCGAACGGATGCTGATCTTGCGCACATAGCCCTGGATATTATTGACAGAGATCCAGTCGCCAGAGCGTATTGGGCGCTCGAACAGCAAAATCAGGCCGGAAACAAAGTTGTTGACGATATTCTGCAAACCAAAACCGATACCAACCGATAAGGCACCGGCAATGATCGCGAGATTCTGGAAACTGACGCCGGCTACCGACAAGGTAATGATGGTCGCCAGGATAACCAGTGAATAATCCGCAATCGTCAGCGCCGCCTCGCGGGCACCCCGATCCATGCGAATATTATGCAACCTGTGTTCAAGTAGAATATTCGCCCAAGCCCGAAACGACAGAAACAAGCTGAACAAGAGGATAGCAAACAGCCACCGGCCAGGCTCGATATTGATATGCCCGATACTGAATCCGAAACTCACTGCCCGCAAGATACCCTGCTGTGCATTGACGGGCAGACCCCAAATAATCAGCAGTACGAACAGCAAACCCAGCCAGATCAGGGTCTGTAGTAAAATATTCAAAGGCAGCAGGCCAGGAATTGTATCGTTGCCTTGCAAACCCAGACGATGCTTAAGCTTAGCCTCCCATTGATAACGCCCAGTTTCGAGGCCGGCAAAAAAATCCTTGATGATCGACAGCACGAGCCAGATAAACAAGAGTGTAGCCACCGATAAGACAACACCCACAAGCAGGAATTGCCCCAGATTCCGATACCCCGCCCAATCAGTGATCAGGCTGGCCACTAAAATCATGGCGATACTCAAGCGAATGATACCTATGCCCTGCTTTCCGCGCAGGTGGCGGATCTGCCATACCACCCAAATCAGATAAACGACCAAGACCGCGCTCCATACTGATTGTACCAGCGAGACCAGTGGCGGATGGGTTGCTTGTGCTAGGGGGGTGAGAAAAAAAACTGCACCGATCAGGGTGGTCAGGGCAAGCCCTCGCAGGGCTCTGGAAAAACGGCGGGTGATTTCCGCTGAGAAAGGAAGGTAACCCTGGGCCGGAGGAGGCGGATCGAAACTTGCCCGAATCCCCACCAGCACCCCGAAATATACAAAACCGATAAATGAGAGAACGGCCAACAATGGCCCGTGTGAGGACCGGGATTCCGTGGCCAGCCAGTAAATCGACCACAATCCCATGATCAACAAACCGAGACGATAACGATCCAAACTAAGCATAATGCTCTGCACCAAGGCGCCAATGAAATCCATCTTCGGATCTACCGACTGCAGGCAATGCAACCGGCGTCTGCCGATCCGTCCCAACATCCAACCGAGCACTCCCAATCCCCCCAGCCACGCCAACGCAGGCCATCCCGTAATACCCAATCGGGAACGGAAAGTAGGCAGGTTAAATAACCGTGCCGGATTGGCGAACAGGGGTATGACTCGCATAATCAGGGCCGGTAAGGATTCGCTGCGCCGCAAGAGATGGGCAGTCAATTCCCGCCGCTGTCGATGCAATACCTGCCGATGCAGACTCTTGGCATTAACCTGGAGGAGGCGGCAATTGGCCTGAATTTGCAGGGCCGTGTTTTGTTGGCGTTCGAGTTTCAAGTGCATAGTCGTCACTTGCCAGCTCTCGCCCTTCACGGGTTGGCCAAGAGCGGCAAGCTGTTGCCTGATCTGCACGAGTTGCGGGGTTTCACTCTCAATACAGGACCGGGCTTGCTTGCTGATCGCGTTGGTTTTCCCCAGATAGTCGGCCAACGATCTGGAATCCACTCCTGGATGAGCCAGCCCCTGCCCAATTTTCTTTAGCACCGCTTGTCCGGCGGCAACCTCATCAGTCAGTGGATTGGCGGCCATGGCGGGCAGCAAGATCGCCGATAACAGTATCCAGATTATTCCTAGACGGCGCATCTGATATCTCCTGGAAAAGTTTCATTCGATCTGCTGACGCAACTGAAAAATCACACCGCCCGATGCGGGCAATCTACCGGGTCGAGACGATTAGGCAGGCCCTTCCTGCACAGTCGCATCCTCTGACGGGGATCCCTTAGCTACAGATCACACGGCGTGTGACTTACATTTCCACCCGACCAGTGTCCAACCCTTGCGCTTGAAGTACTACAGCATACCCAAAGCATTGGCAAATATGGCAGCCAGAACATGGAATATCCGCAATATCGGTTCAATTCCGGCATCACTTAGGGACCTTTAGTGTTATTGCCGGAATTTACGCCATAAACCCCACTATAAAAGCCGAAGGGGCGGGCGGGACAGTGATGCTGGTGAGTATGCACATGATATAATTTAAGCGACTACTGATACTAGACATATAAATGTCTATCAGACTAGCGCCCATGTCACAGTAAATTTCCAGCCTATCCATGCTCTGCACCGTGTGGTCGTAAAGATCACCTAATGCTCGATGTGCTCTCCGAAATCCTCCAGCACCGAAAATAACTGGTCGATGATCATCCATGAGTGCGTAAAACAGATAGATCGCTTCGTTGATAAATGTACTGGGTGCCAAGCTGATGTGGCGTTTGTAGCTGAAACCGAAGGGTGCAGTGATGCAGTTTTCATGATTATTTCAATTTCTGCAGTTGATCAAGCAAGGTGTCGATGTGGATTTCCTGGTTGGCTAGCGCCATCGCTACCAATTCGGCACCCAGCACCGGCAGGGCGAGAACGACATCAGGACGAACTCTCCGAATACGCTGGATGTTGTGCGCATCGTTGACAGATGCCACGGTACGAATGTTGGGATTGACATCTTTAGCGGCAAGGATCACAAAGGCATTATCGGAATCGTTATCAGTCAACGCTAACAGACCACGCGCATGGTCGATCCCGGCTTCCTGCAACACAGCAGTATCCGTACCGTCTCCGATCACCCGATCCAGAGTCGGATCTCTATCCTCTACGGGCTTGTGCGGCAATATAACTGTGACGGGAAGAGCAACCTTCTTTAGGGAAAAAATCGTATTGCGAGCCAGGGCAGAATCCCCAACCACAATAATATGGTTCCGACGAGGATGCTTTTTTTTGGGTGGCTGCAATAACCGCATCATGCGGTCATTAATAACCGGCCCCATGATCGCAGTCAGCGCCGTCGCAAACACCGCCAGACCGAGCACAATAAGGGAAATGGTGAATATCCGCGCTTCGGTAGTGTGCGGTGTGATATCCCCATAACCCACAGTGGAGGCAGTAACGACCGTAAAATACAGGGCCGTAATAAAATCAGTAACCGGCGGGGCAAACTGATTGCCCAGCGCGTAGGTACCCAATACCCCGTAACCCAGAGTCAGCAATATACCGACTAAGGCGAATAAGGTGCCGGTAGCCAGACTGGCGCGGTTGAAAGATCCCCGCGCGATAAACAGAGCCAGCAATAGCAAACCATTATAAAAAATATAGGCCAAGTCATGGTGAGTCGATGGTGGCCATAATTCCAGCGCCAGAGAGCCAAGCGTCGCCAGAATGGTCAACACCCAGCCCAAGCGGGAACGGAACAGTAATCCGATTGACATCAGCAGCAGCAATGTGCCGACCACTTCAGTTGGGATGCCATGGATGGCGAGCATCTTGTAGCCGCCGGTCAGGTGGTTGAGTTCCTGCAATTGTTTGTGCGGTAATTCTAATAGGCTTTGCAATGAACCCAGGCTAGACAGCAGCTGTGCGGCACCGGCCACCCCTACTGCCAGAGCAAGCGGCAGGTGGGGAAACCAGTACTTCATGCCTAAACCATGATAGATCCGGTTGCGCAGAATACGCACTCGCTTCTGCCAACGCAGATAAAAGCGTCGACTGCGTATTCTCAAACTTCTTCTAGCAGGCATCAATCTATTCTCCAGACAAGTCGAGTTAGACTAGTTTTTAACCAGACTGGAAAACTCTCTATTTAAGTCAGTGCTCTGGGATCCAGCAATTGACACAGGGCTTTCTCATCTATCTCTGTCATTTCTTTCGCCACCTCGAGAATCAGTCGGTTTTCTGCATAAGCCCGCTTGGCGATCTGAGCCGCTTTTTCATAACCGATAATCGGATTCAGGGCGGTGACCAGGATCGGGTTGCGTGCCAACGCCCGGCTTATACGTTCCTGATCGACGACAAATCCCGCGATCGCGCGATCGGCCAGCAAGCGCGCTGCATTGGCTGCCAATTCAAGGCTTTGCAGGAGATCGTGGGCGATCAACGGTAACATGGTATTAAGCTGGAAATTACCCGATTGGCCGCCTATGGTGATACTCGCATCATTACCGATGATTTTGGCCGCAACCTGACAGACGGCTTCAGGAATCACGGGATTGACCTTGCCCGGCATGATGCTGCTACCTGACTGTAAGGTAGGCAGGCGAATCTCGGCTAATCCCACCAATGGCCCGGAATTCATCCAGCGCAAATCATTAGCAATTTTCAGCAAAGCAACCGCTAAGGATTTCAAAGCACCACTCAAATTAACAGCAGCATCTTGCGCACTGATCGCAGCGAAACGATTATCCGTGATCTGCAGGGCAAGTCCAGTCTGTTCGCAAAGCCAATTGATTGCCCGTTCTGCCATTCCGGCAGGTGCGTTAACCCCGGTTCCCACTGCCGTACCTCCGAGTGCTAAGGCTCGCATTTCCACGCTATTTAACTGAATGCGCCGGTGTGCACCGGCTACCTGCGCTGCCCAACCCCCCAACTCCTGATCCATACGAATGGGAAGCGCATCCATGAGATGTGTGCGTCCGGTCTTGATCACACCACGCAATTCGTCTCCGCGTGTGCGGATAACACCCTCCAGATGCACCAGTGCTGGTAATAATCGTTCATGCACCAGCAAAGCAGCGGCCAAATGCAAAGCAGATGGAATCACGTCATTGGAACTCTGACCGAGATTGACATGATCATTGGGATGTACAGACCGACCCGCTATGTCCGTAGCCAAATGGGCAATGACTTCATTGGCATTCATGTTGGTGCTCGTACCCGAGCCGGTCTGAAAGACATCCACAGGAAACTGGGTATCGTAATCACCCCGGACGACGGCCAACGCCGCTTCGCGAATGGCTTCGGCCAGTCCCGGATCGAGAGCGCCCACTTGGGCATTCGCCTCGGCGCAGGCTGCCTTGATCAAACCCAGAGCGCGCAAGAAAATCTGCGGCATGCGCAATCCACTAATAGGGAAATTTTCGATCGCACGCTGCGTCTGGGCACCCCACAAAGCGGTCGCTGGCACTTGGATTTCTCCCAAACTATCCTGTTCGATTCGATAATCCTGCTGATTCATACACTTTTCTCCATTGAGAGGCTGTGATATCCGGCTGGATTCACAAGCAATCACCGATACCTCTACAAAGCTACCGAAGTTCCACTGAAATTCCTATACCGATCTTCAACACAAGGCTCCAGAATCCGACCCAGCACCCACCGGTGATTCCGGGTAGTTCAGAAGAGGCTTAAGGCATAGCAGGCCTACATAGGCCTCAAGCCGAAGGAGGTCTGGAAGGAACACAAAGTATTTTCCAATCCATAAATGAGTCTGAAAAAGAGGGTAAGAGGGTTATCTGCTATCCGGTTTTCAGGTTTTGTCCATGAATGGTTTTGAAGCGTTTCTGGTGGGCGAGCTTATCGAGTATTTCAAAGCTGAGGCCAGGTTTCAAATAGTCTGATGCACAGGGCAGTGATTTGAGCTTATCGTAGAGGGTATGAGGTTCTCATAGCGGTAGATTTTGCGTTACTTGCCCTTGTTGCCAGTGCAGGTCTTCAGGAAGAAGCGGGGCGGTAGGAGTTGAGATAGGGGTTCAAGTACTGCTGATTGAAGTCATGGATCAGCGGCGCTCAACGCTGCGGGATGGAGCTGTAGCCGAACAGCTTTCTGACCACGGTGCCATTTTTGCTTTCTGCCGGGGCGCTATCATTGACTGCCGGGAACGGGACTGGGTGAACTCGAGGCGCAGTTTTTCCAGCAGTTCGGCGACTTGTTTATTGATGTATTCCGGCCGTTGTCAGAGTGAAAACCGAGCACCATGAAAGGGAAGGTTTCGAGCAGCTGTTCCAGGGCGGGGATGAGGTAGTGCTCACCGATTTTTTAGGCGACAGGCGACCTCAAACGGAATGACTTCATCAATGGCGTTGATGTAGTAAACCCCTTGTGTTGGTCCAAATCCCCTTGATGCATTATACCAATGCAGGTATAGCCGGGTTGGCCACAGGGCTGCGGCTTACGGCGTTCGCCAATCTTCGAGACTCTGGGCCGGGTCTTTTCGAAGTGGCGCCGTTGTCGGGTGTAGGGGGTGGACTTTATCAGGTTGTACAGGTGGCTCACGGAGATCGATGGTCGTTAAATCTTCGAGTCTCATGATGGTTTTTATTCCCCCATCATGAGCAGAACCCGTCCCGGCTTCTGCTCAACTCAGGCTCATTCCATATCGGACGAGGTTGATACTGGCATTTCATAGACAGGGGCCTTAGAATATTCTGCTTCTTGAACGCGCACCCTGTGGGTGCTTATGATTGATACCCTAGATTCAGGAGTTGAATAGTTCCTATGCCAAATGTCAGAGTCAAAGAAAACGAGCCCTTTGAGCTTGCCTTGCGTCGCTTCAAACGGACCTGCGAAAAAGCCGGCGTGCTGACCGAAGTGCGTCGTCGCGAGTTCTATGAAAAGCCCACATCTGTACGCAAACGCAAAGCAGCGGCGGCGGTCAAACGGCAGATGAAACGAGTATCACGGGAAACCTCCCGGCGGATACGTCTCTACTGATTTCCCGGATTCGCAATGCCTGACTCTGCTACATTGAAAAACCGCCTCGCTGAAAATATCAAAAATACTATGCGATCCGGAGATCGCGAGAAACTAACTACACTACGTGGCATCATGGCAGCGGTCAAGCAGGCTGAAATCGATACCAGGAAGGTTTTGGATGATACTGATATCCTTGATATTCTTGACAGGCTTACCAAGCAGCGGCATGAATCTATTGAACAGTTCAGTCGGGGTGGACGCGAAGATTTAGTTGCAAAAGAAACTAAAGAGCTGTCAATCATCCAGTCTTTCCTTCCTTCACCACTTAAAGCCGGGCAACTCCACAAGCTTATTGAAGATGCAATCGAGAAAACCGGCGCAATGACTTTGCGCGACATGGGCAAGGTCATGGCCACCCTGAAACCTGCTATACAGGGTCGTGCGGACAGGGCGGCCGTCAGCGCACTGGTCAAAATGAAACTAACTTCTTGAAACTGACCGCCGATGTTACGCTGGAGCCTGCTTCAAATACTCATACACTGGTTCACGTATATTTGCCCAGGGATTAACACCTTGTTTGATTGCCTCTCGCCACATCGCTCATCGGCCTGCTAGTATTATTAGCTAGCAGAACTTCCGGTAACAATCCAATATGCGAAAGACTCCCAACTGGTCAGTCAAACGGATCTACGATTCCGTGAAAGCAAATAGCTTGCTTTCTATTCTACAACAGTTCAGAGTCATTCAATCTGATCAGGACATCTAATCCTGACTATAATAGACTGCGGCCAGCAACCCTACAGAACCTTTTTCTGATCACCATAACCGCTAATGAGTAGGTGTTTTCATGGACAACCCTTTTCAATTCCTGGAAATACCCCGGCAAGGCCCAACCAAGAAACCAGCCAATGAACGCATCGTGGAATTCAGGGAAATCTACGCCCAATTCGATCCGGCAGCGGCCGCTGTGCAAGCAGGCCGCTGCATAGCTTGTGGTAACCCTTATTGTGAATGGAAGTGTCCGGTTCACAATTACATTCCAAACTGGCTCAAACTGATTGCTGAAGGCAACCTGTTTGAAGCGGCGGAAATGCTGCATAGTACGAATTCCTTGCCGGAGGTTTGCGGCCGGATCTGCCCTCAAGACCGCCTTTGCGAAGGTGCCTGCACGCTAAATGACGGCTTTGGTGCCGTCACTATCGGTGCGATCGAGCGTTATATCGCCGATGAAGCACTCAAAGCAGGTTGGCGCCCGGATTTATCGAAAGTCAAGAGCACAGAGAAACGGGTTGCTATCGTTGGCTCGGGACCCGCCGGACTGGGTTGTGCCGATATTCTGGCCCGTAACGGAGTTCAGGCGGTTGTCTATGAACGCCAACCGGAAATTGGTGGCCTGATGACTTTTGGAATCCCGTCCTTCAAGCTCGAAAAAGAAGTCGTCCGTACTCGTCGAAAAATCCTGGAAGAAATGGGTGTCAAATTTATTTTGAATACCGAAATCGGACGTGACATTACACTGAATCAGCTGCTTTCCGATTACGATACCGTATTTCTGGGAATGGGTGCCTATACCTACATGAAGGGCGGATTTCCGGGTGAGAATCTACCTGGTGTATACGAAGCCCTGCCGTATCTCATCTCCAACACAAACTACGAACAGGGCTTCCTGAAGCAACCTTCTGATTTCATCAATATGCAAGGTCAGCGCGTAGTAGTTCTTGGTGGCGGAGACACCGCCATGGACTGCAATCGAACTGCTATCCGCCAAGGCGCCGAAAGCGTCGTTTGTGCCTATCGGCGAGATGCGGCTAATATGCCAGGTTCTCGGCGCGAGGTCAAAAATGCCCTGGAAGAGGGAACCAATCTCCTATTTAATCGCCAGCCGATCGAGATCGTCGGTGATCGGCATGTCACCGGCGTCAAGGTCATCACAACGCACCTTGGAGAACCGGATATACGAGGAAGGCGACGGCCAGAGCCGATCCCTGGATCAGAGGAGATTATCTCTGCGGACAGCATTATCGTCGCCTTTGGTTTCCGCCCCAGCCCACCAGCATGGCTCGCCGACGTTAGCGTTGACCTACTCGCCGATGGTCGCGTCTCGACCGGGGAACCTGGAATCGCGTTCCAGACTTCCAACCCGAAGATTTTTGCTGGTGGCGACATGGTGCGCGGTGCCGACCTCGTGGTTACGGCAGTATTCGAAGGTCGTGAAGCCGCGACTGGAATTCTCGAATATCTAGCCGTATAGGCAATAAATCATGTCTGAAATCTTACGCAATGACCGCTTAATTCGCGCGCTGCTGTGCCAACCAGTGGATGTTACACCGATTTGGATCATGCGACAGGCCGGCCGTTACTTGCCCGAATATCGAGCCACACGGGAACGTGCGGGTAACTTCATGAATCTCTGCCGCACCCCGGAACTGGCTTGTGAAGTAACTTTGCAGCCTTTGGCTCGCTTTCCGCTTGATGCGGCTATCCTGTTTTCGGATATTCTGACCATCCCGGACGCCATGGGTCTTGGACTTCGATTCGTCGAGGGAGAAGGACCCCGGTTCGATCGTCCGCTGCGACACCCGGCTGATATCCATGCCTTACATCGACCGGATCCGGAAAACGAGTTGCGCTATGTTATGGATGCCGTACGCCTGATTCGCCGCGAACTGGATGGCCGAGTCCCTCTCATTGGTTTTGCGGGCAGCCCTTGGACATTAGCCACCTACATGATTGAAGGTGGCTCCAGTAAGGAATTCACTAAAATTAAAAGCCTATTATACGATCAACCCCAATTGCTACATGAATTACTGGGTATCCTGACCGATGCCGTCAGCGACTATCTGAATGCCCAAATCATCGCTGGAGCCCAGGCTATCATGATTTTCGATACGTGGGGAGGCTCATTGACCACCAGCGGTTATCTGGAATTCTCGCTCGCCTACATGCAGCATATCCTGGAAAACCTTCAACGAATAAATAACGGTAATCGCATACCTGTCGTATTATTCACCAAAGGTGGAGGGCAATGGATTGAAGCCATCGCCCAATCAGGATGCGACGCAATTAGCCTGGACTGGACGACTGACATCGCCCAGGCGCGTGCGCGCGTCGGGGGTCAGATCGCCCTCCAGGGCAACCTGGATCCGGCCATCCTCTATGCCTCGAATGAACGGGTCGCCGAGGAAGCGCGCAAGATCCTCAAAGCTCATGGCTCAGAGCCCGGGCATGTATTCAATCTCGGCCATGGCATCTATCCGAACGTCGATCCTGAGCGTGTTCGCGTCCTAGTTGATACGGTTCATCAGGGTGTTCGGCAGTAACGCGCCCATGCCGGGAATCAGCAAAACCACCATCTATGACATCTGCCAGATGCCCTCGAACTAATTGTTCTACCTCAGCAAGATCTGTCTTATGCATGGAGTGGTTGGCCATTCCTTTGAGAACCGTGCCTACCAGGCGGGGTTTAAAAGCCTTGGTCATCCGTATAACCTGTACCGCAGTCTCTCATTGGTACTGTATTCCAGCCAATTCCCGCTTATCCACAAACAATCTGCGCCGTTCCAGTATTGCAGTTTCAACTTCGAGGTTAGTCGGCAATACCGTATGCCGATCGAGTATGAGAGGCTGGAGCCTTATCTATCCTTTGATCAGTAAAGTTGTTGCGCCAAACCTCGTTCACCTGAACCCTCTGAGGAATTCCGCAGGGGCGGAACCCGACTCGTGGATTGCAGTGGTGGAATGTGACCCCCCGGTAGAGTGTGTAATTCAGTTTTTGGATTGATCCTGACGCTTACCAATCCCGGTGGTTGCGGCAGATTTGATTCAGGTACGCCATACAATGCCTCACCCATGTAAGCAATCCACATTGGCAAGGCGGCTGCCCGCGCCCCGGTTTCTGCATGCCCCAACGGCTGGTTGCTATCAAACCCAACCCACGAGACCGCAACCAGGCGTGCGTCATAACCACAAAACCAAGCACAGACCAAACGTCAATGGATTGGCCACCCTGTTTGCGCTGGCGGATAAATCGTGATACTGCACCCACTGCCTGTTTCGATAAAATATAATGTGTAATCATACCCTGATAACCATGGCGTTCGGTATAGGCCTGACTACCATAATGCCGCACCATTTCAACGCGCACCATCTTGGCCGCATATCCAGCGGATATCCAAACATTGACGCCGTGCAAGATCGCGGTCAATGGCATAAATAGCCTGTTGATATTGAGTTTGGGTAATATACTCCAGCTTTTTCATGCACCCCAAAACATAAGCCCGCCGTTGCCGGGCGCGGTCAGATTAGCAATTGGATGATTAGCAGAAGGCGCCCTGGGCAAGCCGGCAATCATCGCCATTTATGCCAACGTCAGTTCACTCACGGGCTTACCCTAATAGATATTCGCTGCTGCTCCAATACCATAAGCACGATTGTCCAGATAGATCTTGTTCAGATAAAGATCCAGGATTTGATCCTTGCTGAGTATCTTTCCGATCTCAAGCGCCAGGAGTATTTCCCGAATTTTTCTTGAATAAGCATTTCTATTACTTAGGAAATATCTCTTGCTAACTGCATGGTAATCGTGCTACTACTCTGACGCTTCCTGCCCGTCCGTACCAATTCTATAGACTGCCCGCAGTAATCCCCGCACGCTGACTCCGGCATGTTGATAGAAACGGGAATCCTCAGTTGCCATGAAAGCATGAATCATACCGTGTGGGAATCTGATCGAAGTGGAGGGGAATCCAGCGCTTATCGCCGTATTCCGTGGGTACACGCCCAGCTCCGCTATACACTTTCAGTGGGACCTGGTAACGAATATCCAGAAATGCATTGACATCGGGCAGATGTGGTGTGAAATAAAGATAGACAGCGAGCTGCGGACACTAACAGCAATCCAGACAAACCGGCCAAAAATACCGCAATAAACCGTAGTAAACGTGATAACAACTTCATTATTCAGGAATAATAAATCGGCGATCAATATATCGCTATGATCAACTTTAACAAAAGAAAGAGAGAGAGATTGTAAACTTTTGCTTTTTACCTATGTTTTTTTATAGACTTTACAAAATAAGCGCATGAAAAGCAGATAAAAGGAACTTGCATTAACAATACTTGAGGGGAATTCAGCGTGTCACTCCTGTCATTCATACGACCTAAAAAACAACCCTTGCTGGGTATTGATATCAGTTCAACATCCGTCAAACTGATCGAATTATCCCAACAGGAAAACGCTTACCGCGTGGAATCCTACGCAGTTGAACCGCTGCCACCCAATGCTGTGATAGAAAAGAATATAGCGGATATCGATGGGGTTGCCGCTACACTGAAACGGGCTCTGCAGAAATCCGGCACTCGTTTGCGAACCTGCGCGCTGGCCATCCCCTCCTCCGTAGTGATCAGTAAACAGATCGCCATTCCTGCCAATATCACGGAGCAGGCTTTAGAAGGGCAGATTCAGATTGAGGCTGATCAATACATTCCTTATGCCCTGGAAGAAGTTAATCTTGATTTCGAAGTCACGGGCCAGAGCTCTAACAACCCTGATATGGTGGATGTCCTGCTGGTCGTCTCTCGTAGCGAAAATGTCGAGGTTCGTGTCGGAGTGGCGGATCTGGCTGGACTGACGCCAAAAGTAGTCGATGTCGAATCCTATGCCAGTGAGCGAGCGGTCATGCCTTGTTTCGATAGACTGCCTAACCGGGGGGGAAACAAGGTTGTCGCGGTAGTGGATATCGGCCATACCATGGCCAGTATCTCGGTGTTTGAAAACCTAAATCTGGCCTACACCCGCGAACAGCCCTTCGGGGGCAAACTGCTGACTGAAGACATCATGCGTCGCTACGGCCTTTCCTACGATGCAGCCGGCCTGACAAAAAAAGGTAATCAGCCACCAGAAAACTACCTTGCCGAAGTGTTGGAACCATTCAAGGAAATTATGGCGCAACAAGTCCATCGTTTTCTTCAATTCTATTTCGCGGCCAGTGAACATCAGAGTGTCGACTATATCCTGCTCGCCGGCGGATGCGCCTCTATCCCCGAAATCAATGAAGCTCTGGAAACCCATTTACACACACCCACTGGCATCGCTAATCCTTTTGCCCGAATGTCCACATCCCCTCACGTCAACGCAGAACGTCTGGGAAATGATGCACCCGCGCTATTAATCGCCTGCGGGCTTGCCATGAGGAGTTTTGACTGAAATGGCACACATCAATCTGTTACCGTGGCGGGAAGAAGGCCGAAAACAACGAGAGCGTGAATTTTTCTCACTAGCAATCTTTGCCGCCATCATCTCCTTGCTGATCATTTTTCTGGTGCATTCCGCTATACAAGGACTCATCGAACATCAGAATCAGCGCAATCAATATCTCCATCTGCAAACCACACTCCTGAACAAGAAAATTTCCAAAATCCAAAACCTGAATAAAACCAAACGATCTCTACTTAACCGTATGAAAATTGTGGAACGCCTCGAAGCCAATCGGCCTGCTGTAGTGCATCTATTCGAACAACTCGTAACCATTTCGCCGCAAGGGTTGTATCTCACTGATTTCTCCCAGAGAGGGGACGCTGTGTCACTCTCAGGAATAGCGGATTCCAACGCAAGAGTATCCACCTACCTGCGCAACCTGGATGCCTCTCATTGGTTCGCGGATGCCAAACTTGAGCTTATCACCGCCAAAAAAACATCTATTGGTACGCTCAGTAATTTCAGATTGACCGTAAAACAAACGACCCCAACCCAAAAGAAAAAAGTGATGGGGAACTGAATTATGGACCTTGGTCGCCTTAAGAAAATTGATCTCAACGAGTTCCGTAATATTGATTTCAATCATATCGGCAGCGCACCAATCCCAGTAAAGGCCGCGCTAATCATCTTGATTGGTATCGCTGTACTGGCAGGGGGTTATTATTTTAACACCAGTCATCAGCTGACTGAACTACAGAGACTCAAACAACAGGAGCAGACCCTAAAACGACAGTTCACGATCAAGGCCCAGCGTTCCGCCAACCTCGATGCCTATAAAAATCAGCTCGCTGAAATGCGCCGCTCCTTCGGCAAAATGCTCAGGCAACTCCCTGATAAAACGGAAATTCCCGGTTTGCTTGTCGATATCTCCCAAGCTGCGCTATCCAATGGTTTGCAACTTGACCTGTTTCAGCCAGAGCCTGAAAAAAGGAAAGGCTTCTACGCCATTAAGCCCATCAAAATACAGGCTCAGGGCACTTTCCTGGAAATCGCCCACTTTGTCAGTGAAGTGGCTTCATTACCCAGAATCGTCACTCTGAGCAACATCACCATGAAGCCCGCCGGTGGCAAAAGCAATATCATCCTGTTTTCAGCTACGGCACGAACCTACCGTTATCTTTCCACCGAAAAGGGTATCGTCCAATGAAGCGCGCTTACCCCCATTTTCTTCTGCGTCTTCCGGCCCTACCCAGGGTTCTCGGGATGATTGCCATGGTAGTCACCCTCTCCGCTTGCAGTCAGAATATGTCAAATTTGCATCAATGGGTGGAGAAAACCAAAGTCCAACCGTCGGGACATATCCCTTCTGTTCCACAGACCACACCCTACAAAAGCTATGCTTTTCCGGCCGACATAATACGCGACCCATTTAATGCCGATATTCTGCTCAAGCAATTTTACCAAACCCATCGCGGCAAGATTAAACTTAACGATAACCGGCCAAAACAATACCTGGAGAATTTCCCCTTGGATAGCCTGAAAATGGTCGGTACGTTGACCGACCACGGCAAGACCTATGCTCTGATCCAGACGCCAGATGGGCTCATTCACTGGGCCACAATAGGAAATTACATCGGTGAACACGGTGGTAAAATACTGGAAATCACCAATAAGGGCATCCGCCTGCACGAAATAGTCCCGGGTAACTTCGGTGGCTACAAGGAAAAGATTATTTGGTTTGCTCTGCAAAAATAAAATATAGAACAATATTAAACGAGGAATAACATGATGCTTCAGATGATATCATCAGCTTTCCGCCATCCCGGGCGCTCCGCCAGAACTAACCGCAATCATGGCTGGCCACTAGCCGTACTTCTGGCCGTGCTTGCCATTCCGCTTCCTGCGATCGCCAATACGCTGACCCGTATCAATACCCAACCGTTACCCGATAATCAGTTACAAGTCGTATTGAGCTTCTCTCAAAAACCTGCCGTACCCACCGGATTTGTGATCGAGAAGCCAGCCAGGATCATCATGGATTTTGCGCATACCCGACTCGGGTTATCCAGACGACGTTATCGGGTGAATAGGGGCGCCGTCAACAGTATCAGCGTGGTCGCGGCCGGAGGATTGACTCGGCTGGTTTTCAACCTGGACAATCCAGTTCCCTATAAAACTATCATTAACGGAAAAAAGATAATCGTTACGTTGAGTACCGAGGTTCTATCTCAGCTCGCTCGTTCCACTAATAAAACCACGCACTTCAGCATCGCCGAAGATCATGCCCAAGGTGTTGATGTGATTAAAAAAATAATCTTTCATCAAAGCCCGGATCATGGTGGCCTGGTGACTTTAATCTTAAGTAATCCTAATCAGGCCATTGATCTCACTCGGCGACCGGGAAGAATTGTTATTACGGCTATCAACGCCTTTCTTCCCCCTAGATTACGGGAACGTATGATCGTCAGTGACTTCGGTACTCCGATCACCACTATCGACGCCAGACAGAATGGCAATAATGTTCGCCTGATCGTACATACCCATGGCGAATATGAACAATCTGCCTACCAGGCTAACAATCAATTTAGTCTCGATGTCAAACCTGTCGCTCTGATCGCAGTTAATGGACAAGCCTTGAAGCCAAAATATACAGGTCAACAGATTTCATTTAATTTCCAGAATATTCCAGTGCGTTCCGTACTTCAGATTCTAGCCAGCTTCACCGGTCTCAACCTGGTTGTCAGCGACCAGGTACGCGGTAATATCACCTTACGCCTGAAAAATGTACCCTGGGATCAGGCGCTCGCCATCATTTTACAAACCGAGGGCCTGGCTGAAAGGCACACCAACAACGTCATTATGATCGCTCCTGCCGGCGTGATCCAGAAACAAGAACAGGAACAATTACAAGCCCGTGAGGCTCTTCAGAAACTAGCTCCTTTACATACCGAGATCTTCCAGGTCCGCTATACCAAAGCGACCGCCCTAGCCGCTCTGCTCAAGCAGTTGCGGGCTACTTTTAAGGGTGGGGTACAACAAAAATCGGGCCTTTCCGGACTGACCACTCGCGGAAGCGTCGTCGCCGATCCGCGCACCAATTCACTCATTGTGCGTGACACCATCCAGGGGTTGGCCAATGTCGAGAAACTGATTAAACGTCTCGATGTACCCGTCAAACAGGTGTTGATATCAGCGCGCCTGGTGATCGCCAAGCAAAGCTTCAGCCGCGATCTAGGTGTCAAATTCGGGATGATCAACAAACCCCGGCCATTCGGTTCGGGTGGAGTTAATATCAACTCAACCACCTATGGCTTGGGTGGCTATCCGCCGATCACCCCCAATCATCCCCCTACGATTATTGGCAACCAATTTAACGTCAATCTCCCCGCCACCAGTCCGACCTCCACCTTCGGCCTGACTCTGGCCAAACTCAATTCCACCTTTGCCCTTAACCTGGAAATAAGTGCCGCTGAACAAGAAGGACTGGTGCGGCAAATATCAAGCCCGCGGGTCATTACTACCAATGATCAAACCGCCATCATCCAGCAAGGCATCCAGATCCCCTATCAGTTGGCCAGCTCCAGTGGCGCTACCGCAGTCTCATTCAAAACAGCAGCGCTGGAATTACAGGTTACCCCGCACATTACGCCAAATAATCGAGTGTTAATGGATCTGAATGTCAGCAACAATGCCGTCGGCGTAATTTATAATGGCGTGCCAAGCATCGATACTCAACAGGTAAAGACTCAGGTGATGGTCGAGAATGGTCAGACCGTGGTTCTGGGGGGCGTCTATGAGGAAAGTAAATCACACACCGTCAACAAAGTGCCCTTTTTCGGCGACTTGCCCGTAATCGGCAACCTGTTTAAGGAAAGAATCAAAAAGGACACCAAGAGTGAATTGCTGATTTTTATTACTCCCAGGATCATTAACAACAATCTTTCCCTCGCTCCTTGAAAATCAAGGGTGACGGACACCGGAGCCACCTTCTCTCCAACTCGCTGATGGATAAACCTGGAAATATCATTCTTATTGGCCCCATGGGGGCCGGTAAAACTACCGTGGGTCGGCGCCTGGCGCATCTCCTTAATATGCGATTTCACGATAGTGACATTCATATCATAGAACGTACCGGAGTAGATATTCCCACTATTTTCGACATCGAAGGTGAGGCAGGATTCAGGGTGCGGGAAACCCATGCCCTGGAAGAACTCACTCATCTCGAAGGGATTGTCCTGGCCACTGGTGGTGGCGCCATCCTGCGCGAGGAAAATCGGGAGATACTTAAATCCCGGGGTTGGGTAATTTACCTTACCGTGCCTCTGCACCTCCAATTAAAACGTACTCAAAGAGATCCCAACCGGCCACTGCTACAAACCGGAAATCCTCGGGTGAGGCTCCAAAAGATTAATCAGGAGCGTGATCCGCTCTATCGCGAGGTAGCAGATTGGGTCGTCGATACCCGCCACAACGATAGCTGCCATCTGGCACGAAAGCTATCAGTACAACTGCGTCACGAAGGGATACTGAGCTTCAGGACTAGCACGCATCCACATTCACGAAGTAAATCGAGATGCCCTGATACCAAGGCCGGGCCTTCGTAAGTATCGACGCCCAGTCCAACAATCGATTAATATCTCTCTATGCCTACTTACTCTGTTGATCTTGGTCAACGCAGCTATCCGATCCATATTGGCCCGGGCCTGCTGAACGATGCCGGATTATTGCGTTCGGCCATTCCGGGGAAAAGCGCTGTGATCATCAGCAATGAAACTGTCGCGCCGATTTACCTTTCCTCCATCCAGCCCGCCCTGGAAGGCTTACGCACCGATGCCATTATTCTGCCGGATGGTGAAGCCTACAAGTCGATGGCGACTATGGAATCCATTTATACCCGATTGCTGGAGGGCCGCTTCGATCGAAATACCACTTTGCTCGCGCTCGGTGGTGGAGTCATTGGAGATATCGCCGGTTTTGCGGCCGCCAGCTATCAACGTGGCATCCATTTCATTCAGGTACCGACCACTCTCCTTGCTCAGGTGGATTCATCCGTGGGCGGGAAAACCGGTGTTAACCACCCACTAGGGAAAAACATGATCGGCGCGTTTTATCAACCGCGTATGGTCCTGATCGACACAAACACGCTCAATACCCTGCCGGATCGTGAGTTAAGCGCTGGCTTGGCCGAGATCATCAAATATGGTCTGATCAGTGATGCAGATTTTTTCTCCTGGCTGGAATCCAACATCACCAAACTGCGCCAGCGTCACCCCGAAACACTCACCTTTGCCATCGAACGATCCTGCCGTAATAAAGCAGCGGTCGTAGCCCAGGATGAACACGAACGGGGGCAGCGCGCCCTGCTCAATCTCGGGCATACCTTCGGTCACGCGATCGAAACCGGCCTGGGCTATGGTCGGTGGTCACACGGTGAGGCCGTTGGCTGCGGCATGGTCATGGCGGCACATCTTTCCTGGTACATCGGGTGGTTATCGACATCTAATTTTGTACGTATTAAGCGGCTTATCGATGCAGCCGGACTGCCGCTTTCACCACCTTCTGAGCTCACCCCGGACCGTATGCTGGAACTTATGGCTGTGGACAAGAAGGTCATCGACGGTATTCCCCGCTTGGTTTTACTGCGCGATATCGGTGATGCCGTCATCGCCGCGAATCTTGATCAACAGGCGCTGATCGAGATTCTGACACACCCGGTAGCGGGTTAACCATCCTCATGCCTGCTCCTTACGCCGCCAGCGATCAAAATTCCCGTGGGCGCCGCTATCTGGAATCCGATCCGAATTACCGGGGACAGTTTCAACGTGATCGGGACCGCATCATTCACAGTGCCGCTTTTCGTCGTCTCGAATATAAAACCCAGGTCTTCATTAATCATGAAGGGGATTTGTTTCGTACCCGCCTGACTCATTCCCTGGAAGTCGCTCAAATCGGACGCGCCATCGCCCGGGCTCTTGATTTGAACGAAGATCTTACCGAAGCTATAGCCTTGGCCCATGATCTCGGTCATACACCTTTCGGCCACGCCGGCCAGGATGCTTTGAATGCCTGCATGAAACCATTCGGCGGATTCGAGCACAATATCCAATCCCTGCGGGTGGTCAATCGACTGGAAAAAAAATATGCACAATTCGATGGCTTGAATCTGACCTTTGAGACCCGCGAAGGTATTCTCAAGCACTGTTCCAAATTACTCGCCGCCCAATTTGAGGTTGGGCAGCGATTCCTTTCTGGTGAACAGCCCTCCCTGGAAGCCCAGCTATGCAACCTAGCCGATGAAATTGCCTACAACAACCATGATGTCGATGATGGTCTACGCGCCCATTTGATTGAGCTTGACTCATTACGGCAGCTCGATCTTTTTGGATCAGCGTTCGACGAAGTCCAGCAGCTGTATGGCAACCTGGAGAAACAGCGGCTTATTCACGAAGTCATTCGCCGGATGATCAATCGCCTGGTAATCGATTTAATCGAAACTTCCAGCCAACGCATTCGTACAGCAAACCCAAGTTCTATTGAAGAGGTTCGCACCCAACCGCAGCCATTGATCGGCTTCAGCCACCCTGTGTGGACCGCCAATATTGAGCTTAAACAATTTCTTCGGCAAAATCTGTATCAACATTTCCATGTGCGGCGCATGACATCAAAAGCTCAAACAGTCGTTACCGGGCTTTTTGAGGCATTCTTCCATGACCCTCTATTGCTGCCGCCGTCCATTCAATACCAGATTAATCTTCAGGCTGAAACCTCATGGCGGGCACGGGCAATCGCCGATTACCTTGCAGGAATGACAGATCGCTATGCATTCACCGAATATGCTCGCATTTTCGAGCCGGAATACCCTGCCTGATTTCCTGGGCGTGGGCAGCGAAATCGAGCTGCTTTGGGTTGACGCTTTATCACTGGCAATTGAACCTTATTCATGCCTGGCACTATACTGATTGACCGTTAAAAACCCTGCGCGGTTTACCAGCAGTCTGCCAGAGGAATGATCGTCCCGAGTCATAGGGAGGAAAATGGGCCATTTTTAATATTTCGCAAGATATAATCAGTGTCTACAGGGCGAAAAACCAGGGGAAGATTAGCCACTATTCCAACCATGGCCGTAGATCAGTTTAAAACCAGCAGATTCCTGCCCTTGGCTACCGTGCCACATTGAGTAATCCAGGAGTTTTCGTATGCCCGTTCAATCCCTAACCAACGGTCTCTATCGTCCCGAATTCGAGCATGACAACTGTGGCTTTGGCCTGATTGCCAACATGGATGGTCATACCAGTCATTGGGTTCTGGAAACTGCCATTCAGTCGCTTAACCGCATGACACATCGTGGCGCTATCGCAGCCGATGGTAAAAGTGGGGATGGCTGTGGACTACTATTGCAAAAACCGGATGGATTCATGCGTGCGCTGGCTGGTGAACTTGGTTTTGAGCTCACCGAGCAATATGCCGTTGGCAGTATTTTTCTATCTCCGGAACCCACTCAGGCGCAAAAGGCACGGGAATTCCTTGAAAATGAACTGATTCGCCTTGGCCTTCATGTTGCGGGTTGGCGGGAAGTACCCATGAACCCTGATGCCTGTGGCGAAATAGCGCTACACTCTCTACCGAAAATTGAACAACTTTTTGTCAATGCGGCACCTGCCCAAGATAATGAAGCGTTTGAACGCGCCCTGTTCATAGCCCGGCGGCGTACAGAAAAACTGCTACATGAAGATGATACTTTTTACGTATCCAGTCTATCTAGTCGCGTCATCAGCTATAAGGGTTTGGTGATGCCGGCTTTTTTGCCGGCTTTTTATCCGGATCTACAGGATCCTCGTCTGGAAACAGCCCTCTGCGTCTTCCACCAGCGTTTTTCGACCAATACCTTGCCACAATGGCGTCTGGCCCAACCTTTCCGGATGCTGGCCCATAACGGAGAGATCAATACCATTCGTGGCAATCGCAATTGGGCTCAAGCCCGAGCACATATACTCGCCAGCCCCTATCTGCCGGATCTGACAGAATTAATGCCACTGGTTTCCATGGACGGATCGGATTCCAGTTCCCTGGACAACATGCTCGAAATTATGGTTGCCGGGGGAATCGATATCTTCCGGGCCATGCGCCTCCTCATTCCACCCGCATGGCAAAACATGCAACATCTCGACGCTGATCTGCGTGCCTTCTATGAATATCATTCCATGCACATGGAACCCTGGGATGGGCCCGCCGGCATCGTGCTCACAGATGGTCGATATGCAGCCTGCTGTCTGGATCGCAATGGGTTACGCCCTGCCCGTTATGTGATTACCCGTAACCGTCATATTACGCTGGCATCCGAAATCGGGGTATGGGATTACCTCCCCGAAGAAGTGATTTCAAAAGGTCGGCTAAAGCCAGGGCAAATGCTCGCTGTGGATACGGTCAAGGGGGAATTGCTGTTACCCCATCACATCGACGAGCAAATCAAACAACGCCATCCCTATCGCAACTGGATGGATCAAAACGCCCGTCATCTCCCGTATATCCCAAACGCAGAGAGCACTTTACCCACCCTGCCGAAGGACCGGCTAAAAGTCTATAAGAAACTGTTTAATATCAGCTTTGAGGAGCGCGACCAGATTCTGCGCGTGCTTGCCGAAGCTGGACAGGAGGCTATTGGGTCAATGGGCGATGACACACCCTATCCGGTTTTTTCGCATCAGATTCGTTCACTATTTGATAACTTCCGACAACAATTCGCGCAAGTCACCAATCCACCTATCGATCCGCTCCGAGAAAGCATCGTCATGTCACTGGAAACCAATCTGGGGCATGAGCGTAATCTGTTCCAGGAAAGTTCTGACCACGCCACCCGTCTGGTTATTAGCAGCCCGGTACTTTCAGAACGCAGGCTTGAGCAATTGAAAAATCTTCCTTACGATGATCTGCGTCATTACCGGATCGATCTGAACCGCCCTCTCGATACTGATCTCAGGCAGGCTATTCTCGATATTTGCGCAGAAGCCGCACAGGCTGTTCGCGACGGACACGTTATCATTATTCTGTCTGATCGTGATATCCAACCGGGCCGAATTCCACTGCCCGCCCTACTGGTGACCGGTGCGATTCACCATAACCTGATCGATCAAGGGCTGCGCTGCAATGCCAATCTGGTTGTTGACACAGCCACGGCGCGCGACTCCCATCATGTCGCGGTATTAATTGGTTATGGTGCAACCGCCGTTTGTCCCTACCTGACCTACCAGTGTCTACAAGACATGCACCGTAGCGGAGAAATTAAGGGTAAAACTGAAAGTGAACTGACGGCCAATTACCGTAAGGGCCTGCATAAAGGCCTCTACAAGATCCTGTCCAAAATGGGGATTTCTACCATCACCAGCTATCGCGGTGCTCAACTATTTGAAATCGTGGGCCTTCACGAGACGGTCGTCAACACGTGCTTTCCCGGTACGACTAGCCGTATTCAAGGCATGGATTTTACTGATATCACAGCCGATCTTGAGCAGCTTGCCAAGCTGGCATGGGATCCTCGCAAGTATCCATCACAGGGTGGATTGCTTAAATATATCCATGGGGGGGAATATCACGCTTACAACCCTGACATCGTACAGGCTATCCACCGGGCCGTGGTTTCCGGGCGCATGGAAGATTGGCAAGAATATGCCGACTTAGCCAATCGGCGCCCAGCCATGGTAATCCGCGACCTGCTCGCGCTACGCAAAGATATACAGCCCATCGGGCTTGATGAAGTCGAGCCGATCGATGAAATCATTAAAAGGTTTGACTCTGCCGGCATGTCGCTAGGTGCCCTTTCGCCAGAAGCCCATGAAACTCTGGCTGAAGCCATGAATCGTCTCAATGGGCGCTCAAATTCCGGTGAAGGAGGCGAAGATCCAGCACGCTACGGCACCGCACGCATGTCGAAAATTAAACAGATTGCATCGGGTCGATTTGGTGTCACGCCACATTACCTGGTTAACGCCGAAGTGCTGCAGATCAAGGTCGCCCAAGGCGCCAAACCCGGTGAAGGAGGTCAGTTACCGGCGCACAAGGTCAATAACTTGATTGCTCGCCTACGCTTTGCCCGGCCTGGTGTTGCGCTTATTTCGCCACCACCTCATCATGACATCTATTCGATTGAGGATCTTGCCCAATTGATCTTTGATCTCAAGCAAGTCAATCCCGATGCACTGATTTCCGTCAAACTGGTCTCCGAAGCCGGGGTCGGCACCATCGCTGTTGGTGTAGCCAAAGCCTATGCAGATCTAATCACTATCTCCGGTTATGACGGTGGCACTGGAGCCAGCCCACTGAGCTCCGTCAAATATGCGGGCGCTCCATGGGAGTTGGGCTTGGCCGAAGCACACCAGGCCCTGCGGGCCAACGGGTTGCGTGGCAAGATCAGGCTGCAGGCCGACGGTGGGCTTAAAACCGGTCTCGATGTTATCAAGGCCGCCATTCTTGGTGCCGAGAGCTTCGGCTTTGGTACTGGCCCCATGATTGCCATGGGTTGCAAGTACCTTCGCAATTGCCACCTTAACAACTGCGCCACCGGCATCGCAACCCAAGTCGATGTACTTCGTATGAATCATTTTATTGGGAAAGTGGAAATGGTCATGAATTATTTCTACCTGATGGCGGAAGAGACCCGTCACTGGATGGCCGGACTCGGTATTCACCGCTTGACTGATCTAATCGGACGTACTGACCTCCTGGTGATTCGTCCCGGTGAAACATCCCGACAATCCCACCTCGACCTCAGGCCGATTCTAAACCATGGAGCCACTCCAGCTGACGAACCTCAATTCTGCATGGGCCCGAACCCACCGTTTGACAAGGGCGAACTAGCTGAGCGTATGATCACCACGATACTCCCGACAATCAAAGCGGGAACAGGTGGAGATTTTCACTATGAAATTCAAAATATCAATCGCTCGATTGGTGCGCGTATCTCAGGGGAAATCGCTAAACAGTATGGTAACTATGGGATGTCGACTAACCCGGTTACGGTTCGGTTCCACGGAACGGCTGGTCAGAGCTTCGGTGCCTGGAACGCCGGGGGATTACACCTTTATCTCGAAGGCGATGCCAATGATTATGTCGGCAAAGGAATGGCGGCCGGTAAAATCATCATTTATCCTCCCGCCATCAGTCGCTTTAAAAGCCAGGAGACAACTATCATAGGCAATACTTGCCTGTATGGTGCAACGGGCGGCAAATTACTCGCTGCCGGCACGACGGGAGAGCGTTTCGCTGTACGCAATTCCGGAGCAACAGCAGTTATCGAAGGTGCCGGGGATCATGCCTGTGAATACATGACAGGAGGTGTTGTAGCGATCCTGGGCCAGACTGGAGTCAATTTTGGTGCCGGTATGACTGGCGGCGTAGCCTTTGTCCTGGATCTCGACAATGGCTTCATAGATCGCTGCAATCACGAACTGATTGACCTGCACCGCATTGATCCTGAAAACATGGAAACACCCCGCCTGTTCCTGCATGATCTGATTGAGGAACACACCCGCGAAACGCTCAGCGTCTGGAGTCAGGGAATATTGACTGAATTTTCCTGCTATCTGCCCCGATTCTGGCTAATCAAGCCCAAAGCTGAGAATCTGTCAGCATTGATCTCAACTTTGCGAGAGGCTGCCTGAGCAACTGCACACGCCATGCCGCCGGCCTCAACGGCGGCATGCGCACCGATAATTGGATACTCTAGAAATTCCGACCATGTCACGCATTCCGCAACCTTTTATCGATGACCTCCTGGCCCGGGTAGACATCGTCGAGATCATTCAGGAATGCCTCCCGCTGAAGCAGGCAGGCCACGAATTCAAGGCCTGTTGTCCATTTCACAATGAAAAAACCCCTTCCTTTTATGTCAGCCCACAGAAACAGTTCTATCATTGTTTCGGTTGTGGCGCACACGGCACAGTGATCGGATTTCTCATTGACTACGAACACCTCGATTTTCTTGAAACCGTTGAAACGCTTGCCAACCGCATGGGCATCGAAATTCCTCATGAGAACCGGTCCATCGGAGATCGCAGCGAGAGCCAATTAAGTCTCTATCCGATTATGGAAGAGGCCACTCAATGGTATACCCGGCAATTACAACAGACTCCGGAAGCCCGGACTTACCTTGCCCAACGCGGACTTAATGCAGAAGTCATCCACAAATACCGGCTGGGTTACGCGCCAGCCGCCTGGGATACTTTATTGAAAAAGTTTTCTCAACATTATTCTCCAGCGCAACTGGAACAAGTCGGACTGCTTTCCCGAAGTGATAATAGACTCTACGACCGCTTTCGAAAACGCATCATGTTCCCCATTCGGGATGCCCGCGGACGCCCCGTTGGTTTCGGTGGGCGCGTGATTGACGACTCGACTCCGAAATACCTCAATTCGAGCGAGACACCGCTGTTTCATAAGGGCAAGGAGCTCTATGGGCTCCATGAGGCGCGGCAAGCTGGTGCTGCGGCACCGACCGATTTGGTTATCGTCGAAGGATACCTGGATGTCATCAGTCTTGCGCAGACCGGAATATCCAATACCGTAGCCACGCTGGGTACGGCCACCACCAGTGAGCATTTACAACACATCTACCGCATGGTTGATAAAGTTTATTTTTGCTTTGATGGGGATAGGGCGGGCAGAAAGGCTGCCTGGCGGGCGCTTGAACAAACCCTGCCGATTCTCGCAGACGGAAGAGAAGCCTATTTTCTGTTCCTCCCTGAAGGAGAAGACCCCGACAGTTTTATTCGTAAATACGGCAACGCCAAATTTCAACAAAGACTTGTCACGGCAACACCACTGTCAGCTTTTTTTCTGAATGAACTTCACCATCGCCATCCGGATGGGAATATGGAGTCTCGGGCTGCTCTGCTGGAAGAGGCTATCCATCTGCTTCGACTGCTGGAAGCACCTATCTTGCAGGAGCTGATCATCGATACGCTGGCAAAAGAAACACTGATCAGTCCGAATCGGATCATGCAAAAGCTAATCCCTACCCACCCATTCAGAAGGCCTGAACTCTCTCAAATCGCGCCATCCGGCTTTCGCACTATCCAGCGCACGCCAATCCGCACTGCCATCGCAATCCTGCTGGCCCACCCTCACTTGGCCCAAAACCTGTCCAAGTGGATCACCGATCCAGATGAACCAATTATCCATGGCAGCAATATCTTGCGGGAACTTCTTGAAATCATTCGTATCAATCCACATATTAGTACAGCCGCTATTCTTGAACGTTGGCGTGGCAAGCCAGAATACCAGCATCTTTCCAAACTATTGGAATGGATTGAAACAGAGCAGGATGAGGAAATTAATATTCAGGAACTTCAAGATGCCTTTAAACGAATTCGGGAACAGCAGATTACCCGGCGCGTGGACGGCCTGTTAGCTATCGCTCGCAATCAGAGTCTCGATAAACAGCAAAAAGCCGAATTAAAATCACTCCTGAGTATGAATAGTCAATGTAGGCAAAAAGATGCTGGATAATTCTGCTTCAGATACACTATAATCCGCTGTTAATCTTATTTTTTATGGAACAATCCCCATGCGAGTAGAAGATCAGCAATCGCGGCTCAAGGAACTGATTGCCACCGGTAAGGAACAAGGCTACCTGACCTATGCCGAAGTCAACGACCATCTTCCAGACAGTATCGTCGACCCCGAACAGATCGAAGATATCATCAGCATGATCAATGATATGGGCATAGCAGTTCATGAAGTTGCGCCGGACTCTGACAGCTTGCTGCTGTCTGATGGCAATGTCACACCGGATGAGGACGCTGCCGAGGAAGCCGTTGCGGCGCTGACCAGTGTAGATAGTGAATTTGGACGCACCACCGATCCCGTGCGCATGTACATGCGAGAAATGGGCATCGTCGAACTGCTGACCCGCGAAGGTGAAATCAAGATCGCCAAACGCATTGAGAATGGATTAAGCCAGGCACTTTTCGCCTTGGCCCACTATCCCCAGTCCATAGCTAGTTTGCTGCTCGAATTTGATCGGGTCGATAATGGCGGAATCAAACTGACTGATGTCGTTCAGCGTTTTATCGACCCTAATGCCGAACCCGAGGAGATCCCCACACCGGCCCAGAAAAACGCCAAGGCGATAGCCAAAAATACCATTAACTCGACTACAGAGGGTAATGAGGATAAAGGTGATGACGAGGAAGACGAAGCCCCGATAGATACTGGACCGGATATAGAGGAAGCTCGTGAACGGGCTGCAAAATTGCGCGCCCTATTCGACAAGGCACATCGCGCCATGCTCAAAGACAATACGGAAAAATATGCGAGCTTACGGAAAGAAGCCGCAACTTACTTTATGGAATTCAAACTGACTCCACGCGTTATCAAAGCCCTGACCAGCCAGATGCGCACAACCATTGAGCTCATCCGCGAACAGGAGCGGCAATTACTTGATCTTTGTATTCGTCAGGCCGGAATGCCCAGAAAAACCTTCATTGAAACCTTTCTCAGCCATGAAACCGATCTGGAATGGCTCGAACAGCGCCTAAACGATTCCAAGGCAATCCGATACGCACAATCCTTACGTGATCGGGCTGAACAAATTCATCATGCCCAGAAAAAACTCAAAGCAATCGAAGATGCCACCTCGCTCCCGATTCATGAGATCAAGGAAATCAACCGGCGTATGTCCATCGGTGAAGCCAAGGCAATGCGCGCAAAGAAAGAAATGATCGAGGCCAATTTACGACTCGTCATTTCCATCGCCAAAAAATACACCAATCGTGGCTTGCAGTTTCTGGATCTGATTCAGGAAGGCAACATTGGCCTCATGAAGGCCGTGGATAAATTCGAATACCGCCGTGGCTATAAATTTTCAACCTACGCCACCTGGTGGATCAGGCAGGCTATCACCCGTTCCATCGCGGATCAGGCGCGCACTATTCGTATCCCCGTGCATATGATTGAAACCATAAATAAACTCAACCGGGTATCCCGCCAGATGATACAGGAGATGGGGCGCGAACCCACTCCGGAGGAACTAGCGGAACGCATGGAAATACCAGAAGACAAGGTACGGAAGGTGCTCAAAATTTCCAAACAACCCATCTCTATGGAGACTCCGATCGGTGATGATGAAGATTCTCATCTAGGTGATTTCATCGAGGACGGTAATGCTGTCTCACCTGTTGAGACAGCAACCATCGATAGCCTGAGTGAAAGCACTCGCGAGGTCTTAAGTTCACTGACGCCACGCGAAGCCAAAGTGCTGCGCATGCGTTTCGGTATCGATATGAATACCGACCATACCCTTGAAGAGGTGGGCAAACAATTTGATGTCACGCGAGAGCGTATCCGCCAAATCGAAGCCAAAGCGCTACGTAAACTGCGTCATCCGCAGCGTGCCGAACTACTGCGAAGCTTTCTAGAGTTGGAGTAACATAAATAAAGATCATCACTGTCATATCACTCCCCACTTTTTCATTAGAATTTTAATTTTTATATACGGGCCTGTAGCTCAGTTGGTTAGAGCAGGGGACTCATAATCCCTTGGTCGTAGGTTCAAGTCCTACCGGGCCCACCAATTTTTCCAGCACAAAGCAGGAAAAATATCGGCCCATTAATGCCCGCAACCCCTCATAAATTCATACAGCCATCGGATATTCAAGTCTATTCTGGCATTTTTACCCTTATTCTTAGATATATGCTGCTTATATTCTGACTGGTATAGTGTCTGCATCTCTTAGTCCCTTAGCTGGCACTCATAAAGCTCTCCCTTGTATGAATCCATGAACAGGTCATTCGTATTACTCCGAGAGTTTTTAACCCTCCGTATGCTAGTGGCAGCACTGATGGGTTTTGCTTCCGGTTTACCTCTTCTGCTCACTATCACTCTGCTTCAGGCCTGGCTGACCGAATCGGGCATCTCATTGGGTGAGATCGGGCTTTTCGCGCTGGTCGGTATTCCTTATACCATCAAATTTATCTGGGCTCCCTTTATGGATCGCTATGCTCCCCCTTTACTGGGAAGACGGCGGGGGTGGCTATTTTTCCTACAATTACTTCTGGCTAGCGCGATCTTCGCTTTGGGCCAAACCCAACCCCAACACAATCTGACCCTGGTCGCGGTCGTCGCACTCCTGGTCGCGCTATTCTCGGCCATGCAAGACACCGTAATCGATGCCTACCGTCGCGAAACGCTCAGTGACGAAGAGCAAGGTCTCGGCGCTTCATTGTATGTCTCAGGTTATCGCGTTGGTATGCTGGTCGCGTCAGGTGGTGGATTAATTATGGTGGAATATATCGGTTTCAGCCATACCTACACCTTGATGGCCCTGCTGATGCTGCCTGGACTACTGACAACCCTATCTGCCCCCGAACCTCATCTAACTCAACCTCTCCCGGGTAGTTTGCGAACCGCTGTAATCGATCCTTTTGTGGATTTTTTTACCCATCGTCGCAACGCTGTGCTGATCCTGTTATTTATTCTACTCTACAAACTGGGTGATACGCTGGCAACGAGCATGACGATACCTTTTTATCTGCAACTGGGATTTTCTACAGCAGACATTGGTACAGTAGTCAAATTATTCGGTTTCTGGGCCACCGTACTCGGTGGCATATTAGGGGGAATCTTTATTTTGCGTATCGGCCAATATCGTGCCTTATGGCTATTTGGCCTATTACAGGCTGCCTCCACGGCCAGTTTTGCCTGGCTTGTGTATACCGGGCCAGAAATCAGCTGGCTGGCTGCGGTAGTAGCTGCAGAGAATTTTGCCGGCGGCATGGGAACTGCTGCCTTTATCGGTTTCATGGCTAATCTCACCAACCGAGAGTTCACCGCCACGCAATATGCCTTACTCACCAGCCTTATGGGCGTGCCACGTACCCTACTTTCCGCCAGTACCGGCTATTTGGCGACAGGCCTTGGCTGGGTCGATTTCTTTCTCGTCTGTGCACTTCTGGCGCTGCCGGGATTGGGGTTGTTAACCTATTTCCGCGGCTGGCTCAATACGCGACAAGGCGTCACTCCAACCCCGGAGTCTAAAGTGTGAGTATCGGCTTATGGTGCACACCCACCTAGATCCCGCTCAGAAAGCACAACCAGTTAATATCATTGTAATAAAAGTATATGAGGTATCATTAGGCACAAGAAACAAGTCAACCCCACCCAAAACCGTGCCT
>VAOW01037152.1_pt1 | contig 39336 bp, 37 predicted proteins | sample 3393921 | NCBI WGS metagenome assembly VAOW01 (sample SAMN08290428, study PRJNA428436) | hydrothermal vent metagenome | isolation source: Deep-sea hydrothermal vent chimney | place: Indian Ocean: Southwest Indian Ridge | depth 2742 m m | reverse complement strand
TTTGATTTTGGGAGGGGTCGTGACAGAGGAGAACATCACATTGAGTCATCAGGAAGTCGAGCGGTTATCGGTCATTCAGTCGACGATCAGTCGGCAACTCAACCTACCTGGTCGATGTCCTGCAACGCATCAGTCAGCACCCAGCCAGCAAGGCGATTGAGCTGACACCTCGTGTCTGGAAAGAGGAATTCGCGGATGTCATTTTAAAAAGCGACTTGGATAGAACGGGTCAATAGCGCCGTAGTTTGAACGCTTACCCCGGCCCGGCAGGCGGCATCCAGATCGGGGTAGGCGGTTTCACCGAGCACGCGGTCGATGGCCGGGCGGATGGGTATGATGCGGTAACCCAGGCTTTGTAACCCAGCGGCGACGCGGTGGCTGGGGCACGCAGGTTTGGGTGAGAGACCGACGACGGCGATGGCGCGACCCGGTTCGATGAGCAAGTCCAGGTCGCGTCCCGCCAGCCGTGCGCTCAGGGCACCGGCGTAGACGTCGGGCGGGTTCGCAGCAAGGGATAAATTCCTATCAGTCCGAGGATGGGCCCAGGCAGCAATAACCAGGCCACGCGTGCATCCAGCGTCGTGAAGTATGTCGTGGCAAGGTTGATCGAGAAGACACTGATGAAAAAACCAATACTGTTTTGGATGGTTAGTGAGGTACCCACCAAGTCCGGTGGGCAGGCGCGCGCTGACAGTGCAGAGAATTGCGGTGAATCGGCGACAACGGCAATTCCCCAGACGAGCAGGGCGGCGAGCAAGATTGGGACTGGCAATGTCAGATCATCCTGAGCCAGTGGATAGAGCAGACATAACATACCGGAGATCGCCAGTGCGCTGGCGGCAACGCGCGCGCTGCCCACATGCCGGCTGAGCCAGCCGCCTGCGATGCAGCCGAGTGCACCGATGCCAATGATGGCGAAAGCGAGCAAAGACAGCAACCCGGGGTCTTGCCAGTGTGCGCGCGTTGCCAGGGTTGCGAGCAGCAACGGGACCACGGTCCAGAAGGCATAGAGTTCCCACATGTGACCAAAATAGCCGAAGGCGGCAGCGCGAAAGGCCGGTACGTGAAAGGCCTGAACGAGGGCGCCGACCCTCGTTGGGCGCGGGGATGGCAGGTGTGGTCCGTCGCCCAGTTTGCCTACCATCAGCCCGCCGATGACGGCGAGCCCGGAAGAGACCAGGATGACAGATTGCCAGGCGAGTTCTGTGCCCAGACCGCGAATCAGGTGAGGCAGAGCTGTGCCCAGGGTCAGAGTGCCCACCAGCCAGCCCAACATCTCGCCAACACGCTGAGGCGCCCAGCTCACCACGAGTTTCATGCCCAGTGGGTAGATCCCGGCCAATGCCAGTCCGGTGAGGAAACGGAATATTTCTGCTGTTATCAGATCGCGGGCGATGAGTGCCAGTGCGGCATTGGCACTCGCACCGAATAGCGCACAGGCCAGAAAGATGCGGCTTGCGGTGTAGCGGTCTGCCAAGCCGGAAAAGGATAACAGGAGGGTGCCGGCTATGAAGCCCAACTGTACCGCCATCGTCAGATAGCCCAAATCTGCCGGTGTCAACGACCACAGGTGCGAGAACGCACTCTGGGTGGCGTTGGCGCTGAACCATAACGAGCCGCCAAACAGCTCGGCCAGCACGATGACTGCAATCGCACCACCGTGTGCTGTGTTTGTCTGCACGGGATTTGCTATATTTTTAATGGTCACAAGTGCGAGCGGTGAGATGCACTATCGCCGGTGGGGCGTGGCGATACCGCAGTAAGTTCCCCCGGTTTTGGCGAGGGATACTTACTTATCGAGGCGTTTAACCCTGTCTGCGTATGGGCAGATCCTGGAACAGCGCGGAATCAGGGCGCCACTTCAACGTCGGTTTCTTTGCTGGCGATTTCCTTGAGGTAGACTTTAGTGGCCTCCGGCGACAGGCCGGTGGCCAATGCAAGCCATAGGATCACCAGGCTGAATATCGCGCCGGCGATCAGCGACCAGCCGAAAGCGAGCCCTCCATTGCCACCCATCGCCGTTGGCCCATAGTAGAGCAACAGCCATAGCCCGGTGAAATACGGGAGCAGCCACCACCCCTCGCGCCAGCCGAATGCCCGACGTTTACTGCCGCCAAGGAGATAGAAGGCGATGACATACAGCGCGAACAACACCGCGATTGCTCCAAAAAGGAAGTTGCCGGTAGCCAAACCGGTCCACTGGATGATCCAGGTTGAGATGATGAATGCGAGCGGTGCGATCACCCACGCCGCCCACAGCCGGTAAGGGCGGTTCGCGTCAGGTGCTGTACGGCGCAGGTGCAGGAGCACGACAGCGCCCAGCCCGTAGGTCAGCACCGTGATGGAGGAAATATACCCCACGAGTTTTTGCCATGACGGGAACGGGAAGAAAAAAACCACACCGACCAAAAAGGTCACGATCAGCCCCATCACCGGAACCCCGTTTACGTTCACATTGGCGAGCCGTTTCGGGAACGTGTCCATTTCACCATTCGCCATCGCTATCCGTGAGGTGGCTGTCGAATAGATAAACCCGGTGGCGCCCGGTGACACGATGGCGTCGGCATAAAGAATGACACCCCACCAAGTCGCACCTACCGTGATGCTGAGTGCCGCCAGTGGACCGGTAATTCCGGCGAAGTGCAGTTTGGCCCAACCATTGGCAAGATCAGCGGGGCCCAGTGCAAGGATGAAGGAAAATTGCAATGCGATGTAGATCAACGATGCCAGCACGACTGATCCGATCACTGCGATCGGAATGTTACGCGCCGGATTTGCCGTCTCGCCGGCCATGTCGATAGCTTGTCGGAACCCGAGCAGACTGAAAATGATGCCCGCCGTTGCCACTGCCGAGAAGATGCCAGTGACCCCGCCGTCGCCCCGGGTCACCGTCATGTTGCCTGGGTGATACGATAAGCTTAGCAGGATGATGACCGTCAGTATCGGAATGGCGATTTTCCACCAGGTTGCGGCAGTATTTATCATCAGCACCCAGCGAATGACCATCATGTTCAGCAGTACGAATACCGCCAGCAGAATCACCGCCCAGATGAATCCCATATTGGTCAACACGCCGCTATGTGGATCGACCAGCCCCGGCAAGTAGTTGTTGGCGTAAGTCAGCACGGCCTCAACCTCGACCGGTGCGACCGACACATAAGCAAAGAACAGAAGCCAGCCCCAAACGCGTCCGACCATCGATCCATGACTGACATAACTCATATGGGCCAGGGCGCCGCTTTTGGGCATCATCGTTGTGATTTCTGAAAATACGAGTGCCAGGAGCATCACCGCGACCGCGCCAATAACCCAGGACCAGATCGCGCCCGGCCCGGCTATTTTGGCAGCATGTAACGAAGCGAACAGCCAACCCGAGCCGATCATCGCACCCACACTGGCAAAAAGCAGACCGATCGGCCCCGCCTCTTTACGGAGTCTTGCTGTCGCCATAAAATTTCTCCTGAATAATGAAAATTAAGTTATATAAAAATTATGTATTTTATTGAGGTCGATTACCCGGACTCCGGCAAAGTCGTCACCCATCAGCGTATAGAGGCATGGGTTTTGCAGCGTGTTACCCAGGTTGGACGATGCCCCTCAATGTTGCCCTGTATTTTTATATGGAACCGCCTTTGAGAGTGATATTGTTGGCGTTATGTCCCAGATGAACAAGCATGACATCTGGCCAGTGTTGGATCGCCGATGATGTCATACCCTTCTTCAGTCGGTACTGGCGGGTTGCCAGCACGAGGTATCAGGGTCTAAAGGTATCAGTAAAGGCCGCGCATTGACACAGTTAACCCGGTGCACCTGCGTTTGCGGGTTACATTTTTTATTCAACTACGTTCATGCGGGTGGAGTCGTTGTACTTTTCACATGCGGAAGATTGTGATCTGTCCCTTATGCCAGCGCCCGATCGGGGAACCTTATCCTCGTCAGCTCACAAGGCGATTCTCACTGCTATCAGTGCGATAAACAGTGTTGCCAGCACCCAGGCGGCATAGAGGGTAACGGCACCTTGGTGCAGCCAGGCCAGTGATCGTCCAATCGCTTTTGCTGCATAAGACACTGGACTTAAAAACAAACGGTTAACGAAGTTAACTACGCGTGTTTCGCGTTTGAGGCCGATACGAAAGCCGCTTTGAGAGTATAGCCGTTCTTGCACGACGGGGCGCAATAACGATCCGAATAGCACTCGCGCAGGAGCGGAAAAGGCGGTGGCGGTGTAGCCCATCTGTGGTCGCAGGCTTGGTAGACCGGCGTCCCAGGCACCAACACGGCGGGCGCGATGCCGACGCAACAAACGCGTCGCCACCCAGGTACACAGCAGCAACAAGACGATCACAGTGAAGGCAAGCGCAGTGGACATTGCGAAGATCACCGGCGTTGCTGCCCCACCCGAATGCACTATTATCAGAGAACGCAATGGCAGCACGCTGCGCCCGACTTCGGCGCCTATCCCCGACAAGGTAGCGGTCAGTCCCGCAGGTAGTCCCTGCGGTGTACCAAAGAAGGCGGGTACCAGTGCCATGGTGGGATTGGCACCGGCCAGCGGGCGAATCAGTTCCCCCAGCAATGGAATTACCGCAGTGGCCAGCACTCCGAGTCCGAAACAGATCACAACCAGTCCCCACATCGGAATGGTTGCACTCAGTGGTGCCGGTTTCGCTGCTGCGACCACCCGCGAGCGTGGTCGCCCAAGCAGGGCCGAGCCCGCCAGCATGACAAAACAGGTCAGCGCCAACCCCGCCGTCAACGCCAGCATCGCCCCCGAGAGCGCAAAGACGACACGTGCGGGTAGCGACCCGATCTGCACCACTCGCAACAGCGATTCGAACAACAGCCACTCGCTGACGAAACCATTGAAAGGTGGTAGTGCAGCGATCGCCAGTGCCCCGATGAGAAAGGCGGTGGCGAATACCGGCATGCGTCGCATGAGCCCTCCCAGACGGTCCAGATCATGCGTACCCGTCGCTTGGTCGATACCGGCCGTGCCCACAAACAGCAATGTCTTGTAGGTCGAGTGGTTGATCATGTGGTAAAGCCCGGCGACCAGGGCCATGCCACCGAGCACCGGGTGGCCCAGTGACACAAAGGCAAAGCCTGCCCCCAGCGCCGCCACCACGATCCCCAGGTTTTCAATCGAACTTTGTGCCAGCAAACGCTTGAGATCCGATTCGGTTAATGCATACACGATACCGGTCAAGGCCGTTGCTGCGCCGACGAGAAGAACGAGCAGGGCCATCTGTGGATGATGGATCACAATGGGGCCATCAATGACTAACAGTGCAAAAACGCCGAGGTTGAGTGTGGCGCCGGAGAGAATCGGCGAAACAGATCGCGGTGCCGAGCCATGCGCCTCAGGCAGCCAGGCATTGACGGGAATGATGCCGGCCTTGACGCCAAAGCCGAAGAAGGTGAGCAGAAAAGCCACCCACAAAGTGTCCGTGGGCAGTTGCGCTTCTGCCGTCATGATGGCAGACAGCGCGGTGCTGTGAGCATGAGAGGCAAGCAGAAAGAGTCCGGCCATGCCGGCCAGTGTTCCGGCCTCGCTCAACATCAGCGTTAGATAGCCCGCCGCCACCGGGCGCGCGTCCCGGGTATGAAAGGTGACCAGGGCCCAGATCGATAATGCGCTGATCTCCCAGAAAAAAACGAAGGACACCATGTCGGCGGCAGAAAAGAAGGCGAGCATACCGGCATACAGTATTGCGATCAGGGTGAGAAATAGGGCCGCTCGATGACGTGAATACTGAACCGCGTCGCGCACCAGCAGGGGTGTTGCAGCCAGGAACACGGTGGCAGTGACGATGAGAAACAGGCCTCGCAGCGGATCCAGCACAAAGCTGATCGATTGCAGCAACGAAAGGTGCCAGAGACTAATGGGGGGGGTGGCGCCGCCGGCGATGGCCATCACGCCGGCAATCACCATGAATATGCTCGCTACGATGAAGGCGGCTGCGACAACCCATGGGCGCACTCTGAGCGGCAAGATCCAGACCGCCACGATGCTTGCGGCCAGAACGCCAAACGATGTGATATACCAGATCATGGCGTGCGGGCAGCGCTGCCCGCCTCCGGTTGTAGCTGGCCGGCGACCAACAGCAGACCCTGAATGATCGCCAGAGGTGGGGGGGGGCAGCCCGCGATGACCAGGTCCACAGGCAGCACGTCTTTTACCCCCCCAATGCTGGCGAAACTTTGACCAAACACGCCCCCGTTGATCGCACAGACCCCCATCGCCACCACTCGTTTTGGTTCCGGCATCGCCTCATAGGCCTTGCGCAGGGGCAAACGCATCGCCTCGGTGACTGGCCCGGCGACCAGCAACACATCGGCATCACGTGGTGTCGCGGTGATGAAAATGCCGTAACGGTGCAGGTTGTACGGCGGTGCATCTATCAGGCGCACCTCGCCCATGCAGGCGCCACATGCGCCGGCATCGAGGTAGCGTACATTTACCGAGTGACGGAAGCGGCGAGGCAGGGGTCTGGGCGTTGCATCATGCCAGGTGCCCCATTGTGCATCCTCCTGCCAAACGAGATCGCCGCCGGGTTGGCGGCAGCGCTGACAGTGTACACAGTGCAGGAAATCCACACTGATGGCATTTTCATGTGCAGTGATCGCCGCACTGGGACAGATCGCGGCCATCCGTGCTGCGGCCTGTTCCGGGAGTGATTGTGACACCGGTCGACCGGGACTCGCTCCTGCTGGCAGGTGCTTGGCGTCGGGGCCGGGCTCACTGCGGATACCGTCAAACAGACCATGTGCTACCCAATTAGCCATCAGCGATCATTCTCCGCGACCGACAGTCCAAAACTTGCCATGATGATAGGGAAATCCTGAAAGGCGGTGTCCTCCACGGCGCGGTGGAAGGCATGCCAGTTTCGATAGCCTGGCGTGCCGGCCGACCAGCGCTGCACGTGGCCCTGCGCGTCAATGCGTAGCCAATCAAAAAATGCCCCGGATGGCGCTTCGGCCCACCCCGGTGCAGCACCCTCACACGGCGCCCAGTGGGTGCTCACCGCTCCGCTGGGCAGTGCGTCGAGTGCGCCACGCAGTAACGTGCCCGCGTTCTCGATCTCCCGGAAGAACACCCGCATGCGCGCGTAGCCATCACCCTCGGACTCGATCGCCACGGCAGGGGGGAACTGCGCGTAATCGGCATAGGGCAGCGCGCAACGCAAGTCCTGATCGCGTCCGGAAGCACGTCCGACCGGGCCCACGGTGGTGTAGCGCACAGTATCGGCCGCGTCGAGCACACCCATCTCCTCAATGCGATCAAGAAAGCTGGAACTGGCCTCCAGCAGCCGCCGGTATCGGTCTACCCGCATCAGGAGCGAGGGGAGTTCGGTTGCGAGCAGCGCCAGTGCCTCAGCGCCCAGATCGCGAGCGAGTCCGCCAGGCACGATAAGACCGAACAGGTAACGGTGGCCACCGACACGTGCGGCGAGGCGCAGTAATACCTCCTCCAGTTCCTGGCCCATGGCCTTGCCCATCGCCAAGCCGGTGGCCCCGGCAAGTTCCGCCAGCACGGCCATGTGATAGCGCATGCGTTCGAGTTCTGCGAGCACCATGCGCAGGCGCAGTGCGCGCTCGGGGACCACGGTGTGCGAGATACGCTCCGCTGCCTGACACAAGGCCAGGGCGTGCGCTACGGCAGCATTGCCACTGAAGCGCTCTGCGAGTAGTAACACTGCGGGCACCGACAAGCCTTCGGCTATCTTCTCCACCGCCCGATACTTGTAGAACAAGCGCGTATGGGCGAGGCGGATCTGTTCGCCTGGGCCTTCAAGTATATAGAGTCCGGCCTCGGAGAAATCGCCCCACACCGGTCCGACTGGAAATACCACGCTGCCGGACTCGGTGAGTTGATGTCTGGGCTGCCATGTGGAGGTCCCCCCGGTGCTCGTCGATGGTGTCGTGGCTGCGTAGCGCCGGCGCATCGGTGCGATATCCTCCGGCCAGACATCGTCATGGAGCACGAAGTCTCCGAGGAAGGGGTGTCCGGAGAAATGCAGTCCGAAAAGGTCTTCCGCCTCGCGCTCATACCAGTCGGCAGCATAGATGCTGTCGCTGATAGTCGGCAGCTCCTCGCTGGCGTCGGTCTCAATCGAGACCAGCACGTGGTCCACGGGATGAAAGAAGAAAAAGTGCAGCGCAACATAGTTATCGAGATCCTCGACAAGCAGCTTCGCAAACTCGAAGCCGTGGTCGTGAATCAACGATTCCGCGAGTGCCCGAACCCTTTCTGGCGCCGCATTAAACTGCAGGTGATCCGATTCCGTTCGAGAGGTCTCGAGCCCCGGCTGATCGGCCAATGCTGCGGCCAGTGTCGTGAGCCGACTCATGGTGTTCCCCCGAGCAGAGCAGCGGCCTGGTGGACCAGCTCGCGCAGCGGTGGTGGCAAATAGACGCCAAATATCAACACAGGCAGAAAGGCCAGCGCCAGGGCCAGCACACTACTTACCGGGAGTGGTTGAGCAGGGATGCGCTCGGGAGCCGGATCACGAAACACGATACTGCCAATCTGATACACAATGGCAATAAAGGCGACCACGATAAAAACAGTCAACAGACTCGTGGCAAAGTACTCACCCGCCCCGAAGCCGGCCCGCAGAATCTGGAATTCGGAGATGAAGATGGCAAAAGGTGGGGCACCGGCGATGGCCAGTGCCCCCAGCAGCAATGCCCAACCCACCAGGGGGGAACTGCCCAGGAGTCCGCTGCTGCCGCGTATCCGCTGCGTGCCCAGGGCTATCGTGGCAAGCCCTGCCGCATAGAAACAAAACGATTTGGTCAGGGCATGGGCGAAAAGCTGGTATACGGTGCCGAGATGGGCAGCGCGGGTACCCAACCCGGCAGCGGTGAGGATGATACCCATATGTTCAACCGTGGAATAGGCGAACAAACGTTTGAAATCAGTGACCTGAAGAATGAGAAATGCTGCCACACCCACCGAGGTGAGACCGGCAACCAAGTACCAGATATTCGCATCGGGGAGGCCCGGATTGCGCGCCAGTGCCGGGTACAGGCGCAAGATCATGTACAACGCGGCGCTGGTTTCCACACCGGAGAGCAACGCACAAATCGAGGCTGGGGCCTGGCTATGGGCATCTGGAAGCCAAGTGTGCATTGGCACCAATCCCGCTTTGGCACCGAAGCCCACCAATGCCAGCACGAAACCGGTCAGCAGTACCGCCGGTGACATGTGCGGTGCAGCGGCAATCAGCCCCGCCCAGCCCGGTGGTTGACCCGCATGGTGGATTCCGTAGTAGAGCACCAGGATACCCAGCAGTGCAATCATCGCCCCCATGGTAGTGAGGACGACATACTTCCAAGCCGCCTCCAGGGCCTCGGCACGGTCTTCGTAAGCGACCAGAAAGGCGGAGAAAATGGTGGTGAGTTCTATCGCTATCCACATCACCGCCAGGTTGGTCAGCATGGGCACCGCCAGCATGGAGGCGAGGAAGAGATTGAACAGTGGGTAATACTGGCGGTAACGGGGCGCCACATAGCCGGCTTCACGGTGGCGGGCCTTGAGGTAGCCGATTGAATACAGTGCCGCCGTCACCCCCACGAAGGCGACCAGCAACAGATACAGCGCGCCCAGCGCATCCAGCGTAAACCCGCCACGTACCTCCACCAGCACTCCGTTGGCCATCACCTCCAGCGCGGCAGTGACGGCCAGACCCAGCACTGCCAGCGTGGCGGCCAGGGTGATCCACGGTGCGGCGCGGCGGCTCGCCAAGGCAAACAGTGCTGTGCCAAGTGGCAGGATAAGGATGAGGGTGAGTAGCATCAGCGGCGCTCGCGTAAACTGGCCATATGTCCGACGCGGGTACTGCCAGTCACCGTGCCGATGGAGCGTAAGAGCAGACCGATAACCAGGGCAGCAATGGGGACATCCACCGCTGCAGCAATCTCGGCGATAATGGTGAGGTCATGCACGATGGCGATCGACGCAAAAAAAGCGCCACTTTCCATGATCAGCAGGCCCATGAGTTGAGCCACGCCCTCGCGACGCACCACGACTGTGAAAGCGCCGAAGAAGATCGCTATGAGGCCGGTAGGTAAGTTGATTGCCGCGAAAGGTTGTGCGGAGATGGCCTGTACCAGCGGCTGGCTCACGGCCCAGGCGGCGAATGCCAATCCGACGGCGATCAATAGCGACAGGGGAATGGAAAGCACATGGTCGACTTCGCGCCGTCCATAGACATTGGAACCTGTCGCCCAGATCAACACCAGGGGTACCGCCACCACTTTGGTCGAGAAGGTGATCAATGCCACCCAGCCGAGATGGGTGCTGTGCAGGGCCACGGCGAGCACAATGGCTGAGGCGCTGAGCATCAGTGCGTGCAACATGAACAAATACAGGGTGCCGCGCATCTGCCGAGCCACGATGACACCCAGGCCGGCGAGCACAAACAGTGCCGCGAAAAAGCCGTCAAAGGCGCGGGCGAGTTCCAGGGCATGGTGCGTCATGCGAATCCCACCAGTCTGACGCCCATCGCGAACACACAGATCACGAAGGCCGTAGCCAGAAACTCGCTGATCCGAAACAGGCGCAACTTCGCAAGGCTCATCTCGACGACTGCCAGCACTAACAGAAAGATAAATATCTTGACAAGCACCAGAGGTATAGCGAGGAAAATATCCGTCCAGGCCATGGTGTTTGCGAGGCCCCAAGGGGTGAGCAACACATTGAGGAAGATGATTGCGAGCAGCATCAATTTCATCGACCCGGCCCATTTCATCAGGGCCGCACCGGGTCCCGAATATTCGAGATTTTTGGAATGACCGATCATGGCGATCTCGATTTTTCCGGAGGAACTGTCGACTGGAATGCGGTCGTTCTCGGCAAGGATGAGCATGAAGAAGGCGATCAGCACCAGCAGGTGTGTGGGCTCGAGCATGCTCGCCCATGATGTCGCGAAGGCCGCGTTCACCGCGTAGGGAATGGTCGAGTTGGCGACATAGGAGACGCTGAAGAACACCATGATGAACACCGGTTCGGCGAGAAAGCCAACCATGCGTGTGCGGCTTGCCCCGACCGGGCCATATATGTTGCCGGTATCCATGGCCGCCAGCGCGACAAAAAAACCGCCGAGCGCAAGGAAAAAGCCGGCCGCGACCATGTCGCCCATGAAGGCGAAAAACAACGGATAGGCGGTGAGCGCCGGCACCAGCAGGACGACGAAGATCGGCATCACGAACTGTATCAACGGCGCAAAACGAAACACCCAGGAAGCATCTTCGGAAATCAACTCTTCCTTGGCGAAGAGTTTGGCGATATCACGGTAGGTCTGGAAGATGCTCGGGCCGTGTTTGCCCTGCAGCATCTCCTCGAGGCGCGCAAGGACGCCGCTCACTAACGGTGAGAGGAGCACCAGAAAGGCGACCTGGAGGAGATTGGCAAGCAGATGAGGAATAAGTCCCGGCACACATCCTCCTTGCGCGAAATTGCGCGCTCATCGCTCAGACTGTCCCCCGACGTTGGGGACGATCTACCCAGACGGAACGTTGATGCACATGTATGCGTGTTCCAGTCTCGGCCGTCCCGCAACGATCCTGAATTCCTTGCACCACCTGCGCAACACTTTACCCGCGTGTCATCGCATGTCTCCGAACCTGTCTCGCCTTGCTTCCCTGGATTTGGGATGAGTACCGGGCAAGGGCACTTGTAATTTCATTTCGTAATCCCATTTCGGGCCACTCAGAGTATAGGATACTCTTTCGTGTGCGGATTTCTTTTTTTTCTGGTGTAGACCTAAAGGTCCGCAGGTGGGCGGCGTTGCCTTGTGCAGCGGTATCGAGACGGCGTATAGATGCCGCTTTGAAATCGGGATTGTGCGTTGCATCGTTGCGAGACGCTGACATGCCTATCTCCTGGTAATTCCCCGTGGGGTCAATGCCCAGGTCTCTTGCGGTCGCGGTTTCTTAACGTCACCTTGACGTCGATGACATGGGTATCGGGTGAGAGCGCCGGATTGGGTGGCGTGTTGATACCCAAATTGTAATACATCACATAAATTCGCTCGGTGTTAGAATTGTTCACAATTCGCTGGGCATCTCACCGGGCATGCATTTGCGATCTTAACTGCAATTAGATTGTGTGCTGGCGCACTCGTCGCTTGACACGTATTGAGCAGTCTAATAGGCTTCACCCTAAGTTAGGCGATGGAGTTCGCCGCGAACTGCCCCCCGGGCTAATGACTCCTATTGAACTCAGAGTACTGTTCTGGTAGGAGTGTATTGATGGCGCAGGTCCCACCCCTTTGGACCGCATGCAAGTGCGGCAAGCAGCTTTCTGCTGCCTCTCGACCATGGCATTTACGTTGCCGGCCACTCGCGCCCAGGGTGGGTCGCGTCCGATGAGGGACATCGCTCTACAGGCCGGCCAGGTCTTGGCTGTGTTGTTGCTCTCACCACTACTGCAGGGCTTTATTTTACGCTACGAGGAACGTGTGCAACGCGCCCGTGGCCCGAGCCTGATCCAGCCTTATCGCGACCTCTGGAAACTGTTCCACAAAGAGCTGGTAGTGCCGGAAGGCGCATCGCTCGTACATTTTTCAGCCCCCGTTGTCGCCTTTACGGCAATGCTCATCGTACCGCTGCTCATCCCCGTATTGACCAACTATCCTTTGCCGCTGTCCGATATGGGAGACATCCTGGGCGGTGGTCTCATCTTGACCTTGGGTGGCTTCTTCATCACCCTTGCCGGGCTGGACTCCGGCAGTGCTTATGGCAGCATCGGCTCCAGTCGCAGCGTGATGATTACCATCCTCGCTGAACCGACCCTGATTCTGGTGTTCGTTGGCATTACGTTGCTCGCCAAGTCCATGTTGCCTTTTGTCGTGAACCATCTGCTGGTCGCCAATCAAGCGATCTATTGGAGTCCGGCGCATGTGTTTCTGGTCCTTGCCTTCTTCATCCTGTTGCTCGTGGAGACCGATCGCCTCCCCATTCACTCCAGCACCCATATTGAGGTGTACATGATTGAAGAGGCGCGCATTCTGGAATACTCGGGCCCCCTGCTCGCGTTGATCCGGTGGGCCTCGATGATGAAGCAGTTCATCCTCTATATCATTTTCTGCAATGTGTTGGTGCTGCCTTGGGCCCTGTCGATACAAGGTGCGGCGGTAGGCGCATTAGGGGCGGCCGTTGCCCTGCTCGGAAAATTCGCGCTGGTGGCATGCGCCGTGATCGTGGTGGAGACGGCACAATCCCGATTGCGTTTCTATCGCTATCAGGAACCACTTGCCGCCTCATTTCTGCTAGCGGCTCTGGCCGTAATCGCAAACCAGATCCGGTGATGTCATGACGCTACCGCAGTTCACACCTCTGGCCGCTTCGCTTTTTAGTCTGTTGGCTATCGGCAGCTTGTTGCTCGCCTTCGTCATGCTGGGTTCACGCTGGTTGCGCGACTACATGTACGCCTTCGGTGTGCAGTCGTGGTTGATCGCACTGCTGTCGGCCGCCATGGGCTACTACGCGCATTTTCCTGAACTGTATCTGGTGGCATTGTTGACCGCACTGTTCCGTGGTTTGTTGCTGCCTTACCTGATCATGCGCATCCTGCGGCGCCTGGGTGCCGATCGCGAACTCCATGTGAGCCTGCAGCCATCCACGTCCCTGGTCGTGGGTGCGGCGGCTGTGGTCCTCGCGCTGGCGGTGGCGTACCACATTGCTGCCGCCCTCGGTACCTCCAGTTCGGTCGTGATCCTCGCATTGACAGTCATGTTGTCCATGAAGCTCATCGGATTCCTCATGCTGGCCGTGCGCCATGAGGCGATCAGCCATATCCTCGGTCTGCTCATCCTTGAAAACGGTATATTTATCGGCTCCCAGATCCTCATTCCCGGTATGCCGTTACTGATTGAATTGGTGATCCTGTTTGACCTACTGGTGTCCATCGCGTGTTTCGGCGTATTGGCACGTTATCTGATGGAACATGCCGGCACGACCAGCAGTCTCAGGCTGCGGAGGTTGGTGGGATGATCATGGTGCTGGTATCCATCGTGCTGATTGCACCGCTGATCGCCGTTGTGTTGTGCGCCACGACGCGCTCAGCGCGTGCGGCCGAAAGTATCAACTTGGTGGCAGCGTTAATCACCGTCGCGGCGGCGTTGCCACTGCCATTTATGGCGCACTCCGCACGTACCGCGCTGGACGGCTATCTCCTGGTGGATGCTCTCGGTACCTGGGTCGTGTTATGCGCGGCCGTAGTCTACGCGCTTGCCTCCATCTATTCGGTTGGTTATATGCGTTTGCTCAATGAGCCGCAGCGGTTGATGCGTTTCTATGCACTGTTTGCCGGTTTCGCCTGGACGACCCTCGCAGCCCCGCTCATGAACAACGCCGGTGTGTACTGGATTGCGGTGGAGATGACCACCCTGGTCAGCACTTTTCTGGTGGGTTTCGAGCACGCACCGGAGAGTATCGAGGCGGCCTGGAAATACATCGTTGTGGTCTCTGCGGGTCTCAGTCTGGCGCTGCTCGGCACGGTACTGTTCTATTGGGCCGGCAGCGAGGTACTCGGACCGAGCTATGCCATGACCTGGCAGGCATTGGCCCAGTCTGCACCGCACATGAACTCAACGCTGGTGACAATGGCGTTTCTGCTTACGCTGGTTGGTTTTGGTACCAAGGCCGGTCTGGCGCCCATGCACACCTGGTTGCCTGATGCCCACAGCGAAGGACCGGCGCCGGTCTCGGCGCTGCTGTCCGGAGCGCTACTCAATGCAGCAATGGTGGGCATCGTGCGCTTCAAGGACGTGGCGGAACGCACCAGTGGTGTTGGGTCTGTGCCGCGTGTGGCCCTCATCACGCTGGGCGTCCTTTCCCTGGCGCTTGCGGCGCTGTTCATCGTGCGCCAGCGGGGCGTCAAGCGGTTGATGGCGTATTCCAGCGTTGAGCACATGGGTGTGGTGGCGCTTGGCTTTGGTTTCGGCGGTACCCTGGGTGTAGCGGGCGCCCTCTATCACATGCTCAATCATGCACTGAACAAGTCGCTCATGTTCTTTGGTGCAGGCACGATGATGCGTGCCTATGGCACGAAGGACATGACTGCCATCCGTCGCGTCGGCACGCACTTCCCGTTTGCCGGGGCGTTGTGGTTGGCGGGTGCGGTGGCGATTACCGGCGCCCCGCCATTCGGTTTGTTTCTCTCCGAACTCACAATCCTGCGTGCCGGTTTTACGCCCGCTGACGTCTGGGCCGCGGGCATCATGCTGGTACTGCTGGTGGTGATCTTTGCCGGATTCCTCAACCACTTTCGCATCATGTACTTTACCGATGCACCGACACCCGCACCGGATACGCAGATCATTAGCCCGTGGTTTATCGCCCCGATGCTGCTCGCTGGCGCACCACTTCTCGTGTTGGGCCTGTGGTGGCCATCCGCGTTCAGCACGGTGTTTCACGTTGTCAGCAGCGCGCTCGTGGGAGGAACGCCATGATTTGTGCGACCGACAGCCATGTCATCGACGCCAGTGCGCTAGAGGCCACGTGTGCCCAGTTTCTGAAAAGTGGTGGCCGCATGCAAATGGCCTGGGGCTACATGCCCTCCGGGGAGTCGAATCCGACTCTGTTTTACTTGGCCTCGCCGGGGCCACAACAGCGTTTTATCGTGTGGTGCGTGCGCACCGGCGGTGCCCCCATACCCAGTTTGGCCCAGCACGCACCCCTGCTCAGCTGGTATGAACGCGAGATCAGCGATCTGTTTGGTGTGCGCTTTGAAAACCAGCCCGAATCGTCCCCCCTCGTGTTGCACCCGGGCGCGCAACCTGCCTTTCCTCCCCTGGATCCGCGGTGTCCAGCGCATTCGATGCCCTTTGTACAGGCTTCCCCTCCCCTGCCGAGCGTCTCCGGTCCCGATGTGCAGTTGTTACCCTTCGGCCCGGTACGTGCCGATGTGGTGGAGTCGGCACGGTTTTTCTTCTTTTATATCGGTGAGCACATCTTGCACTATCAGCCGCAGTTGTTTTTCAAACATCGCGGCATGGAAAAGCGCTTCGAGGGTCGTGATGCGCAGCAGGCGGTGATCCTGGCCGAACGCATTTCGGGGGTCGGCAGCGTTGCCCACGCGCTGGCTTATTGTCAGGCCGTTGAGGTGGCCGCAGGGGTTACACCTCCGCTACGTGCGCTGCGCCTGCGCGTGTTGTTGGCGGAGCTGGAGCGGATCTACAACCATCTCCATTACCTGGGACAATTGGCCGATACCACAACCCTCAAGGTCGGCCAGGCAGAGGGTAGATTGTTGGAGGAGCGGAGCAAGCAGATCAACGCCCGTCTCACCGGCAGTCGCTTTTTGCGCGGCCTTCTTGTACCGGGTGGACTGCGCCGTGATGTGATCCCCGCGCCTGAATTCACTCATCAGCTTGGGGCGCTACAGCGCGAAGTTTCCCGCTACGTCCGTGCCCTGGAACGCACCACCAGTTATCGGGACCGCCTGCACGATACCGGCGTGCTCGATCAGCGTACCGCCTTCGACCAGGGTGCCACCGGTCCGGTGGAACGGGCCTCGGGGCTGGACCGCGATCTGCGCCGCGATCATCCCTATGCGGCCTATGCCGATGTCGACTTACGCGTACCGGTGGAAAAGACCGGCGGCGCGCACGCTCGTGCGCGGGTGCGTATCGAGGAAATCGACGCCAGCTTTGAGACAATTCTGCGCCTGTTACCGCGCCTGGCCAAGGCGGGTGAAGTGCGTGTCGACGTTATCTTGCCACCTGGCGCACAGGGTCTGGGCTGGAGCGAATCGCCGCGCGGTTCGCTTTACTACGCGGTGCATTGTGACGCCGAGGGGCGCCTGGCCCGGGTCAAGATTAAATCGCCGTCGTTTTCCAACTGGCGCGTGTTCCCCTATACCGTGCACGAGAGCAACATGATGGACTACGCCATCAATGAGGCCAGCTTTGGTCTCACCATCGCCGGCTGCGACCGCTAGGAGCGAAACATGGCCATGTGGACCTGGTTTGGACTGAAACAGGGCAGTGCCACCACCGCCTGGCCGCGGGCGGGCGGAGATGATGGACAGGCGGGCATGCTGGGCATGCCGCGTTTCGACCCACTGCGTTGCCAGAGTGGCTGTCATGCATGTACGGACATCTGCCCGAGTGGTGCGCTGAGCCTGGCGCCGGCGGGGGCGCAGGCCCCCGTTCAGCTCGACTATGGCCGCTGCGTGGTGTGCCAGCTATGTACGGAACTGTGCCCCACCGGTGCGCTACAAGCCTCCGGCGACTGGATGTTCGCGGTGCGCCAACGTGATGATTTGCGGTGGCAGCGCGCGATCGATGCACCTGCCGGGCGACAGCTCAAAAAGCGTATCGGTGCGTTCAAGCGCAGTCTGCACATCCGCCACGTGGATGCCGGGTCGTGCAACGGCTGCGAGTCGGAGCTGCAAGCCCTGAATAATCCATTCTACAACTTGCACCGTTTGGGTATCTTTTTCACCCCATCGCCGCGCTTTGCCGACCTGTTGCTGGTCACCGGACCGGTGACAGCACCAATGCGCGAGCCGTTGCTCAACACCTATGAGACCATGCCTGAACCTCGGTTGGTCATGGCGAACGGCACCTGTGCAGTGTCCGGCGGTGTGGCGGGGGGAGGCTACAACACCGGCAACGGGATCGATGAACTACTACCGGTCGATTTGTATTTGCCTGGTTGCCCACCCAGTCCTGCGGCCATTATCGAGGGACTGTTGATCTTGCTGGAACGACTTGCGCAGCGCGTGCAAGGAGGTCAACTTGAGCGTTAATCTGATCGCGTTGGCGGCCGTGTTCTGGGGACTGGCCGGTGTGTTGGGTCTCGCCGGGTGGAGGTTGAACGTGGGCCGCGCATTGCTCGCCGCGGGGGCAGTGATCTTGCTCGTCGGTGTCGTGCTGGCACTGCCCGAGGGGACACCACAATGCTCACTCGGCGCCGTGCTCACCGCGCCGGTTGCCTTCCATCTTAGCCCCGAGGCCTGTTGGCTGGCGGCCTTTGGCCTCGTACCAGCCGCGCTGGCCGCGGGATTGGGTTCACCGCTCGCTCGCGGGCGTTTGTGGGTCGCCGGCGCGGCCCTGACACTGCTCGGTGCCCTGGGGGTATTTGGACTGACCGAGGGTGCGGCCTTTCTCATCGCCTGGGAGTTGATGAGCCTCGGCGGTGCCCTCATGGTGCTCGGTGAGCGGGAGACGGGTCGCCAGGGCGGCGCCATCCTGTTTATGCTGATCCTGTTGGAATTAGGTGCCGTGTGTCTCCTCGCCGCCCTGCTCTGGCTGGGCACGGTGGCGGGTAATCTGGATTTCACCCACTTCGCCGTGGCCGGCACCGCACTCTCGCCCACGGCCCGTTATATCGTGGGTCTCCTGTTCATCATCGGCTTTGGTGCCAAACTGGGCCTGCTGCCTTTCTACGAATGGTTCCCGGGTGTCTACGGGCGTGCGAGTGGTGCGACCGGCATGATACTTTCCGGTATCGTGCTCAATGCCGCCTACTTCGCCTTGAGCCGTGCCCTGGTGAGCTGGTTGCCGGGCACAGCGGGCGACGGTTTTGCACTCGGTCTCACACTTTTAGCGCTGGCCGTGCTCACGGCCATCCTCGCCATTCTTTATGCGTTCCAGGAAGATGACTGGCGGCGCCTGCTCAGCCTGTCATCAGCGGAAAATGCCGGCATCGCTTGCGCTGCACTTGCCGCTGCATTGCTGTTTCGCAACGCCGGGCTCGCAGAGTTGGCGGGGCTTGGCTGGATTGTGGCACTGCTCCACCTCGCAGGACACTCCCTTGCCAAGGGTGCCCTGTTCCTGACGGCCGATGGTGTGCAACAGGCCACGGGTAGTTACCGTCTGCGCCCGCATGGTCTGCTGCGCCGCAGTGCGTGGCCGCTGGGGGTGGGCGCATTGTTTGCCGTCATGAGCCTTTCCGCCATGCCGCCTCAGGCGGGTTTTGTCAGTGAGTGGTATGTCTTTCAGACGGTCTTCCAAGGTTTTCATCTACCCGGGTTGACCGGACCGCTGGCACTGTCCGTGGCTGGTGCGGGCTTGGCCCTCACCGCCGCCGTGGCGCTGGCAACCTTTATAAAGGTGTTCGGGATCGGGCTGCTCGGTGATGGCAGCGCGCCGGGGCCCGGTATTCCCGGTCGCTACGCGGGTGGTGTGGCGCTGTTGGGCGCGTTGGTGTTGGCCACCGCTGTGGGTATGCCGTGGTGGTTGGAGACATTGGGCGATGCGGTGGCATTGGCGCTGCCCGGCGCAAACGCAGCGGCCCTGCATACCGGTTGGTTGCTAGTGCCGCTCAGCGCTCACTTTGCGTTTATCTCGCCCACCCTGCTGGTGATTGTCGGTTCCCTGCTGGCCCTGATTCCACTTGGCCTATGGTGGGCATCCCACGCCCGCTGCCGACGCACGCCCGCTTGGTACGGTGGTCTGCCGCGTACCTCGAAGCAAGTGGAGATCTCACCGCTGGCCTTCTCCAACGCACTGCGCACCTTCTACGGTATGGTCTACCGCCCTACCGAGGACATGCGCCATGAACACACTGGTTTGCGCTACTTTGTGCATCACCTCAGTTTTGAACACCAGGTGTCGCCCTTGTTCGGTCCGGCGTTGTTCGCGCCCGTGGTGCGCGCGATCTATCGCCTGGCTTCGTGGCTACAGGCACTGCAGTCCGGGAGTATGAATCTCTACCTGACCATCATCGGGGTCGTACTGGTACTGATTCTGCTGGTGCCGCTGTTCTGACATGGTGTTTGAAAAAATGAAACCGAAGGGAGAATATCGTTGTGTGGTTGAATTATGTTGCCGTGGCGGCGGGTGGGGCCTTTGGCTGTGCCGCGCGTTATGGGCTCACCGAACTCATTCAACTCGTCTGGGGGCGTAACTTTCCGGTAGCGACGCTGGTTATTAACGTATTGGGTAGCTTTATCCTTGGTTTCCTGTTTTTTGAAACCCTGGAACGGTTGACGATGGCGCCAATATTGCGTACCGCCATCCTGACCGGCGGCCTCGGAGGCTTCACCACGTTCTCCACGTTCATGGTCGAGAGTGTGCTGCTGGTTGAAGATGGTCGCGCCGGTCGTGCACTTTTGTACGTGACATTGTCCATTTTGCTCGGTTTTACCGCCGCTGTGGCGGGTGGTCTTCTATCCCGGCGTTTCTAAAGGGGGAGTGCTATGCAAAAGGAAGTGATAATGGTGCGCATTTATTTGCGCGAAGCCGATCCCGGCCATCACCAGGGACTGCTTGAGGAGATCATGGCCATCTTGCACGATGAGCACCGCGTGCATGGCGTGACAGTATTTCGCGGTATTTCAGGCTTCGGTCGCCACGGTGACGTCCACTCGGCCGACATGTTGCGACTCAATGTTCATTTGCCTCTGGTGATCGAGTTTTTCGACGAACGCGAGATTGTAGATGCCGCCATCGAGGCGTTGAGCGGTCTCGTATCCGGCGCCCACATACTGCACTGGCCGGTGTCCTGCGAGTGCGGATCGCGCGATACTCGGTGATTGCACGCGACAGCGCCGATACCCCGCGTGCGGGATACTGCCCGCAGTGTTTCACCTCGTTGGCCTGGAGCGCACAACGCTGCCCCCGGTGCGGTGCCGATCTTGTCGCGTGGTCACGCCTGCCGTACGGGCAGCGGCTGATCCATGCCCTGCAACATCCGCTCGCCGAAGTACGGATGCGTGCCATTCTGGCGCTGGGCGCCCGGCGGGACAGCGAGGCCTCAGCCGCCCTGGCCGCGTGCGCCCTGCGCCATCCAGCCGATGTCGTCGAGAGCCTGGAGGTCGTGCACAGTCTTTCACTCATGCCAGACTCTGGTCAGCGCCGTGATGCACTGCTACGCTTGATTGATATGCACGCGGGCCATGCGGTGTGCGAGGCAGCACGTGCGGTGCTCGAAGCAGGTGAGCCCGATTAATAGGCCACCCTCTCAACCACTGTTAAAATGAGGCAAAGTAGCGTATAGCGTTACCACGCAGTGTTGAGAGATCCCCGTTCCACCGCTAAGGCATGATGTGGCTATACAAAATAAAGGTGCCAGGCATGTTCAATGCAAAAGTTGCAGGTCATCGCACTCCTCACAAACCAGCGCGCGAGCTGGCGCGGTTGCTGCTGTTAGCCGACATCAAGATTAATGGTGATCGTCCATGGGATATACGGACGGCCAATGTGGCGGGCCTGGCAGATCGGGTTTTTGCTCATGGCAGTCTTGGGCTCGGGGAAGCCTATATGGACGGTGACTGGGACGCCGAGCAACTCGACGAGTTCTTTTTCAGAATCCTACGCACGCGGATTGCGAACGCTATTCATCCGCTCGGGCTGCTGTTGCACGTGCTGCGGATACACCTGCTGAATCGTCAGAGTCCGCGCCGCGCCTGGCAGGTGGGCGAACAACACTATGACTTGGGTAATGAATTCTACCAGGCGATGCTTGATGCACGAATGGCCTATAGCTGTGGCTATTGGCAAAGCGGAGCGCGCACCCTGGATGAGGCGCAAGAGGCCAAACTGGATCTGACCTGCCGCAAGCTGGGACTGGCACCAGGGATGCGGGTGCTCGATATTGGCTGTGGCTGGGGTAGTTTCATGCGCTTTGCGGCAGAGCGCTACGGTGTAGAGTGCGTCGGGGTCACCATCTCCCGGGAGCAGGCCCGGTTTGGACAAACGCAGTGCCGCGGTTTACCGGTGGAATTCAGGTTGCAGGATTATCGCGAACTTGACGAACAGTTTGACAGGATCGTCAGTATAGGGATGTTCGAACATGTTGGGCGAAAGAATCATCGTGGCTTCATGGAGGTGGCTAATCGCTGTTTAGCGCAGGACGGGCTTTGTCTCCTGCATACCATCGGAAAAAACGATCGGCGAGGTGCGCCTGATCCCTGGATCGACAAGTATATTTTTCCAAACGGAGATTTGCCTTCACTGGGACACATTGTGGATGCGACAGACGAGTTGTTCATTGTCGAGGACTTCCACAGCTTCGGGGTGGATTACGACAAGACACTCATGGCCTGGTATCACAATTTTCAGGCTGCCTGGTCGGAATTCAAGAACTACGGGGAACGGTTCGGGCGGATGTGGCGCTATTATCTGCTTTCTTGCGCGGCCGCTTTTCGTGCGCGTGACATTCAACTTTGGCAACTCGTGCTGACTAAAACGGGAATGCTTGGTGGCTATAGTCGGCCCACCCCGTCGATGGCCCCGGCGTCCTCTTCGGGTTCAGGAGCGCGCGCCTTTGAGTCCGACAACACAGAGGAGGATTTCAATCTCGCTGAAGTCGGGTCTGGATACAGGTACAAGAAGTAGGGAAGGGGTATCGCCCCGCTGGGCATTCGTCAACAACCGGCGCCGAGCGCGGCAGCTATGGACGATTTCACCCAAGCGGGTAGGAGTGATTGGTACACATCCATCCGGATGTTTTCCCCGCACCTCCTGCGGTTCACGACGATAAACCTGTCGGTGTCGCTGGCGGTGATGACGTTCGTGCCGAGGCCAGGCGCCGCGCCGCCTCCGGTCTGTTTGACAGTATCTTCAGTTGCACATGGACCAGCGGTGGTGGCACTATCGCATCGGTCGAGACCGTGATGGAATACTCCGTACCCATAACAATTTCGCTATAAATAATCATCTCTGATGGAGAAATCACAACCATGAGTTCAGCTATCGCATCCCTTCACGCCCGTGAGATCCTCGACTCGCGCGGCAATCCCACGGTTGAGGTCGACGTGCGCCTGAGTGGTGGCATCTGCGGGCGCGCCGCCGTGCCATCGGGTGCATCCACGGGCCTCCATGAGGCTGTGGAGCTGCGCGACAACGACACGCATCGCTACAATGGAAAAGGGGTGAAGCAGGCCGTTGGCAACGTCAATAACGCGATGGCTGCGGCCCTTGTCGGTATGGATGCCCTCGACCAGACGGCGGTGGATGAGACCATGATCGCGCTGGACGGTACCGCCCACAAAGAAAGGCTCGGTGCCAACGCCCTTTTGGGAGTGAGTCTAGCGGTGGCGCGGGCGGGCGCACAGGTCCGTGACCTGCCCCTGTTCCAGTATATTGACGATCCCGGGGCCTGCCGTCTGCCGGTGCCCATGTTCAATGTTCTCAACGGCGGTGTGCACGCCAATTGGCAGGGTCCGGACTTTCAGGAGTTCATGATTGCCCCCACCGGCGCTCCCGACTTTCCCACCGCCCTGCGCTGGGGTAGCGAGATCTACCATGCGCTCAGGCAGACGCTGACGGCGGCGGGCTATACCACCGGGGTGGGCGATGAGGGTGGTTTCGCACCGGCCTTGAAACGCAACGTTGATGCGATTGAACTGATTCTCCAGGCCATCGAGAAGGCCGGCTATCGTCCGGGCGAGGATGTCGTGCTGGCGCTGGACCCTGCGCCGAGCGCGTTTTTCGAGGATGGTCTGTACCATTTGCGCAGTGAGGGGCGCGCACTGACCGCCGCAGAGATGGTCGAGCTGTATGCCGATTGGGTGGCGAAATACCCCATTGCCGTGCTGGAAGACGGGCTTGCCGAAGATGACTGGGCGGGTTGGAAACTCCTCAACAACAAACTCGGCGACAAGATCGAGCTGGTGGGTGACGACATCTTCGTCACCAACGTCGAGCGCATCCAACGGGGTATCGACGAGGGTATTGCCAACGCCGTACTGATAAAACTGAACCAGATTGGCTCGCTCACTGAAACCCTGGCTGCGGTCCGGCTCGCCTATTCCGCGGGTTGGGGCGCCATGGTCTCACACCGCAGCGGCGAGACCGTAGACAGTTTCATTGCCGATTTCACCGTAGCCCTGGGAACGGGCCACCTCAAGACCGGTGCGCCGACGCGGGGCGAACGTGTGGAAAAATACAACCAATTGCTGCGCATCGCCGAGGTGCTGGGGTCGAAGGGCGAGTATGCCGGGCGTGGCGGATTCATCCACGGACTCAGGTAACGGCTCCCTTCGTTCGCGACCCTAATTAATACCAATAGGCCATGAATCGGGTCGAGGGTGTGGGATACGGGGTGTGTCCGGCGTTTTGACGGACACACCTCATGCAGTCCTTTCAGCGCCCCGATACGCTGTCCTTGTGAAAGACACATTTTCATTTATCCCGGGTAGATGTTTACGCCTCCGGCGTATGGTGCGTCCCCCGTGTGCTTGCCTTCCCGTTTCCCTTCAACTCATCCTCGCGTAGCAGACACGCTTGACATCGTACTATGGTACGGCGAGTAGTATTTCGATACGCCTTGGCTACCCCGTTGCGCACTGACGATCTGTCCCGCTCCCCTATCAGATCACGTGTCCCGATGGGTCAGCGCCAGCACGGTCAAATCATTGTGAGGACGGCACCATGAGTACACTCGAACTGCACATCACGGGCATGACCTGCGAGCATTGCGCAAAGAGCATCGAGGCGGCGCTCACTACCCTGCCCGGCATCAGCGCCTCAGTCAGTTATGAACAGAGATTGGCACAGGTCGAGACGAGTGGTTCCGAAAACAGCGAGGCCGATACCGCACGGTTGATCCAGGCGGTGGAGTCACAGGGCTACGGGGCACGGCTCGCGGGCAATGACACCCGCACGGCGCGGGGTGGCCACGGTACCGGATTGAAGGTCGCCATCGTGGGCACCGGCTCTGGCGCCTTCGCCGCCGCCATCAAGGCCAGTGAAAACGGTGCCCGGATCACCCTGATAGAGGGGGCAGAGCACATCGGCGGCACCTGCGTGAACATTGGCTGCGTCCCCTCCAAGATCATGATCCGTGCCGCCCACATTGCCCACCTGCAGGCGCATCACCCGTTCAAAGGTCTGTCCCACCCGACGATCAGTGTGGATCGCCGCGCACTGGTTGAGCAGCAACAGGCCCGCGTCGAGGAACTGCGCCACGCCAAGTATGAGAGCATTCTGGAGGGCAACCCAAATATCACTCTGGTGCGCGGTTGGGCACGTTTTGCCGATGCCCATACTTTACTTGTGCACCAGGCCGATGGTGCGCAGAAGACCGTTACCGCCGATCGCATCCTGCTTGCCACCGGCGCGCGCCCGGCTGTACCGGCCATTGCCGGTCTGAGCGACACGCCATACTGGACTTCGACCGAGGCCCTGGTTGCACAGACCATTCCGGAGCACCTCGTGGTGCTGGGCGGTTCGGTGGTGGCCCTGGAACTGGCGCAGGCCTTTCTTCGCCTCGGCGCGAAGATCACTCTCATGGCGCGTAGCACCTTGTTGTCCAAAGCAGATCCCGCCCTCGGCGAGGAGTTGGCAGCGGTGTTCGAGGAGGAGGGCGCCGAGGTACGCTTACAGAGCGTACCCGAATCCGTGCGCCACGACGGCATACAGTTCATCCTGTCCACCGCGAGCGGTGAACTGCACTGCGACCAGTTGCTGGTTGCCACCGGGCGCAGCCCCAATACCGATGCCTTGGATCTGGACAAGGTCGGGGTCGAGCACCGGGACAACGGCGCCATCGTGGTGGATGCGCACATGCGCACCTCGGTGGAACATATCTACGCCGCCGGCGACTGCACCGATCAGCCACAGTATGTCTATGTCGCGGCGGCAGCCGGTACCCGTGCCGCTATCAACATGACCGGTGGTGACGCAACGCTGGACCTTACCGCCCTGCCCGGCGTGGTGTTCACGGAACCCGCCGTGGCGAGTGCAGGTCTAACCGAAGCGCAGGCGGCGGCACAAGGCATCGCCACCGATTCGCGCACCCTGGACCTGGAAAACGTGCCGCGCGCGCTGGCGAACTTTGACACTCGAGGTTTCATTAAACTGGTGACGGAAAAGGACAGCGGGCGCCTGCTGGGCGCACAGGTATTGGCGGCCGAGGCCGGGGAGATCATCCAGAGCGCGGCGTTGGCGATCCGCAACCGTATGACGGTCGATGACCTTGCCGGCCAGCTCTTCCCCTACCTGACCATGGTAGAGGGTTTGAAGTTGTGCGCCCAAACTTTTACCAAGGATGTTTCGCAACTCTCGTGCTGTGCCGGTTGATCGCTACTCTGGAGGTTCCTATGCATCAACGAATTTTCACCCGTCAGTCTTTCGGTTTCCTGGGTTCATTTTTTGTCAGTGCCTGCTGCCTGGGCGCTGCACCCATCATTGCAGCGACCGCGGCCACCTTTGGTCTCGGGGCCATTCGACATGCCTTCAACATCTATGTGCTCGCGCCGTTGATGACGCTTTCGGTTGCCTGGATCGTATGGAATCTGCACATTCAAGGCCGTGCCCTCGTTGGGCGCGCGCGACGCTACCCGCCATTCTGGATCGGCCTTGCTGGCGGCACCGTGGCCTGGGTGGGCGTCATACTGCCACATATCGTGCATAGCACGAAACCACTAGGGTCCTTGATGATCTATATTGGTATGGCCATTCTGATAGCCGGTTCGATCAAGGGTCTGTTCGACCAATATCGCCAGCGCCACGTTGCCGCGGAGAGTCGCTACGCAAAAAAGGAGCCCAATTGATGCCTCCCCTCACCTTTCGTGATCTTCCCGGTGCCTGTGGCACACGCCTGCGCTCCGCTCTCCGGGCCGTCCTGTTCATGCTGATGTCCGGCGCCCTTGTGGGCGCACCGGTGGCCCAAGCGGTCGGCTCGAACCAGCCGGCACCGCTTGCCCCCTTCCTGGTGGGGGGCAGTGTGCGCTCTACCGCAACGCTCACTGGCCACAAAACCATGGTGTGGTTGGTCTCCACCTGGTGTGGCAGTTGTGCGAAAGGCTTGCAGGTCCTCGCGCAGCAGGCCACCTTACTGCACGATGCCGGGCTGCGGATCGTCGTGCTGCGTAACGCCGGCAATGGTGGCTATTCCGGTCCAACGATCCGCGCCTTCGTGAACCGGGTCTCTCCCGCTTTGCTCACGCAGACCAACTGGACCTTCGGGGAAGCTACCCCGGCATTTGAAAAGGCCTACAATCCGCGAGGCTACGCGGACATTTATTTTCTTATTCGGGCCAATGGCACCCTGCAGAGCGTCTCCGGGGCTCCCGCGGCAACGCTGGGTACCATTCTCGGCTTCGTCGGCGCGCCCTTCAGATGAGCTTTCTCTACACACTGCGCACCGGCCTGGGGTTTGCCTGGCAAGACCGGTTTGCCCGTCGTGCGGGCCTCACGGGCGCCGCCCTGTTCACGATCGCCTACGCCTTCCTACTGCCGGCCTCCCAGACAAACGGGGCCATTGGCTGGGTTTCCCTGCGCTTGATCAGCGGGCCGATGATCTTGTGGGCGCTGGCGCTGGGGATCTCGATGGGCGCAGTGACCGGCTGCGTGACCGCGCTGCTCCGCCGTGGCGCCAAAACCCGGACAGCGGGTGCCGGCGGTGGGCTGTTGATCGGTGCGCTGACGCCGCTCCTCTGTTGTAGTCCATTACTCCCCATCATTTTCGGTTTTCTGGCCGGCCTGGTTCCTGCCATCGGCGGGATGGGTGGTTGGACCCAGGGGTTCGTTGCTACCCATGAATCGACGCTGCTGTCTGTGGCGCTCGCGTTGATGCTCCTCTCCCTGATCCAGAACGCCCGGCGCCTGGCCGCTCCCGCGACATGCCGCCCGCGTGATATAGCTTTCTAGGCCGTGGACGATCACCTCATCAGCCCTGGCCTTGCCGGGCGTGATTTCTAAGGAGCCACCATGAAAGCATTCTTCACACAATTCGCCGGTCTGTTCGGGGCTGGAGTGGCGGCGGCCTGTTGCCTGGGCCTGCCCGTCGTATTGACGGCCCTGGGGGCCGCCGGTCTCGGGTTCTTGGTACACGATGCCTATCTGTTCCCGCTGTTTGTCGGGTTCATCAGCTTCAGTCTGTGGGTGACTTACCGCTCGACACGTGCCCACGCCGATCGCCGACCCTTCTGGCTGAGTCTGGTGGGCGGCGTGCTCGGCACGGCGGCACTGTGGCTGATGGTGACCGGTCTCTACCCCGTGCCCTGGTTGCTCTATACCGGTCTCGGCCTGCTGGTGGCGGGCAGTCTCTGGGACGTGGTGAACGCGCGCCGCGCGAAGACCTGCATCGCCGTTGCGGCACAGGGCACGATACCGGATACCCCGGTGGGTGGGATCAACCGGGGACGCCGTATGGCCACTGGCGCCGCACTGAGTGCCGGGGTGGCCACCGCGTTTTATGGTATGTACAAATCGGTTCAGGTCTTCACGTCCGAGGCCGCCACGGGCACCATCGCGTGCTGGGGCATCAACAGTTGCAAGGGCACGACGTCCTGCAGTACCGCCTTCAATGCCTGTACGGGGCAAAATACCTGCAAGGGGCGCGGCTACCTTTATGTGCCGGCAAAGGAATGCTATGCCCGCGGCGGTGTACCGTTGAAGGGTTCGAATGCCGATCCCGCCCTGCGTGGCAGCTAGCCTCTTCGAGCCGAAATGCCGCTACCGATCGTGTGTAGAGAGGGCGATAGATGTTTGGACTGGGGCTGAGACCGCCTTTCTACAATGCAGCCATGCAAGGCCGCATTGGCGTCGACTGGTTCGAACTCATCAGTGAGAACTTCATGGTCGATGGTGGTCGACCGCTCGCTGTGTTCGATGCGGTGTGTGCCCATTACCCTGTGGCGCTGCACGGTGTGTCTATGAACCTGGGCGGCACCGACCCGCTCGATATCTGCTACCTCGACCGGCTTGCCACCCTGATCCGCCGTTGCGAGCCGCTGCGCGTCTCTGATCACCTGTGCTGGACTCGCCACGGCGCTCACCATCTGCATGATCTGTTGCCACTTCCCTATACCGCAGCGACCGTGCGCCACGTAGCTGGGCGCATCCGTCAGGTACAGGACCGACTGCAACGTCGTATCCTGCTGGAGAATGTCTCCAGCTACGTCGAGTTCAGCTGTAACGAGATGATGGAGTGGACGTTTCTGAGCGAGATCGCCGCACAGGCCGACTGCCTGCTCCTGGTCGACCTCAATAACATGGTGGTCAGTGCCCACAATCACGGTATCAACACCGCCACATACCTGCACGCCTTAGCGCCAGAGCGGGTCGCACAGATCCATCTTGCAGGCCACAGCATCAGCGGCCCGCTGTTGATCGACACCCATGACCACCCGATCGCGGACCCGGTGTGGGCGCTCTACGCTGAGGCGCTCACGCGCTTTGGTCCCGTCGCCACCATGATCGAGCGCGATGATGCCATTCCCCCCCTGTCCGAACTGCTGGCTGAGCTGGATAGCGCACGCGCTATCCACGCACAAGGCAGGGCGGCATGAGCCACCGCGGCCTTGAACAGTTGCAGGGCGCATTCCGGGACTACCTGTTTACCGGCGCCAATGAAGCACAGCTCGCGCGATCGATTTCCGGTCGCGAGTTCGTTGCCGCCGAGCTGCGCCTGGATGTCTATCGCAACGCCTACTTTATGCGCCTGCAGGACGCCCTGACCCATGATTTTCCCGCCCTGCGCAGGGTGTTGGGTGATGTGGCCTGCGGACATGAGATGGTGGGGTATCTGGCACAGTACCCGTCCACATCGCCATCGCTGCGCAACATCGGTGTGTCTCTGGCGCAGTATTTTCTGCATACGGATCGCCCCCATTTGGCCGAACTGTGTCGTTTGGAATGGGCTGTTCTGCACGCCTTCGACGCCGCCGATGCCGTTGTCCCCACGTCCGAGACGCTACAGGCCATTCCGCCCGAGGATTGGCAGAATTTGCGTTTCTCACTGCATCCGTCGGTCAGTCTGGTGCAGGTCACCAGCAATGCGCTGGCGGTATGGGTGGCGTACCGAAAGGCGTGGGCGAGTATACCCCCGCTTGAGGCCGCCGAGGCCAGGGCGATCATCGTCTGGCGACATGCCGGCGTGCCTGCCGCATATCCCCTTTCCTCCAACCAGGGCGCCTTTCTGGCAGGGCTTGCGCAAGGGCTCGTTTTCTCTTCGGTCTGTGAGCGTCTGCAGTCGATGATGGATACCGGGCCGATTCCTCAAATCGTCTCACGGTGCCTGGTCGAGGCTGTCAAAAACGGCTGGATAACGCATACCGAAGGGCACACCTGATCGCGGGCCGTGTTTCATCCACCCGGCATACGACACCGGTTACCCTCGTACTGAAATTCGGGTTGCTCGACCTCCAGACGCACCAGACTGATGCGCGCGCCGATCTCCTCACTTAAACCGACTCAGTGCCGAGGAACGAGGTGACCCTGCGTCAAGCGGTGCGTTTGTTTATTTGTTACTGATGTAGGCGAAGCCTTGCAGTTGTTTCTTGACGATTTGCAGGATCCCGGCGGGGACGATCGTCATGTAGTCGTAGACGGTGTCGGAGTCGATGTTCAAGCTCTCCAGGGAGTTGTAGCACACGCTGAAGGTCACCCCTTGCTGGTGCAGGGCGTCGAGTTGCGCGGCATAGCCGCCGAATTGTTGATTGAAGCTGTCTGCTGCCTGCACGGCCTTGCCGTAGAGGACGATGTCGATGTTATAGCGATAGCCCCTGGATTTGAGATAGCGGATGATCAGGGCGGCATTGGTCAGCGATTCCTTGAGCTGGGCACCGGGGTCGCTGACGCCGAACATGACCTTGACCGGCTGGTGCGTCTTGAAGAAGCCGCCGAAGTCCAGATTCTTCGGAATAGGAATACTGGCGATGCCGGGAAAGTCCGGCAGTGCGTTGCCTGCCACCGGGGCGGTGGCATGGCTCGCTGGCGCAGGTTCAGCCGCCAGCGCCATGACCGCGAGGCCAAGGCCGAGGAAGAAGGTAAGGAGTAGCGACAGGGTTTTCATGGGATCTCCGGGCGGGGTCGGATGTGGCACGGTACGTGCGCTTGAGGTGGACAATATTCAGATTATAGACGTGATTCGAGCGGTATTTATTCCCGGTGTGGTCCCTGGTCACACGCACGGTCGGCGCCAAGCGGGTGTGTGACCAGCGCCTACGTTGCTGTGTGTTCACGCAGGGCAGTGATGACCGTCGGGGTCTGTGGGTGTAGCCCACGCCAGAGGAAGAAGGATTCCGCCGCCTGTTCCACCAGCATACCGAGTCCGTCGCATATTCGCCCGGCGCCATGGGTCCGTGCCCAACGCATGAAGGGGGTAGGGTCGGCGCCATACATCATGTCGTAGCACAGGGCCTGGTCGGCAAACAGGGTAGCGGGCAGGGGTGGCAGCTCTCCGGCCAGACCGGCGGCCGTGGCGTTGATAACAACGTCAAAACGCTGTCCGGTGAGTGCGGCAAAACCACCGCCAATCACCGGCCCCCGATCCCGAAAGCTCTGGGCCAGCCCTGCTGCCTTGTCCGCGGTGCGATTGGCGATGCACAATCCTGCGGGCCGTTCGGCGAGCAGTGGCCCCAATACGCCGCGGGCTGCCCCGCCCGCGCCGATGAGCAGCACCCGCCGGTTCGTCAAAGACAGAGCGAGGTTGTGCGTGATATCGCGCAGGAGGCCCACACCGTCGGTGTTGTCACCAGCCAGGTCGCCGTTGTGTTCGATGATGATGGTGTTGACGGCCCCGGCGCGTTCCGCGCGCGGGCTGCGTGTGTCCACCAGTGCCCAGGCCTCTTGCTTGAATGGCACGGTGACATTCAGCCCCTTGCCGCCAGCGGCGACAAAATTACCCACCGCCTGGGAAAAGCCACCGTGGTCGACCTGGATGGCGGTGTAGTGGATGCGCTGGCCGGTCTGTTGCGCGAACAGGGTGTGGATGCGGGGTGACTGGCTGTGCGCGATAGGGTTGCCCATCACGGCGTAGGCGTCGGGCCGGGTATCGAAGTCGAACAGCGAAGACATGCGCGCTCCTGTGTGGTGTGGGCGAACCAGTATATACGACGACAGGGTGGGCTGTGTGGCTGGGTGAGACGCACCTTGGCACCGGAATTGTACTATCTGCACCCCAATTTCCAGGATGAAGTTGAAAGCTATTTTTGACCAAAGCTCTAAGCGGTCGTATCCGTACGCCTGGGCGCCGTTTGTCCAACCCCCCCTACGGCGCCGAAGAACAATGCGGCGTGACCCGAGAGCGAATTGATGAAGATGGCGGTGACGCTGGTGGCCATAGCGACCATCGCCCAGACCGGGTTGATCAGCCCGGTGGTGGCAAGCGGGATGCCGATACCATTGAACAGGAACGCGAGCGTGATGTTCTGGAGCAGCTTCCGGTAGGCGCGACGGCTGATCTCGTAGGCCGTCGGCACGCCGGTGAGGCGGCGGTTGAGCAGGATGACATCGGCCGCGTCGATGGCGATGTCGGTGCCGCTGCCCATGGCGATGCCGACGTCAGCCTGCATCAGTGCGGGGGCGTCGTTGATGCCGTCGCCGATCATGGCCACGCGGGTGCGTGCCCGGTCCTGCCCCTGCCCCTGGATCCGGCGGATAGTGTCGGCCTTCGACTGCGGCAACACCCCGGCATATACCTCGTCGATACCGGCTTGTGCCGCCATGCGATGTGCGACCCGTTCGTTGTCGCCAGTCAGCAGTGCAACGCGCATTCCCAGGGCCCGCAGCCATTTCACCGTCTCGGGCGCATCGGTGCGCAGGGCATCGCCCAGGGCCAGGATACCCAGTGGTCGCTTGGTACGGGCCACGGCAATGACGGTGCGGCCCGCCTCTTCCAGACGTGTGATGGCGTCGTTCAGGGGCGCCAGATCGACGCCGCGTTCGGTCAGGAAGGCCGGGCTGCCCACCAGCACCTGCGTGCTGTCCAACATGGCGATAACGCCCCTGCCCGCCACGGAGTCGAAGCGTTCCACCTCGGGAAGCGAGAGCCCGGCGTCGAAGGCCGCCTCGACCACGGCCTGTCCCAGCGGATGCTCGGACTGGGCCTCGATGGCCGCGGCAAGCGCGAGCAAGGTATCCGCGTCGACGCCGTGGGTCTCCACCTCGCGTACTGCGGGTCGGCCCTCGGTGAGCGTGCCAGTTTTGTCGAAGACCACGGTCTTCACCAGGCGCAGGGCCTGGAACGACTCCCCGGTGCGCATCAGGACGCCGTGCTCGGCCGCCTCACCGGCACCGCGCACAATCGACAGGGGTGCCGAGATGCCCACGGCGCAGGGATAGCCCATCACCAGGACCGAGAGTCCAGCGAACACGGCGCGCTGGAGGTCGAGTCCGTGACCGGTCAGCATCGGGCCGACCAGCCAGGCCACGAAGGCCGTTGTGGCGATCCCGAGTACTACAGGGGTGTATACGCGCAGCACGCGATCGACGATGTGCAGCAGGCCCGGCTTGAGGGCGCGTGCGTCCTCGACGCTGCGGATCACGCGCTGTAGAAAACTGTCCTCACCGATCGCGCTCACCCGCACCAGCAGCGTGCCGGCACCGTTGACGGCGCCACCCGCCACCTCTGAGCCAATGGCCTTTTCGACCGGTAATGGCTCGCCGGTGATCAGTGATTCGTCCACGGCCGAATGACCCTCGACCACCTCCCCATCGACCGGAACACGCTCACCTGGGCGGATACGCACCCGGTCACCGATCTGCACGGCCTCGATGGGCACCTGTTGTTCGCGTCCCTCATGCAGCACGCGGGCCGTGTCCGGTCGCAGGTCGAGGAGCTTCTTGACCGCCTGGGAACTGCGGGTCTTGACGATCAGCGACAGCCATTCGGAGAAGATGTGATAAGTGAGCACCAGCACCGACACGGCGAAGAACGGGGCGGTCGGGTAGTGTGGTAACGTTGTCGCGAGCCCGATGATACCGCCGGTAACACCGGCGAAGGCACCGATCTCGACCAGCACGTGCTGATTGAAGATCCCCCGGCGCAGCGCCTGCAGGGCCATGCGCAGGATGTGGGGTCCGACGCCGAAGATCAGCGCCAGGGCCAGGGCGCCCGTGAGCCACGGCACGGCGCCTGCAATCGGCGCCAGCAGGCGTAGAGTGAACAGGATGCCGCCACCGGCGGCGAGGGCGAGGGCGCCGACGGTGGCGCGCACGAGGCCACGGTGGAACAGGACGGCGAAGGTGAATGCGATCAGGCTCAGGAACACGAACCCCGACAGCGCTAGCGCCCAGGGATTTGCCAGACTGGCGATGAGGCCGATCGCCGCCAGGCTCGCGCCCAGCGCCGTCAGGAAGCGGTTGCGCTCGCGCAACAGTGCCCGTTCCTGGACCTCAAACGGTTCCACCTTGCGCGGATCGGAGAGTGTGTAGCCGATGTCGGTGAGAATGCTCATGAGCGCGTCGGCGGTGGTCACCGTGGGATCGAACTCGACCAGCGCCTGTTCATGGGTCAGGCTGACCGAAACCTTGCGTACCCCCGGCCGACGGCCGAGCGCCTGTTCGATGGTCCCGGTGCATAGTGAGCAGTGCAGGCCGCCGATGTGCGCACGCACACGCCGCAGCGAGGGATTGGCGGTGGATTCCTCACTCCAGGGTGCGGATTCCGCAGTGGTGTTGATGTTCATGATTCACCTCCAATGAAGTCAGGGCGCGTCTGTCACCCGGGCAGATGCCAATGGACGAATAGGCCGAGGCCGATCGACCATAGCCCCAGTGCCACCAGTACGGCGCCGGTCCAGCGCGGCAGACGTCCGGAAAGACCCGCCAGCCGGTCCAGTACGCACCTGGCCCGATGCCACAGCACGGCGAGCACCAGCGGTGCTGATAGGGCCAGACCGAACACCGACAGCAGAAAAAATCCGGTCAGTGGCGAATCGCCGGCAGCCGTCTGCGTGATGCTGATCCCGAGCAGCACGAAGATCAGCGGTGCCGCACAGGCAGGCACATTCAGTCCGAACAGAAGGCCCAACATGACCGATCCCAGCGCTCCGGTCTGACGCGACATCAGTGCGCCGAGGCGCATTGTCAACCAGCGTTCCCGGCGGGTGAGATAGAGGAGACCGAGGCCCAGATAGGCGGAGCCCAGTGCGACCCACAGCCCGCGTTGTAATTCGAAGAAGTACGTGCCGATCAGTGCTGCGCCGCCGCCTAGGAGACCGATGAGCAGCGCGCGAGTCGCGGTGAACATCAGTATCTGGGCGAGTCGGTTGCGCACCGGGCGCCGCTCGAGGTGTTTGACCAGGACCAGGTTCGTCCCCATCGAGCAGGGTTCAATGAATCCCAGAAACCCCAGACCAATCGCGAGTAGCTGCGTGTGCATGATGCGCCGTGGTCATTTGCCGTGATCGGTGATCGGGTAACCAGCCTGCTCAATGGCGGCCATCAGTTGGTTTTCATCAATACGTGTGGGATCGAAAAGGATGCGCACGACGCCATCGGCGAACGAGGCCGAGCAGGTGCGCACGCCGTCATTTCTCTCCACGACGGTCTGGATGATCTGCGCACAGCCATTACAGTGCATCCCGCTAATCTTGAATGAAACGGTCTTCATAGATGAACTCCTGACAGCCTTCTCATCTACTCTGACAATCTGGAGATGACTCCAGGTTCCATGGATCGCGAGATAATGTCGACCGTGGTGAAAGGGCAAAGCCGGGGGGCGTCTGCGCTGGTTCGAATCTCGGCTATAGGGCATCAAGCACCGACACGATGCCCGGCGGTAGGGAATGATAAAGGGAAAGTGATAGTAAGTGCTTACTCTGCACCGTAGGTCGCACTTTACAGCGTTGTCAGCACTGCCTCAACCAGTGTGCCACACGCTTGGCGAAGTAGGTGAGGATGCCGTCGGCTCCCGCGCGCTTGCAGCTGAGCAGGGATTCCAGGATGACGGCACGCTCGTCCAGCCAGCCGTTTTGTATCGCGGCCATGAGCATGGCGTACTCACCGCTGACCTGGTAGACGAAAGTCGGCGCGCCGAACGCATCCTTGACCCGGCGCACGATGTCCAGATAGGGCAGGCCGGGTTTGACCATCACCATGTCGGCCCCCTCCGCGAGGTCCATGGCGACCTCGTGCAGGGCCTCATCGCTGTTGGCGGGGTCCATTTGATAGGTGTATTTGTTGCCGCCGCCCAGGTGGGTCGAGGAACCGACGGCATCGCGGAACGGACCATAGAAACTGGAGGCGTACTTGGCCGCATAGGCCATGATGCGGGTATGGTGCTGGCCGGCTGTCTCCAGGGCACCACGAATGGCGCCGATACGCCCGTCCATCATGTCCGAGGGAGCCACGACCTCGGCACCGGCCTCGGCGTGTGACAGGGCCTGTCTGACCAGCACCGCGATAGTTTCATCGTTCATGACATAACCACTGGCGTCGATCAGTCCGTCCTGGCCGTGGGTGGTAAAGGGATCGAGGGCGACATCGGTCATGATGCCGAGTTCGGGGACCGCCGCCTTGAGAGCACGCACGGCACGCTGGGCCAGACCTTCGGGGTTATAGGCCTCGCGGGCATCTTTGGTCTTTTTGTCGAGGGGCGTGACGGGAAACAGGGCCATCATCGGCACGCCGAGTGCGGCTACCTCGTGGGCCTCGTGCACCAGCAGATCGATGCTCAGGCGCTCGACGCCGGGCATGGAGGCGACCGCCTCACGTTGATTCTCGCCGTCAAGGACGAACACCGGGTAGATCAGATCGCTCGTGCTCAGCACGTGTTCGCGCATCAGGCGACGAGAGAAATCATCGCGGCGCATACGCCGCATGCGGATGTGTGGAAACCCGGCACGCGGCGTGCCGGTAGCAGAGCGGAAAGGGGGATGACTCACGTCGCTAACTCCTGCTGAGGGGGCGGTGTTGGCCAGGGATTAAAGCGTATGATACCCGATTGTGGTCGGTCGGTTAACTACTACCAGGCAGCGCCCAGGACGGTGGCAGAGGTCTATGCCCAAGACCGGGGGTTGATAGCCCCTGGCAAACCGAGGTGGCGTGCGATTCACGTATTTTGTTCAGCCGTACGCGCGCCGCCCAGTCGATTGTCGAATCAATGGCAAAATCCGCCGGTTTGCGGGGCGGGTGATCAAACGGGCCAGACTCGATCGATTTGCGCGGGAGGGCAATTAAACCGCTGTCCATGCTGCGATATATTCTTGATCTTACATTGAACGAGATGAAAACGAAGATAATCAACGCATGGGAGAGAGCACATGCGTTGGCATGAAGAACACCGGAAAGCCATGTACGGGAAAACCGTATGCACGCTTTGATGAGGTAGGATTGGCGATGGTATATATGGATTGGCTATTGAGGCACCGCCGGGCGAAAGAGGCGGAAACAGACAGGCTAGTTCTAACGCTGCCGCGTCCCCTTTTATGTGGGCCCCATTTTAACCTATTACCCATGTGAAACAGCGAGGAGCCTAGTAATTGATGACGATGGCGAGTTGTTTTTGATCATCAGGATTGGCCGCTAAAGAAGCAGGGTGCTTGGCGGTGGTATTGCGTTTCACCGGCGAAGCCGACACCGACAAGGTGGCATCACCGTCTCTCAACAACTCGACCGCATGACGGAAGCTGACACCCTGACGCTTCATGACCCACGTGGATCACGTCACCGCCTTCACTACAGGCACCCAGGCAATGCCACAGGTTTTCATCTGGTGAAATTACCAGTGATGGTTCCTTATCATCGTGGAACGGGCACAAGCCGAGATAGTCCTTGCCATGTTTTTTTCAGCTTGATGCCGGATGATTCCACCAGCCACACCAAGGCCACTTCGCGTTTCAGACGGTCGAGTTCGTTGTTCGGAATGCGTGCCATATCAGTTTCCTCTCAAAAACCTGTCAAGCCCTTTTCAGGATTTTTTTGCCGTTGATTTTCGTGTCATTAAATTGTACGATTTCCGGACATTCTAAAGCGAGAACGAAGGCCGTGCAACCCTTATGAACGAAAACCGGGCTTACACTATTGGACATACCGTGCAAAGAGGTGTGTGTATGTCTAAGAAGATCAATGAGGAACTGAGCAATTTCGGCAAGCGGTTAGCCAAGCTGCGCAAGGCGGCTGGTTATACCCAGCAACAGCTGGCCGACGAGATCGGCGCAACGCGGCGGATGATTGCTTACTACGAGTCCGAGAGTCAGCACCCGCCAGCCAATATGCTGGTGGATTTGGCAAAAGCTTTAAATGTCAGTGCCGATGCCTTATTGGGAATTAAGCCCGTTGAGAACATGCCAGTCAGTAGTCGGCTGGAGCGCCGGATTCGGCAGATTGAGAAACTCAGCCCCAAGCCTCGGCAACAGATCACGCAGTTGATCGATACCTTTGTGGAAGCTGAGCAGCTAAAGCAGAAAGCGAATGCCAACTGATAACGAGAGAGAAGACAATGGAACAGATTGCTAATTTACATATTGAAAAATTACCCGAGGGCGTGTATCTCGCCACCTGTGATGATATTCCCGGCCTTATCGCTCAAGGTCGCACCATTACCGAAACGGTAGAAATTGCCCGTGATGTCGCTAAAAAGTTACTGGAAGCGCAAGCCGAACGGCATCAGCAAGCCAAGCTGGCATCGGTGAAGGATTCATTTGATTATCCGTTGATTTTAGGCACCTGATGGGCAGCTGGCCGGATTCAAGTACCGGCAGATTATCAAGAAGCTGAAAAAGCTGGGCTTTGTGTTTGACCGGCAGGCCGCTGGGTCTCATGAAATCTGGTTTAACCAGGCAACGGATAAATACACGACCATTCCCAATCATCCCGGGGATATGCCAGAGGGAATGTTGAGGGCTATTCTCCGGCAGGCGGAAGTTACGACTGAGAAGTTCTTGAAGGTTTAATTGCAATTGAAATCTGGTGATATAACCATAGCCGTTTCTTGCACACAGTTGGTTAGTTGTTTAGAAAGTTCATCATTGACCGCAAAAAATACTATTGGGTCAAAATCTCTTAAAATGCAATACCAACAATTCTGTTCATCAGTTATTTGAAACTCACCAAAATCTTCATCTATTAACGCAAAAATATTTTCTGCTTCAAAAAAATCACGGGCTTTACATTCCCATATTTTCCCGCTCTCACTACTACGAATATGGGCATTCTCAGAACACCCAGGAACATTTTCGAATACATGACTTAACTGAGGTGCAAACGTTTTATCCCCCTCATAGATCAACCCTTTCCTTCGGATATTAGATAAATTATTTTCCGTTTTCTCTAGCCTTAACTTCGTAAATAATTCATCAAAATTGCTCAAAGGCGCACTATCATCGGACACAAAATATGCTTCTGTCATTACAGCAAAGAAATTGTTTAGTCCAATATTCAGCGGCACCAATTTTTTAATAGGTAAAACTCGAGTTGACACTCTTTTTGGAAACTGCAAATTATCAAACCCCATCGCAACCATAATCCGGGGTCAAATGGGGTCAGAGTTATTGATGTTGAGAGTTGGCCCTATATTTCTCTGACTTCCTATCCCCGCCCCTCGGTAAAGGGGCCGCTCGTCTACCTGTTCTCTTTTCCATTCGTCGCTTGAATCGGCTGTTACCAAGGACCCAGGCTCGGTTTAATGATTCTCGGATTTCTTCAACTGTATATTCTGCTATTTCATTCTCAAACAAAGCGCGGTAGCGCTTTTGTCGGG